>JAABUS010005127.1_pt1 | contig 17682 bp, 16 predicted proteins | sample 5560161 | NCBI WGS metagenome assembly JAABUS01 (sample SAMN10711885, study PRJNA513376) | rock metagenome | isolation source: Antarctica rocks | place: Antarctica: Victoria Land, Trio Nunatak nord | collected 2016-01-04
CATGAACTGTATTTTCTCGCTGCTAAAGACTAGATCAATCGTCGTAAATTGATTGTGAGCTTCGCGAGTAATAGTGTCTGATTTCAGTAATAATTTCAGCCTTGCGTTTGTAATGACGTTTAGTAGAATATCAGTCGTCGTATGACGAGTGAAGCATCTTCGCTTCTCTCAGTGAGAATGATGTAGATTGAAATCTTCTACGATCAGTTGTTCGCAGTCATTCTTGAGTAGTTCGTTCAAACGAGAAATGATTGAAGATTTCTCTGTGAATGTAGTAGACAGTGAGCATGAGTTGTAAACATTTAGAAGTCTTAACGTCTGTGTTTCGTCATCTGTGTTGCGAGTTAATATTCTGATTGAGCAAATGTCTGACTCAGCTGTTTCTACTATTCATTGATCGAGTCTTAAACATTTGTTAACGTATATGCATGTTCTTGATTGAGATGACGAGTTTTTCACTAGGTGAAAGAAGTTGTGTGCTGCGCTAAATGATTGCAAATCATTGTTGTCGTGATCTTGCTTCTGTATAATTACTATGTTGAATTCGCGAACTTCTTTGTTAATTAGAAATGATTCTTGAATTCTTAATGATTTTCTGATGTTGTACTGTAGAATTCGTAGCAAAGACTGTTTTATCATAAAGTTATTCATAGCTGTTGTTGACTCTGCAATGAGAAGACTCTTTGTATGCTTTCAATCATCAATGATCTTTCTCACTTTCTGATTGAACGTTTCTGAATCTGCTCAAATGTTGTCTCATCTGAATCACTACTTATGCAAGAGAAAAGATCAACTCATCTCTTCTTGATCTCTACTATCTGTTAAGTTGATTCATCAGCGATTCAACTGCATGTTTTCAGCATGACTGTTGCTGAGCTCAAGAGATTCATTGAATCGAAAGAATTCATTGAATCTGAAGAGTTCATTGAATCTAAAGAGTTCAGAAACAGCAAGAAGAGTGTGTGATTGTATTTAGATGTTTCAGAGTATCTAAACGATTTATTTCTATAGATTTCAAACGCTTGTTTCATCTGCTATCATCACTTGAGACAGATGCATCTTCAGAGTTCGTGATTTTCGTTGCAGTTGACGCAACATCTTCTATTCAAAGACATCACACACTTTTCTATGTGATGCTTGTCTGCGCATTTTTCGCAACGCTGATTCTTTCTGCAGATCTTAGTCATGTGATCAAATTCGTGACATCTGAAGCACTGTGTGATACGACAGTTCTTTTCAAATAGCTCACATGCACATTCTTGATATGAGTTCAGCATGCTCATGTTCATTAGTCGATTCATCATCGCTTCGATCGTGATCTCTACGATGAGTGATGAATGAGTCTTTTCGCTATCTGCTATCTTCTTGAGTCAGACTATTCTTAGAACTTTCAGATCTTCATGAAGTCTTGCGTTATCTTTTATCAGTCTTTCAATGATTTTTTCTTGATTGCTCATGTTTATTGTAGTGTGTACTTCATGTGTCAGCATTGCGAAGGTTCAACGTGCTACGCATGTTGAACTCGCGATTTCTTTTGCTCATGTCTGAGTCTTTTTCAGATTTGCTCAAGCATCTGAGCTAACTGCATGAAGGAAAATGTCATCGCTGCTCAGCTTGCGAAGTGACACGATTAGATTTCTTTGACCTGTCGACACGTCTGCAATTCTTTGTAGAATTTGTTCAATCAACTTCTTCTGTATCTCTTTTATTTCTCTTTTGTTCATTATCTTAATCATGACTTCTCGTTTCTTGCAAAGCGATGACGAGTCATCTTTGAGACGTTGCTTCTTCGTCGCTATTTCTTCTCTTGTCATGTTCGCTCATGACGTGATTTTCGTTGAAAGACGTGTGTTTTTCTGTGTATACAACTGCTTGTTAAGCAGTTGAACTGATGTCTTCAGTTTCTGTACATTCTTCGCGATGAACGCGTTCTGATTCGCGTGATGTTTTTCTTCTGAGTCGAGTCGAAGACGTTGAATCAGCTTCAATGCTATCTCTTTTCATGAATGATCTTTGCTCTTCTCTTTCTCTAACGTTGATATCTTTATTAGTAGATCAATAATGTTAACAACATTCTTTTCATTATCACATGAGTGTTTCAATCTTGCATCTCTGTTTTCTTGCAATGAATCAACGTCGCTCGCAATCATCTTCAAATCAGCATTGCTGCAATTCGTGCAATTCATCATCGTTCAATCATCTTCTAGATTCACTCTGTCTTGTTTATAATGCTCTTTTTCAAAATTTGTGATGCGTGCGTTGTGATTGTTTTCTCTCAACATAGTGATATACATAAATGCATTGCAAATTCGAAAAAAGATAGCAGAAGTTAAAACAGAAATCAAAATAATAATGATATTTACACATGAACTTGTTAGATGCAGCAAAACGACAAGCATTTCAGACAAAATCATCATAACGAAAGCGAAATTGTAAACTATCAACGATGCAATCATAATGTGCAGCGAAAAAGCACTCAAAAACAGCGAAATTTAAATGTACATGAATAGTCAAATGACTTTGCAAAGACTAAATGCAAAGAGCAACGTCAATGCAAGATTATTCAATGATATATGACAAAATTTGATCAATTTACGTCAGAAACAATGTCAAATTTGCATACAGTGAATATCAAGTTGCAAAAGCATTATTGAGAATGAAAAAGCAAATCAATTGATCAAAATTGCTGCTCAAGAAGTATCAATTATTAACAACATGAAAGCAATCATCATAAGCTTTGTCAAAAAGCAAATTTGCAAAAAGATGAAAATACAATGATTAAAGATTTGAAAAAGCAGTATCAAAAAGAAAAATCAGTATTAAAAGAACATATTAAATGTAAATTTAAGTCATATTTTTATTTCTTCATTAAGTACATGCAGTCTATGACTATGATACTGTTTAAATGCTGTATGTATGCTAAGTTACATGTAATCTGATCAAAGTCACTGCTTTATATCTTTTCATTGATCAATCACATTGATAGTTTGTGCATATAAGCACTTTCACTCAAACTATCACAATTGTACTTTCGTTTTTCTTCGTTTCTTTACATTCTTCACGTTCTACTCTTTCATTTCTAATAATCATTTTCTTGTCGTAATTCAAGTATTTTTCAAATACTTTAATGCTATAATTCTTTCAATTTTGATGATGAACAGCATCAATATGATGTTTGTATTTTTGAGCTGAGTCTTTTTCTTAAGCTTTATTTACTTTAATTTATAATGCTTGCAATTTAGTACTAAATACTCTGACGTTTAATTTATTGAGAATATGTTGCATACATTGCATACAACATACATAAAACATGATCTTTATGCTGATTTCTCTCTTAGCAAGAGATAGTTTCTTGCAGCAAATTCACAGTTCAAGATGAGCAAAATCTCTCACTGCTCAGATTTTGACAGTTTACTTCTTAAGCATGAGTTGCAAACATTTTGTCAGCAATATGCATGTGTATTGCAGTCGATTTCTTCTTTAATCATATTGATACACATTACTGTTCTTTTGAGCTATATAAACAATGTTTTCAACTAGAGATTAACTTTATCATCAAAACATTCAAGAGTCAGAGTTCAATGAAAAGATGAAATTTTTAAGATTAACAATCATCATCATTGTATATCACATCTTGCAGATGCTCGCTTCACTTATAAGACGTGCAACTCATCTGTTTCATGTTATTTGTAAAGATCTTTCTTGTGCAAATTGATTGTATCTTGCAGAAATATTCATATGTTACACTTTTAATCAGATAGCGTAGTTTAATCATTCTTTACTAATTTACTTATATCTCTCTTTTCTTAATGAAGTCTTCTCATCAATGTATCATTTATGTATAAAATGTCTGTGTTTGAACATTTGTTAAACAATATTAACAAGACTCTTAAGTTTGCTTATGTTAAACTTAATGAGACTCATGAGTTACTTGTATCATAGTAACAAACATGCAGTCTTAACAAGATTTATATGTAGTTAACATGTAAATTTAAAGAATGTTCATGATACAAATTCTTTCTATTAATTACTTTCAACAAATCAAACATGAGAATGTTCTGTTTCAGTTCTTGTTATCATGATGACAAGATGCTGAATTGAATGATTTTCATAAGCGATTTCTCTTGTAGTTCTGAATTTTATTTGATTTTCTCATCTGCATGCAAATTGCTTTGTAACATGCGCATTGAGATTATTGAAGTTTGCGTGATCACGAAAACTCTGCATGCAATCAACACACAGCGCTTCATCATCACGCAGCATCTCAATGTCATTCAAACTTTTGATAATTTTTAAACTTTACTGTAGTTAAACAATAAATTTGTAATCAGCATTGCATACAGATGAGTTTTATTGCTGATTGAATTTAAGTAATAATAATAATAAATTCTTACATTCTTATGACATCGATTAGATTGACTCATGAGAAACTCTATGCTATTTGTATTGAGTGAACAAAACTTTTTGAGATAGAAAATCACTTGCAGTTTATACAACTACTTCATGCAGTTGAAACAGTGAGATTTGAAACTATGTATCAAATTTGTTCACGTTGATTTCATGTTAGAGAATGAGTGTTCTAGTCACTTTAAATTGCTTTAAAAGCTTCGTTTTTATCATCATTTTTGTCACTGCTTTGAGACTTTTCATGATGACGACGATTATTCAATAGTTCAAGAAGTCAGCATCTTGTAACATTCTTGATCGCAGATGTGATCAGTTCAAACAATGCATGAGTACATGCTTCATCGTCTGATGACTTCATTCGCAGTCACATTGCAAGCTATTCGTGCCTGAAACATTTTTAGAGTGCAAATAAACATTCAAATTTATACATTTGATTCTGATGTGCATTATGAGAATGCTTTCTGCTTTCTGAAAATCATCATGCATCTTTATCATTTTATTGCTCAGATGCAATCTTTGTGCTGAGATTACATTGATGTCTGCAACGCGTTCTTTATACTTTTCTCATTATTGATTTTTTTGATCTTTGTGATACTGTGTTATTACAATGCTATTGCTTGTTGAAATCATTGTGAAGAAGAGAATGCATCATTTGCATCTCAACTGTATCTTTGCATCTTCTTAAATGAAGACATTCAGAAGTACTATTTTCTTGATAACAAGTAAGCAAGAAATGACGTGATTAACTCTCGTCAAATGAACGTGTATTAGTTTGCATGCTTGTCTGATCTCTTGCATTCAATCATTGACTCAACTGTGTAACATGATCTTGTCTTGTAACATGTTCAGATGAATACGTAGCAAACTCATGTATGTTTCTGTCTTTAAAGTTTCTGTGTTTACTCTTTTGAATGTTTTTGCTACATGATGCAGAGTCTGATTCTGAAGTGTTTCTAGTTTGCATTCTTTGCTCAACAGTTCATCTTTCTTGTCACGCTGATATTAAACTGATGCTTTGAATGCAATTTCTGATCTCACTACTGCTGAGTATACTTGTCTCGCTTTTGTGAAGATAGCTTCTCATGTGAAGATTTCATGATGACTAAGTGTCAGCATTCTTGTGACGTGATTCATCTTTATTTATCGAAGATGCACGTCTTATTGCAGTTTCATGTTCAGTTGCATCTTTAAAACTTGTACATCTGATTTCAATTTAATAATTGAGCTTTTTATTTATATGCTAATCATTATGTTGAATCTCTTCAATTTTCTAGTGAAATGCGTAAGCTTGTACTTTTCTGATGCAAACGTTGCATCATGAGTGCAAGCTCATTTCGCGCAGATGTTGTATGCTTTGCTCAGTGTTTTGCAGATTTCTTCAGTGAATTTGTTGTAAACTAGAATGTTAATATTATTTATGAAGTCAAGCACTTTGATTTTAATTTTCAATACTTCACATTTTTCAATTAAACTTACGTTGAAAAATAGAAAGAGAATCGATGAAATGAGAAATTTCTGTGATATGTCTGCGTTTATCTTGTGCATGTCACTCATTTGTTCATTAAATATTAGCAATGTCTTTCAATTCTTTAGAAAGCTGCATGTTTATTTGATTATGTAGCTTGATGTTTTTTTCATTTTCAGCATATGCAGAAGTCTGATGTGTGAGACTTGATTGAATACTTCAATGATGTTTAAGCTTAGCATGAAGATCACATATTTGATTTCACATTCTCACATTGTATGAACTTGATTTATTAATAGATTTAACGTCAAGATCACGAATCGCTTGCATCTCACTTTCATTTGAGCATTTGATAGCATGTGATGAGTCTCAACTATGTCACTCAGTCTTTTGATCATGATTGACTTCAGCGCTTTGCTTATGATATTGAGCAAAGCAATGAGTTGATACATCTTCAAGTCAATATAGTCGCTTTTCTTCGATTTATATAGTACTATTGTTTAAGTCTTTTTGAACTGCTTTAAATGATACTTATGTATTATGCATGCGTTGAATAAACTCGTCAGTACTGAGATCAGTTCTGCAAAACTTACTTGAAATGCTTTGTTTGAAATATTTGAAGCACTCAACGCTTTGTTTGCTTTTACTCATTTGATTGTTTGCTTCACTTCATTTTTCATGATGCGTGAATTGAATGAGACTGTCAGAGATATGAATGATTCTGCGATGTCGCTGACATTTGCTTGAGAAGATGAGAAAAAGAACTTTCTTTGCAGTATCTTGATTTTTTTCTTGAACATCGTTGTCATATAATCAATGTTGCTTCACTTCAATGATGAAAACTGAGAAAGCTTTTTAGATAGCTGACTTTTGATTCTAACTCATTTTGCAAAGCATCATATCAATTTAAGTGCTTCACTCAGCTTATGCATTTATGATCTGAAGTGTGTGCATTTCATTTGTTGAATAATCTTGTTTTTATGATCATTGTGCTTCAGATATTCATTTCACGCTTCTAATATATCTTGCGTTTTTCATATGATTTGCAATCATCTTGATTTCATTACTACTTTGAAGCAGATTTGATTTGAAAAGTCTCTTGCTTAATTTGATGATCTTGTTAAGAAAGTAGATTTCTTGATGATCTTCTGTAGCACTCTGATAATCTTACACACTCTGTCATTCATCATAGTCTTGTCGTCTAAAGAGCATTTCAAAGATAGATGTATTTGCAGATAAGCACTCAATGCTTCTGTATTCATTTTCTTTCAAAGTTGTCAAGTCAAGAGTTGCACTGAGATTGTTTGTAAACATAACTTTGTGATGATCAAAAGATGATTTAATCTTTGATGCAGATTGATTTGTATCTTGTACTTGTGTATCATGAACTGTATTTTCTTGCTGCTAAAGACTAAATCAATCGTCGTAAATTGATTATGAGTTTCGTGAGTAATAGTATTTGATTTCAGCAATAATTTCAATCTTGCGTTTGTAATGATGTTTAGTAGAGTATCAGTCATTGTATGACGAGTGAAGCATCTTCGCTTCTTTCAATGAGAATGATGTAGATTGAAATCTTTTATGATCAGTTATTCACAGTCATTCTTGAGTAGTTTATTCAAACGAGAAATGATTAAAGATTTCTTTGTAAATGTAGTAAACAGTGAGCATGAGTTGTAGACGTTTAAAAGTCTTAACGTCTGCGTTTCATCATTTGTGTTGCGAGTTAATATTCTGATTGAGCAAATGTCTGACTCAGCTGTTTCTACTATTCATTGATCGAGTCTTAAACATTTGTTAACGTATATGCATGTTCTTGATTGAGATGACGAGTTTTTCATTAAATAAAAGAAGTTGTGTGCTGAACTAAATGATTGTGAGTCGTTGTTGTTGCAATCTTGCTTCTGTATAACTACTATGTCAAATTCGCGAACTTTTCTGTCAATTAGAAATGATTCTTGAATTCATAATGATTTTCTGATGTTGTACTGTAGAATTCATAGAAAAGACTGTTTTATCATAAAGTTATTCATAGCTGTTGTTGACTCTGCAATGAAAAGACTCTTTGTATGCTTTCGATCATCGATGATCTTTCTCACTTTCTGATTGAATGTTTTTGAATCTGCTCAGATGTCATCTCATCTGAGTTACTACTTACGTAAGAGAAAAGATTGACTTGTTTCTTCTTAATTTTTACAATCTGTCAAGCTGATTCATCAGCAATTCAACTGCATGTTTTCAGCATGACTGTTGCTGAGTTCAAGAAATTTGTTAAATCAAAAGAATTCATTGAATCTGAAGAGTTCATTGAATCTAAAGAGTTCAGAGATAGCAAGAAGAGTATGCAATTGTATTTAGATGTTTCAAAGTATCTGAACGATCTGTTTTTATAGATTTTGAATGCTTGTTTCATCTGCTGTTATCACTTGAGACAGATGTGTCTTCAAAGTTCATGATTTTCGTTGCAGTTGACGCAACGTCTTTTATTCAAAGACATCACACACTTCTTTATGTGATGCTTGTTTGCACACTTTTCACAGCATTGATTCTTTCTGCAGATTTTAATCATATGATCAAATTCGTGACATCTGAAGCACTGTGTGATGCAACAGTTCTTTTCAAATAGCTTGCATGCACATTCTTGATATGAGTTCAACATGCTTACGTTCATTAGTCAATTCATCATCGCTTCGATCGCGATCTCTACAATGAGCGATGAATGAGTCTTTTTGCTATCTGTTATTTTCTTGAGTCAGACTATTCTTAAAACTTTCAAATCTTCATGAAGTTTCATGTTATCTTTTATCAATCTTTCAATGATCTTTTTCTGATTGTTCATGTTTATTGTAGTGTGTACTTCATGTGTCAATACTGCAAAGATTCAACATGTTACGTGTGCTGAACTCGTGATTTCTTTTGCTCACGTCTGAGTCTTTTTCAGATTTGCTTGAGCATCTGAGCTAACTGCGTGAAGAAAAATGTCATTGCTGCTCAGCTTGCGAAGTGACATGATTAGATTTCTTTGATCTATTAACACATCTGCGATTTTCTGTAGAATCTGTTCAATCAACTTCTTCTGTATCTTTTCTATTTCTCTTCTGTTCATTATCTTAATCATGACTTTTCATTTCTTGCAAAGCGATGATGAATCATCTTTGAAACGTTGCTTTCTCATCGTCATTTCTTCTCTTGTCACGTTCGTTCATGACATGATTTTCGTTGAAAGACGCATGCTTCTTTATGTATGCAACTGCTTGTTAAGCAGTTGAACTGATGTCTTCAGTTTCTGTACATTCTTCGCAATGAATACATTCTGATTTGCATGATGTTTTTCTTCTGAGTCAAGTCGAAGATGTTGAATCAGCTTCAATGCTATCTCTTTTCATGAATGATCTTTGCTCTTCTCTTTCTCTAACGTTGATATCTTTATTAGTAAATCAATAATGTTAGCAACGTTCTCTTTATTGTTGCGTGAGTGTTTCAACTTCATGTCTCTGTTTTCTTGCAATGAATTGATGTTGCTTGCAATCATCTTTGAATCAGCATTGCTGCAATTCATGCAATTCATCATTATTCAATCATCTTCTAGATTCACTCTGTCTTGTTTGTAGTGCTCTTTTTCAAAATTTGTAATGCGTGCGTTGTGATTGTTCTTCAATGATTGAATCTAAGTCATAAATCATTAAAAGAGTTGAGAAAAATCGATAGACTAACGTTTTCAATCTTGATTCAGCTAAAAATGAAACATAACTATTTCAAGAGTTATTTGCATTGATTATCAAAGAATAATTTGAATAAATGCTATGAAATATGCAATGCAAGACAAACGTCAAAGCATTTACTGCTGAACTGCAGATATTATAGAGCAAAGCAGAGAAAGCTTAAGAAAAAAGCTCAGCTCAAAAACACAGACATTATAATGACATTGTTCATTATCAAGATTGAAAGAATCATAACATTAAAGTATTTGAAAAATACTTGAATTACGACGACAAAATGATTATTAGAAACAAAAGAGTAGAACGCGAAGAATGCAAAGAAATAAAGAAAAACGAAAGTATGATTGTGAGAGTTGAAGCAAAAGCACTTGTATATGCAAACTATCAATGTGATTGATCAATGAAAAGATATAAAGCAGTGACTTTAATCAGATTACATGTAACGTAGCATATACACAGCGTTTAAACAATGTCATAGTCATAAACTGCATGCACTTAATGAAGAAATAAAAAAAGAAATTACTACTAAAGTTGTATGTCATTTCATGAATTATTAATACTTTGATAATTGCATGTGAAATGAGTTGTTTGCAATCAACAGTTTCAGCAACAGAATTAAGTTATTTCTCAGTTATGTTATAATTTTTATGAATTAATGTTTCAACATTTGTTTTTCTTGAAGTTGTTAATTCAAGTTGAGAAATTCTATCTTTTAAGAAATGTACTTCATTTAAATGTCGTTTTTGCACTGCTAAAATCATGATTCTCAGCAACATACTTCTGACATGCGTTGCTGAATACATATTCATGTTTTCATTGACATTGTGAATAAACATTTTCTCAACTTCATTAATCACTCATGTATAATAAATTTCATCTTACAACATGCTTTTAACATGATTAACTGAATATTTTCTTTCACTGACATTATGAATAAACATCTTTTCAACATCATTTATCACTTATGTTTAATAAATTTCATTTTATAGTCTGCTTTCAACATGTTCTGCTGAATATTTGTTCATACTTATACTGTGAATAAACATTTTCTTGACATTGTTAATCACTTGTATACAGTATAATTCTCTGATTACTATAAATATTATCATGATGAATTGATACATAAAAGTTAAATCAGAAACTAAAATCAAAGTCTGAGTTGAAGATCAGATTTGAGTTAGCTTTAAGACTTTGTGACTTTGTCAAGACATCATTTAAATCACGTCATATCTTCAACTTAATATGTCATAAATTATGTCATGTTCAACTTGACAATGCTTAATAAACTCTTTATAATCAATCAATTCTCTTAAGTTATTGAGAGCTTCTTAATAATTAGCTTTATCATAATATATATTTATTTTGTGTCTGCTTAGAATATTACATTGTCATACTATTCTCATAAATCTCATTTATTCATTTAATAAACTTAATTATTACAGTTTTAATTATTTTAAATTTGAATCAACGCTGCTTCAAAGTAGTAATAAAATCAAGACAACTGCAAATCATATGAAAAACGTAAGATACATTAGAAGCGTGAAATGAATATTTGAAACATAATGATCATAAAAACAAGATCATTTGACAAATGAAATGCGCACACTTCAGATCACAAATGCATGAGTTGAGTGAAGAATTCAAATTGATATAATGCTTTGCAAAATGAGCTAAAATTAAAAGTTAACTATCTAAAAAGCTTTCTCAGTTTTTGTTACTGAAGTGAAGCAACATTGATCATATAACAACGATGTTCGAGAAAAAAATCGAGATATTGCAAGAAAAGTTCTTTTTCTCATCTTCTCAAGCGAATGTTAATGATATTGCAGAATCATTCATATTTCTGACAGTCTCATTCAATTCATGCATCACAGAAGATGAAGTGAAGCAGACAATCAGACGAGTAAAAGCAGACAAAGCGTTGAACGCTTCAAATATTTCAAACAAAGCGCTTCAAGCAAGTCTTGCAAAACTGATTTCAGTATTGACGAGTTTATTTAATGCATGCATAACATACAAGTATTATTCAAAGCAGTTCAAAAAGACTCAGACAATAGTACTACACAAATTAAAGAAAAGTGATTATATTGATTCAAAAATGTATTGACTTATTACTTTGCTTGATATCATGAGCAAAGCACTGAAGTCGATCATGATCAAAAGACTAAGTAATATAATTGAAATTCATCACATGCTATCAAATGCTTAAATGAAAGTGAGATGCAAATGATTCATGATCTTGACGTTAAATTTACTAATAGATTAAGTTCACACAGTGTGAGACTGTGAAATTAAATATGTGATCTTCATGCTAAGCTTAGATATCATCAAAGTGTTTAATCAAGTCTTACACGTCAGACTTCTGCATATGCTAAAAATGAAAAGAACATCAAGTTACATAATTGAATGAATACGCAGCTTTCTAAAGAATTGAAAGATGTTGCTAATATTCAATGAACAAACAAGTGACATACGTGAAATAAACACAGACATATCACAAAAATCTTTCATTTCATTGATTCTCTTTCTATTCTTTAACGTAAGTTTAATTGAAAAATGCGAAGCATTGAAAATTAAAATTGAAGTGCTTGACTTCATAAATAATATTAATATTCTAGTCTACAACAGATTCACTGAAGAAATTTGCAAAACATTGAGCAAAGCACACAATGTCTGCGCGAAATGAGCTTGCACTCATGACACAACGTTCACATCAGAAAAGTATGAGCTTACGCATTTCACTAGAAAATCGAAGAAATTCAACATGATGACTAGCATACAAATAGAAAGCTCAATTATTAAATTGAAATCAGATGTAAAAGTTTTAGAAATGCAACTGAACATGAAACTGTAATGAAACGTGCATCTTCAACAAATAGAAATAAATCATGTCACAAAAATGCTGACACTTAGTCATCTTGAAGTCTTTACATGAAGAGTTATTTTCACAAAAGCGAAACAAGTATACTCAGCAATAGTGAGATCAGAAATTGCATTTAAAGCATCAGTCTGACATCAGCGTGACAAGAAAGATGAACTGTTAAGCAAAGAATGCAGATTAAAAACACTTCAGAATCAGACTTTGCATCATGTAGCAGAAGCATTCAAAAGAGTAAACATTGAAACTTTAAAGACAGAAACATACATGAATTCATTACATGTTTATCTGAACATGCTACAGAACAAGATCACATTACACAGTTGAATTAATGATTGAACGCAAGAAATCAGACAAGCATGCGAATTAATACATATTCATTTGATAAGAGTTAATCACGTCATTTCTCGCTCATTCATCATCAAGAAAATAGTACTTCTGAATGTTTTCATTCAAGAAGATGTGAAAATACAGTCAAGATGCAAATGATGCACTTTCTTCTTCACAATGATTTCAACAAGCGATAACATCATAATAATGCAGTATCACAAAGATCAATGAAATCAATGATGAGAAAAGTATAGAAAATGCGTTGCAAATATCAATGCAATTTCAGCACAAAGATTGCATTTGAGCAATAAGATGATAAAGATGCGTGATAATTTTCAGAAAGCAGAAAGCATTCTTGCAATGCACATCAAAATTGAACGCATAGATTTAAATGTTTATCTGCACTTTAGAAATGTTTCAGACATGAATAGCTTGCGATGTGATTATGAATGAAGTCATCAGACAACGAAGCATGTATTCATGCATTGCTTGAACTGATCACATCTGCGATCAAGAATGCTACAAAATGCTGACTTTTTAAACTATCAAATAATCATCATCATCATGAAGAGTTTCAAAGCAGTAGTGAAGATGATGATGAAAACGAAACTTTTAAAGCAATTTAAAGTGATTAGAACATTCGTTCTTTAACATGCAATCAACGCGAACAAATTTGATACATAGTCTCAAAACTCACTGTTTTAACTGCATGAAGTAATTATATAAACTGCGAGTAATTTTCTATCTCAGAGAGTTTTGTTCACTTGATACAAATAGCATAAAGTTTCTTATGAGTCAATCTAATTGATGTCACAAGAATATATGAATTTATTATTATTATTATTATTTTAAATTCTTCTTAAAGATAATAATTTAATATTCAAGCATGATAACAGCAATGCAATCACAACAGAATTGCAATAATGATATTTTAATTTTACAAAACATTATATCAGAAAATGAATATTATATAATGAAATCAGAAAGTGAAGAAGCAGAAGATGAACTCTCTCTTAATATTAATGAACAGTTGACTTAAGCAATGCTTCAATGTAATAAACTGCAAAAGAAACAGAAGTTAACAGTTATTTAATTAAAGATTGAGACTTTGAAAATCATTGAAACAATGAAAAGAAGTTATTAAACTTTCACTCAAGTTCTCATGAAGAACTTGAATAATTTACACATCATCTTTATAATGTTGATAAAGATGAAATAAAGTTTTTAAAAGATTATTTTACAAAAGTGAAGATTTTCAATGTTTTTAAAGAAGTATCATGACAAAATCATCAGAAAACATAAAGAGTGAATTCATGATATCAAAATCTCATTTCAAAATATTTTTTAACATTTTAAAAGAAATAAGAAAAAGATTTTGATTGACAACAAGATTTATTTGTACAAGATGCTGACTATGAACTTTCTGCAAGCTATGCTTGTCAGAAGAGCTGAACAATCTCATTAACAAAGCAGTAACAATGCATTATGCTCACATACACACATCGAGCATTGCATCGCGATGCTCACAAACAACAAGATCATGTGACTAAATGATCAAGTGATTAAATAGTGATCAAACAGTGAATGAAAGCTCATGTTGAAGTGATCAGCTTTCACATATACAGATCAAGCATTGCATCATAATGCTCACAAACAATAAAATTATGTAACTAGATAATCATGTGATTAAACAGCGAATAAAAGCTCACGTTGAAGTGATTGTCAGAATCATGTCTAGATGAGTCAATCAGCGAAAGTCAGGGTTGAATAGTGCTTGATCTTTAGAGATAGCTATAACTGAATATTAAGAATACAGAAGAAGATTGATACAAAAGCTTCTATTTATGTAATGTTCAAAGACTGTGCTAAACTTGAAAGAAATGTGTTTGTGACATGAAAAGAATGTAATGTAGATGAACAAGATGTTGATGAAAGAAAAGAATGTTGAGAAAGAAAAAGAATGTTGAGTCATATCTGAGTCATATCTGAGTCATATCTGAGTCATATCTGAGTCATATCTAAGTCATATCTGACTAGCTCGCTGATTAGTTCTAATCATTACGCAGAAAACTCGCTAGCGTTCACTGCAAATTGATTAAAGCTTCAGCCTTGTTCAGCCTTGATACGCTCGTAACATTACTTTCTTCTTCGAAAATTCATGTTTGCATGAATGTAGTTTCTTTGCTCGCTTTTGTTGATAGTTATTTCGATATTTAGCGCGGTTTGTTTGAATATAGCTTATGAAATTCGTTCAAAACTTTCTCTGAGTCATTGAATTTCTCTTTATCAACATAGTATCATTCGTTGTTTCTATCTAGATTTGTTCATTTGACTTTGTACTGTATTCGACCTCAATAGCGTCTGAAGTTCAATATATCGTTTATCTTTCAGTGTTCATCGTCTTTGATAGTGATTGATCTGAGTGATTCTGAATGCTGTTCTGATAGAGAGTCTTCTGAATATGATTGCAGTAACTTTGAGCTGAACATCGAATGCAAATGCTTCATGCTAACTGATAGACAAAGATGATAGAAGATATCTACTTTCGCAGTGATTTAATAGAGACTCAGCTGTTTGTCTTTCAAATCTTTGCAAAGTCTTGTTGTCTTGACGTTTTTGAAAGATAGTCAAACTCAGTCATCTACTTCATAGATGACGTTTCGTCAATGTTTATTGACCTGAACTTCGATGATCAGCTTCGTTTTTTTCAATTGTTGACAGTTGAAGCTCAGTAGCTCTTTCATTCAAATGACAATATCATCTGCTTTTCTAGCTTCAAGTCGTTCACAAGTTGTTTCGTAGTCAGTTGTATCTGAATCAAAACTCATTCAAGAGTAAAATTCTTTATTGAAGTAAAAAAGAGTCATTGAAGTGATTGAGAAAATATTGAAATTGTCACTGAATTTCATCATAGATATTCATTTGACTCAGTCATTCTGCATGTAATTGCAGTAGATTCTAAGTTCGCGTTCAACGTCTTGATTGACTTGTTTCAATTGATCATTGATCTCAGAATGATAGACTGTGAATAAACTAGCTGTGATTCTCAGTCATCTGCAAAGACTCTTTCACATAGTTGATATGAATTGAAAGTCTCTGTTCAAGACAATAGAACTGAGTAGATCATGCAGTTGATAGACGTTTCATAGCATGATTCAACCCGTTTCTTCAACTGAGATGTCATCATCTTCTTAATGACAGGAAACATAGTGACGTTCTTTGATGAAACGACATATGATTGTGCAAATGACGTTATAGTCTTCTGATAGAGATAGCTCAGTAATGAAGTTCATAGCTATATCTTTTCAGCGTTCTTGTGAAATGAGTAGAAGATGATGAAGTTCATTGATGTTATTTCTAGAGACTTTGCTTCGCTGACAGGCATGACAGTTTCAAATGTACTGTTTGACTGTGACTTGATGATCTGATCAATAGTAGAATTGTTGAATTAGATTAATAGTTCGTTTATTGTCAAGATGAGAGGTTGAGAGCTGATCATGAATTTTCTGCAGCAGTTTCGTATGCATATTCTTGAAGACTCACAGTAAGTCTTTTCTAAATAGAACGTCGTCAATGATTTCGCAGTCTTTCAATTTAGTGGTATGAAATTTGAGCTTGTTTTCGTTCATAGCTTGCTTATATTCGCTGCAAAGCTCATCAGTTTGATTGATCATATGTACTCATTGATAGAGATTTGCTTTCGATTCAACAGGTAGAACATCAACTCTATCAAGAATCAGAATAGTTTGAAAATGATTTTTAAGACACTGAGCTGATTCAGAGACGTTCGCTAGAAGCATTCTGATTAAAGCATTGACTTTAGTGTTCATTTTGCCTGATTTAAAGATGATCTGAAAGTTGAACTTCGATAAAACGTTCAGATAGTTAACTTGTCATTGACTCAACTGTTTGTTTTTCATGAAGATCTTCAAAGTCTGATGATCAATGAACATCTGAATGAGTAGTTCAGTGCATTTCAGCTCAAATCATCAGTGTTCAAAGCATTGAATAATGACTAGCAATTTCTTATCATAAATGTGGTAATTGATTTCAGCGAGAATCATGCTTTTGCTGTAGAAGATCATCGAATGAAGAACTCTCTCGTCATTGTACTGAGATAGTATTTCACCTTTTACATAGTTCGAAGCATCAATCTTCAGAATAGCTTGTCGTTTGAGATCGAAGTGACGAAGTACTGAGACTGAGCTAACTTGTTTCTTTAGATTGTCAAAGACTTAAACACAGACATTGTTTCAAACAAAAGATGTGTTCTTTCTAGTCAGCTGAGTGAACGGTTTGACTAGCTTCGAGAAGTTCTTAATGAAACGACGATAGAAGTTAACAAATTTCACGAAGCTCTGAATTTCTTTTAGATTGGTCGAAGTGATTCAGCTGACTATGACTGTCACTTTGCTGAGATTCATACGAAGATCTAGTTCTGATACGATGACTTCTAGAAAGACAGTCTCTTCTACATCGAATTCGCACTTTCGAATATTCATCTGCAGTTCAGCTTCGCGTAGTCGACTCAATACTAGTTTGACGTGATCTCTATGTTTCTTTTTCGTTTTGCTATAGATGAGAATGTCATCTAGATAGACTTGACAAAAGTCGTTCAGAAAGTTTCATAGAACATCATTCATATATTGCTGAAATGAGGTCGATTCGTTAGTCAGTTCGAAGAGTAGCATCTTATATTTATATGCTTCTAAAGCAGTGATAAAAGTGATGTAATTCTCGCTATCGAGATGCATTTGAAGTTTGTTGAACGCTGATATGATATTCAATCTCGTCAGATGCTTGCAACTCACTATCTTTTCAATGATCTCGTCTATTAGCGATAGAGAATATCTATTTCTTTTGAAAATGACATTTAGCTTTTG
>JAABUS010005128.1_pt1 | contig 17679 bp, 2 predicted proteins | sample 5560161 | NCBI WGS metagenome assembly JAABUS01 (sample SAMN10711885, study PRJNA513376) | rock metagenome | isolation source: Antarctica rocks | place: Antarctica: Victoria Land, Trio Nunatak nord | collected 2016-01-04
ATTAAATACTTCCTATTTATTATTATATTATCGCTTTTCCTTTAGGTTCTTTTTACGAATAATTTCTTCCTATTCTATATCTTCCTAAGAAAGATTATTAATTTAATTATTAAATAAATAGAATAAAATATCTTAAAGTCGGTCTTTCTCTATTCCTTTATTATATTTATATAAAATAACTATAATTTAGAAATTTACTAGTATTTATAGTTTCTAAATATTATATAATCTTATAGCGATAGAGAATAAATACTCTATTTTAATATTTATAATCGGTACGACTAATATATTACGAGTAATTATATTAAGAATTAGAAACCGAGGGGTAAGTTATTTTTATAATATTAAAATATTTTATTCCGTAGATTAATTAGAGAACGATATTAAAGAGTATAGCGAAATTAATTATTAGAAAGATTATTAGAATTTACTAGTATTCTTATACTTTTAGAACTCGTTATCTTTTTTGTCTTTATTACTAGAATCTACGTTTAATATTTGGGTAAGTTTATTATTTAGATTATATTTATAACTTTATACGAAATTAAATAATCTACTCGAAGTTAGTATATTTATTTAATATTCCTTATACTCTACCTTAAGAGCGGATTAATAGATTAATAATTATAATAATTATTTAATATTAGTCTTTTACTCCGAGGTCTCGAATATTTTCCCCCTTTTATAGAGTTTAATAAAGCCGCTTTATTATAAAAATATTTTAAACCGCCTTTAGTTTTAATATAATATTAATTTAATTTTTCGATCGCTTAACGTAATATAATCTTTATTTTAGATTTCTACGGTATTTATTTTAAACGGAGTTACTTTATAGTCTTTTCTAAATAATTAAAGAGTTTATTATAAATTATAAAAGTATAGTAGTTAATAATAGTCTTCGTTATACCGATAACGCTCGTTATTTTCGCGAACTCCTTTATAATATTAATTAGGTAAATAATATAACTTTATTCTTTTATTCTTAATTTAAAGTAAGAAATCTCAGTTTATATAAAGTAACTTTTAATATTATAACGTAGTTTAAATACGCGGACTATTATATAGTATATCGAATCCTATTATATTTTAATATCCTGAATAAACTTTACTAGCCTTAATTTAATAAATTTATTAATTTCATTCGGTATACTTTTCTCTATAATATCGAGTCTCTTTTATTAAATATCTCGGAACTAGGTTCTACGCTAGCTACTTATATTAATAAATACTATAGTTTTCTATATCTAATAGGGTTAGATTATTATAAAGATTATTAAAATTCTTATATTTTAATTAATATTAATAGTAAACTCTTTTACGCGCTAGTCTAGAAATTATAAAAAAATTATTATTTATCTTAACCTCTTTAAAATTATTCGTTTATAAGCGAAAGGTAAATCGTATTTAATAATATCTTAACGGTAAATTAAATTATATATATAAAATACGGTATATATTTAGACGATTATTTAATAGATATTTATTTAACTTTTTTATTCCTTTATATAAATATAAAAATAATATTATCGAATATTATTTATATATTACTAGTATTATTATTTATAATAATATAAATCCGATACTCGATTCTATATTTATAAACGACTTTAGTTAAAACGTCCGTTAGTTTTTTATTAATATATTTCCCTTTAATATATTTAAAGCTAATAATAACTTTATAATATTTCTACTCGGCGTTAATAAAGTAAATAATAATAACTATATATAAAGATATATCGTAGAGTAATTATTTATCTAAAGTAAAAAATACCTTTAATTTATCGTCGAGTAAAGTATTAAATAGTTTCTTTTTAATTTTCTCGAATTATTATAAGAGTTTATTTTTAATTATTAAAGAACTTAGTAATATAATAATAAAATTTAAATAAAGAAACGAACGCTGGACTAGGACGTTATTAAGAGAGTTATATAATATTCTTATTATAGTAATTATCTATAGGAAAGCCTCTTTAAAGTCTAATTATTAAGATATAAAATTATTAATCGTAGTTTTTAATATTTTTAACTTAGCGGCGCTACGTTCGAATTAACTAAAGAATTCTAATAATTATTATAATAATCTAGACTTTACCTACGCAGGGATAATTTCTTTAAATATTAATTATATTATACTATATATACTCGCCGAGTCTTTATAACTTTTTTCTTTATATAGTCTCTCTCTAACCTAGTACTTTAATTTATATAAAGATAAGTTAATATATCGTTATATTATAAATAAACTATCGATAATTTTCTAGAGCCTATAATTACTCCTTCTTCGAAAGACGTTTATATTCTAGACTTTCGGGATTATATTTTACTAAAATTAATCTTCTTATACTATTTTTTATTATCGGGATATTTATACTATATAGTTTATTTCTATTAATCTAAGAATATATCCTTCTTAATATTAGAGAAGATATAATATTTATATCGCTTTTCTTTTATTATAATATTAAAAGGTTATTTAAAGTAATAACTCATAAAGTTTCTAATATTATAATAAGATTTATTATCGAAGATACTATCTAAGCGATCTTTATTTAATTAGTTTAATATAAATTTTAAAAGAAATAATAAAGAGTTTAACTAATATTAAATAATAAATAATTAATTATTAGAAAGATTATTAGAATTAAGATCTAATATTTCTAGATATATATATATTTATATTTTACTCTTTACCGATATCGAATCGATATATTTTTAAAAATAGGCGGTAGGATAATTATAAAAGAATATTAATATTAAAATATATTACTAAATAGAGTTAATCTCGTAACGAATATCGAAAATGTTTATACTCTAAAGTTTAAAATATATTAAAAGTTTATATAATATAATATAATTTAATTAAACTACGCCTTTAATAAAATTTATTTATAATTTAAATCTAGGGTTAAATTTAACTCGGACGATTATATATCCGAGCGACGAGTAGCGAGATTATTTATTAAAATACTTTAGACTTAATCTTAACTCGGACGATTATATATTTAAGCGGCGAGATTATTTACTAAAATATTATATTTATTATTATTATTATTCTCTACTCTTTCCTTATATTATTTAATAATCCTATATATATTATTATTTTTTAAAAGGTTTATTATTAAAAAAAACGAGGATACCTTAAAGAATAAAGGCCTAGAAAGTATCTAGGAAAGTATTTAATATTTAGAACCTAATTTTAAAAACTCTTAAACGTCGTAAATTTAAATATAGTAGTAAATTATTTTCTAATTAATAATAAATCGAAGCCTTTAATTAATAAAAAATAGTAATAACTTTAAGGTAAATTAAGAAGTATTAGAAATCGACCGAATTTTTATTTTTGAAGTTTACTTTCTATCGAGTAGTTAAAGAGTTTTATATAGATATCGGGTTTTCTAGATATATTTAATCCGTTATAATAATTACCCTTTAGGAGGCGGTAGAAGTTTATTTAATATTAGAGTTTAAATATAAAGTTATAATATATTATTTTATAAATTATTATTAATATTATCTAGTTCTTTAGCTAGTAGTTTATTATTATAAATAAATAACGATACTTTTAAAGGATTTTAAGTTTCTACGCGATTTTAGATATAAGAATATATTTTAATTTATTTATATCCGATAATAAATATATTTATAATAATTATTCTAATAATTACGAAGGGAGATTAATTAATATCGAAGTATATAATTATATTAAGAAGCTAGAAATTAAGCGCTAGGAAATTCGATAACTCCTTATCGAATATATATAAATATATTAACGACGGCGTAATACGTTTTTAATTAGGAGGTAATTTTATATTAAACTCTTTAGAAATTAAAATAAACGCCTCTTTAGTCTTTCTAAAGTCTTTATCCGGGATTTAATTATAATAGGATAGATTATACCCCTCCTACTACTAAATAGATCCTAGTAAAGAAGTCTACTCGTCCTCCTCCTTTATTTAAAAGTAGGAAATTATATTCCGCTATATAATAATCTCTTTTTTCGTAAAATATTAATACGGTTTTATTTATAAAATTAATAAACCCTAATAATAATTAGCTAGCCTAATTATTAGAATAATTATTAAAAATCTATACCGTATTTTAATTAAGGTAATTATACTAGGCGAAAGTAGTATATTTATATATTTATAGGTCGTAACGCCTAAGATAATTAATTTTACGAAATAGATTTTAAATAGGTTTACGCTATATAGCCCGCTTAAAGCTGAATTTATTAATCTTAATAATATACGTTATTATATCTACTCTTTTCTAGGCTTCCTAGATTAAAATATATTAATCGATAATTAGTAATAGCCCTTCGGTCTCTTTATCTACGATTTATTAAAATACGGTCTAGGCTAGGTCTAGATTAAATTATTATTAATATAATCTCTTAATAATTAGAACCTAAATATTATTTTAATATATCTTTAACTCGTTTAGATCCTCCTATATAATATTACCGTTATTTTAAATTAATATATTTTAACTTTATAAAGTTATTATTATACTATATTAAAACTAGCTTTATAGTAGTTATTAAATATAATATATAGATTCCTTAAAGGGAGTATACGGCGTAGTTACACTATTTATATTATAGTATTATATTATAGTTTCCGGTACTCCGGAGTCTTTTTAGAAATAGGAGGCTCGGAGCCCTCGCTCTAACTCTTTAGAGATTAATTCTATTTTTAAATATAGAAATCATTTTCTTACTAAGGTTTTATATTTACTTTTATATTACTATAAATACCTTAGATACTATAACTTAATAGTTTTAATCTCTCTTAATCTTTTTAGGTAGTAATCCGTTAAAAGTATAAAGAACCTCTTTAGAAATAATCGTCCCGAAGGCGAGATATACGGGATTAATACTTTAGATAAAAATATAAAAGATTTACTAGAGAATATTAATCTTACGATAGATTAATGATTTATAGAATTAAAATATAAATAAAAAGCCCTCGAGAAAGAGGCCTCTATTATTATAATTTAGAAGAATATCGAAAACTTATAATATACTATCGTAGGTAAAGGAGAAAAGGAAATCGAAGATAATCTTTAAGAATTAAATATAGAAGACGAAAATAACCCGACGATAAATCGTAGTTAAATCGGTTATAATATAAATTAAGGTAATTTATAATTATCGAAACTATAGGATTTTTATACGAAGAATCCGTAAAATTATCAAGAATGAATTTATAATATAGAGACTACGTTCCGCTTAATACCCGTAAACTTTCGAATAGATAAAAAGAAGATTTTATATATAATACCCTATTTAAAGGGGTAAATCAAGAAATTATAGGATAAATATAAAGATTTAAACCGATTATAATATACGTACCTAGCGGTTCGGTATCGCGTCAAATATATATATATTAAAATTATTTAAAGATTTTACGAAATTATTAAAGACGTAACTAGTTATATATATATTAATTTATATTAAAGCTAGTCCCTTTAATTAAGATTTTATTAATAAGAATAAGGTTAGGAAAGGCGATACTACCGTTAATATAATATTTTTTAATAATTCCGTTATTATACCGCCTACGCTTCTTAACGAATTTATAAGTTTTAACAATATCTTTTTAAATAAAGAAATAGGTCGATTATCGTTATATAAAAACGACGATTATATAATTAATATAAAGAGTAACCCGTTATACGGGCCTCTCTATAATTTATCGAACCTAGAATTAATAGAGTTAAGGAGATACCTAGACGACGCCCTAATAAAGGGTTAAATTAAATACTCCGTAAACCCCGCCGGGGCTCCTATCCTTTTTCTTTTAAAAAAGAATAATAAACTATAACTATATATCAACTACTAAGGTCTTAATAAAATTATTATTAAGAATCGCTACCCGTTATCTTTAATTAATAAAACGCTAAATTATTTAAATAATACTATATAATTTATAAAGCTTAATTTAAAAAATATTTATTATCGAATAAGAATTAAAGAAGGCGATAAATAGAAGATAATATATCGTACGTAATATAACCTTTTCGAATATATAGGAATATTATTTAGTTTAACGAATATACCTACTACTTTTTAAATTTATATTAATAAATCGTTAACGAGTTTAATAGATATATTTTATATTATTTATCTAAATAATATCTTAATTTATTTAAATTTAAAAGAGGAGTATATTAATTATATATAATAAATACTCGAACGCCTATAAAAATATTCTTTATTCGTGAGTTTTAAGAAATACGAGTTCTTTACTCGGTTAGTTAAGTTTCTAGGGTTTATTATAAATACCAAAGGTATATCGATAAACGAACGTAGGATTAATATAATTTAGTCCTAGCCAAAACCAAAGTCCTTTTATAATATATAAGTATTTTTAGGCTTTATTAATTTTTATCGTCGATTTATTTATTATTATTTATAGATAATAGGCCCGTTAACGGGTTTATTAAAAAGTAGTTAAAATAGTAAAAAATTTAGTTTATTTAAATAGCCTAAAAAGGTAGAGTAAATATTTTACTAACTTCGCGATTTATTTTTATATATATTTATTCTAGTATACTTTAATCTAGAATTAAAAATTCGGATTAAGATAAATACTTCTAATTTTACTATAACTATAATTTTAATATAGTTATAAAATAATAACGAATAATATCCCGTTATTTTTTAATCCCGTAAAATATAAGGTTTAGAAGTTCGATACGAGATTTATAATAAAAAACTCTTTATAATCGTTATAATATTTAAATAATAGCGATACTACCTCGAGAGTAGTTTATATAAAGTAGAAATCTTAACCGATTATAATAACCTTAGAGGTTTTATAAATATTAAGTAGTTAAATAATCGCTAGGCGCGCTAGGTAATAGAACTTTTATCTTTTAATTTCTTAATTTCGTATTATTTTAGGAAAAGTAATTTAACCGATAACCCCTCGCGTCGTCCTAATTATAAAAGTTAGGATAATTTTTTGAATAATATATTATTTACCTTATAGTAGAAGTTATTAAATTTAAAAGGTATTAGTTAAGGCCCTATTTTTATTATAATATAAAACGCGTTCGTAGATATAGAAAATCTAAATATAGATAGTATTTCGTTAATATTAAATAGTATACCCGTAGGCGTCGCGTAAAATTTAATATATATATTATTTACGTTACTAGGGTCTTTAAGGTTTATTATAAAAAAGATATATTTTTCGGTAGTAAATTTATTTAGGCCTAGGGAGTTAATATTTAGATAAAAAGTTCTAAAGAGTTTAAATAAAATATTTATTTAAATCGATTATAATATAATAAAGGAACTATTTAACCCTATCGCTAGAACTATAGATTATAGATTATTTATTCTACGTATTATTACTAAGTTAATAGTACTTTACGAAACGATTTATAATACTAAAAATTTATTAATAGTTGAAATAATTCGCGCTTTATAAAAGGATAATTCTTTCTCGTAAATAAGAATCGCCGAAATTATATAGACGGATTACTAGCGTTCCGCCGGAGTATAGATTTTAAATTCTATATTAATTCTTAAATATAATAATAAGATTTATATATTTAAAGAGGGATTAATCCGCGAAGAGCTATTAGAATAATATTATAATAATATATTAACGGGGTACTTTAATATTAAAAAGATAATAAAGTTATTTACTAGAAAATATTTCTAGAGTACTTTTAAGGCCGACGTATAAGAATATATCGATATATATAATATATACTAGCGGGTTAAGGTATATCGATACCGCCTTTATAACGAAATTAGTTCTCTATTATATCCTACGGGACCGTAGAAGAAAATTATAATAAATTTTTTTCACTAATTTACCTTTAAATAAGCGATACGGGCGCGTTTATAATATAGTCCTTATAATTATAAATAGGTATATAAAGATATTATAATATATCCTAATTATTAAAATAATCGACTTTACGAGTTTAATAAAGTTAATATTCGAAGAAATTATCTTAAAGTTTAGAGTTCCTAATAAGATTATTTCTAATAGAGGTTTTATCTTTATAAATATATTTTAGTTAGAGGTATATTATTTAATAAAAAATAAAAAACGCCTAAATATCGTATTTTATCCGTAAATAAATAGTTAGATAAAATATTAGAACTAAATCCTAGAATATTATTTAAAAACCTTCTACTTAAACGAGTAAAATAACTAGGTAGTACTTTTATTTATAATAGAATAAATATACTATAATATATAGTATACGATAATAAAATAGATACTATTTATAGTTATATATAATTATAATCCATCTCTTAAACCGCGTCTCGATAGCGAGACGTACGGGGGAGAAGTACTATCGGTATAAAAAAAAATTAAAAAATTAAATACTTTAAGAGAGTATTTAATAAGAGTATAGACTATCGCGGTCGAGGCGTAGAAATATAACTATAGTAAAAAATATAAACCGAAATCATTTAATATAAATAATCTTATATTATTATTAATTAAAAATTTAACGTAAAAATAACTAAATAAGAAACTCTCTTATAAAGTAATTAAACTATTTAAGATTTTAAATTTTATCGGAATATAAGTATACCGCCTAGGATTATTAACTAGTTATTATATTTATAATATTTTCTATATATCGTTTTTAGAGTCGTATTATTAATAATAGAGCGATATTTCGATTCCTAATATACCTCTACCGGAATTAATAAATAATACGAACGAATAAGAAATAGAAGAGGTACTAAAAAAGAAGAAAATAAAGAGCGAGGTATTTTATTTTATAAAATAACTAGGATAACTAAAGACCTTTAACGAATAAATTAATATAAATACTTTAGATAACGCGCTAGAACTACGAGAAATATTCGAAGAGAATATAAAGATAAAAAAAATATAGAAAATAAAAAGTAGGAAGAGAAAGTATTATTAATTATTATCTATTATTAATTATTTCTTATTAATAGACTTCGAGCGAGACGTATCTTTACGATTAACGGGGCGCTCGTGGGTAGGTTTATATCTAAAGCGACTAACTTTCCTAATATTAAAACTCGGTTATTTATAAATAAAACCGGGGCCGGGAATTCGAACTAAAAAACGAGGGGTAAAAATAGAATTAAAATTAAAATTATTTATTTTATTTTTAACTTCTTCCTTAAAAGCGTCGCGAGAAGATATTAATTTATTTAAAATATAGCGACTCGTACCCTTTATACCACCGTATTAAGGGCGAGGCTTTATAGTATCTTTAATTAAAAGAGTTTTATAATTAGATATTATAACTCTTTATATACCGCTAAAGAATAAAGTAGGATCGATAATATTAAAATCGTCGATAATAAATATATTAAATTAATCGGTAGTAGGATTAGGGCCGGGAGAAGAATTATATTCGGAGGCGTCTCGTATATAACGCGTATAAGTCTTATCTTTATCTTTATCGTCGGCTTTATTTTCGTCCGTCGATTCGAGAAGATTATTAGGTTAATATTATATAGTTTTATTTTAAAATATATTTATATCCCAGGTAATAATCCCTCCCTAAAAAGTTATTAATATACGAATTATATTTAAATTATATTAATTTATTAGAGTATAAAAGGTATTATTTATACCCTCGATATTTATAATAAATCGAGATATTAATTATAATATATTCTTCCCCCTTTTAATATCGTTACTTTTAGACTTAATCTCCCGAAGAATAACTACGATATTTTTTATATATTTAATAATATACTCGCGAAGATATTTATTAAAGCCTCGGCGTTCTAAATAGTTAAAAAGAAAATTTATAAAAGTATAAAATTTAAATAGAATCTAGATACGTTAATATAATTTAGTTTCGGAATATTAACGATATATAAAATTATATAAATATTTATTCTCTACGTAATAAATATATTTTATATATAGTACTTTATTATATAGGACGTAGTTATCTAGGCCTATTTATTTAAAATAATAGAGGTATAAAAATATAGATAAAGGTAGGATAGGAGTAGAGCGGCGGGTTATTTTACGGGGAGTAAAGATCGGGGATATATTAAATATCTAAATACTATCGTTAATATCGTATACCGTAGAGATTAAACTAATATATTAAATATTAAAGTAATCTAGTTATATATATATCGCTAATAAAATAAACTTTAAAATTAATAATTTAAAAATAAAATAAATATTACGATAATATTAATTTTTTCGAAATATAAATAAGTATCTTATTTAAAGATAGAATAAGTCATTTATTTATTTTAATAATTATAAAATTAAAGAAAGAATTTAAAAGAAGAAAAGAAAGATTTATTTAAATTATAATATATTAACTCTAGCCTTACCTATGAAATATATATATAATATTTACGATCTTAAAGAAAGAGCTTAAAGATACGGCCGAGATTATTATAAATTAATAAAAGTCTAAATATAATATAGTTTTCGATAGTAATATATAGGAGTTTATATATATAAAAGATAGTAGGATATTATAAAAGAAGAAAAATTTAAAGATTAGCGAAGACTTTATATTTACGTTAAGACCGCTATTTATATCTATTTACTCCTATAACTAGAGTTCTTTTTAAATAATAAGATAGAATAATTTACTTTACCGCCAATATTACTAAAGCCCTATTATTAATAAAGGTTTATAGTTTTTAATAGCGATTATAGTATTCTTTCCCTTATTTTTCCCTTAGGGTTTTAAGGTTTTTATCGAATATTTAATATAATCTATAATTATATAACTATACCGATTATAAACTATATATAATATATTATTAATTTTAAAATATAATTTATTTCCCTCCCTTTTTCTTATTAAGTTTAGAGGTTTTTTCTTAATATATTACTACTATAAAAATAGGAGATTAATAAAATTAGGTAGGAGGCGTAGGTATTATATATACACCCTATTTAATTTAAACTCTCCTATATTATACTCTTTTATAAAAATTATTAAAGCGTTAAATTAATATTTATTAATTTCGAGGGCGAAACCTCTAGAAGGGGAGGTAATTATTATATTATACTAAAATTAACTTTATAGTAGTTATTAAATATAGTATATAAATCCCCTAAAAAGAGTATACGGCGTAGTTACGTTATTTATATTATAGTATTATATTATAGTTTCTAGTACTCCGGAGTTTTTTTAGAAATAAGAGGCTCGGAGCCCTCGCTCTAACTCTTTAGAGATTAATTCTATTTTTGAATATAGAGATTATTTTCCCATTAAGGTTTTATACTTACTTTCATATTATTATAAATACTCTAGGCACTATGACTTAATAGTTATACTAGTTTTCTCTATAAAATATATAATATTATTAATTTAGGTAGTTTTAATCGGAAAATAATTATTATAATAATTATTAAAATAATAAATAACCTAAATTATATCTTTTTAAAAGGATTTTTTATTTCGTTTAAATTAAAATAGTAATCTAGTAGGCCTTTAATACTTTTTAGAACTCCTTAATAATACGGAGTTTCTTCTATACTATTAATACCGTAGTTATATTATTTCTTTAATAGTTTATATATTACTTTTCGAATAATAAGGTTTAAGTAAAACGAGTCTTTATTTTTATTATTAATATATTAGTCGAGTACTCCCTTAATTACTTCCTAGGTTTTTAGGGTCTCTTCGGCCGTTTTTATAATTAACGAGGTATAATAATTAAATTATTAATATTATTATCGTTATTAATACTAAATCTATACTATTTAATAATGATTTCGTATTATATAAGAAATTCGTTAAATTATATAGTATCTACTCGGCTTTAATCTCGGGGTCTTTTTTAATTAAAAAACGGGAATTATAAATATCTTTTTAATAATCTATTACCGAATAGATTTACTACGCGGTTAATATATAAAAGAATTAATTCGTTTTAGTATAATAAGAATTCTAACTTCTTAATATATATAAAATTAATATAGCCTAGCGGCGATAATAACGCGCTTTAATTATTAAATAATAAATATTAAAGAAAACTAAGGTATACTTTACGAAATAATTATTAATTATAAATAAAGTAATAAAAGTAGAGGGAAGATCGCCGAAGATTTTATTAATACTAAGAATTTAATTACGGGAAATAGGATATTATATTTAAAAAAGTACTCGCTCCCGTATTTAATATAGACCCTAAAACCTATTAAAAATCTTATTTAATTATATAACTATTAGAAAGATTATTATAATTAATTTATAATAATAGTTAATTAAATACCCGAGTATTTTACTCTTTACACTAGATTAAATTATATCTAGTTCGTAATATTCTAAATTTATTAAAGTAGAATAAATAAATATCCTAAATATCCTAAATAAAGTAGATAATAATAATTATACTTTTATATAATTTAAGTAAATTCTATCGTTTATAAAATAATAATTATTAATACTAGTAACTTTAACCTCGTAATTATTACTATTATTATTAATTTCACTATCGTTACTAGTTTCTTCGTCGTTTTAAATTATTATAAATACTATTTCTTAATTAATTAAAACACCGTTTCTTAACTAACTAAAACACCGCTTTTTAAATAATTTAATATAGCGCGTATTTATAAAGGTAGAGCTAGACTTATATAAAAAATTAGAAATATTACGGGGGGGAAGGCCCCTAGAAAACTATTAACGACTAGGGCGAGGAAGATTATTCTTAATACCTTAACTCTACGTAATATAACTAGATAAATATATAAATATAAAGTATAGAAGAAGGGTAATAAATTAAATTCTAATAATTATTATAATAATTAAAATTAATCTAAATAATTTAGCCGTCGCTCTACGCGAAATTAAACGTTATTAGAAAACTATCGAATTACTTATTCCTAAACTCTCTTTTTAACGGTTTATATATAAAGTAATATCCTCGGTCACGTCGGAGTTATTAAATATATACTAGTAATTATCTATAATTATAATTATATAAGAAGTAATAGAAGTAATATTAGTAATATTATTTAAGAGTAAATTCTATCCTAATCTTTCGTTATTTATATTAATAATATAAGATACTAACCTCTACGTAATCTATACTAAGTATATAACTATTTAAAATAAAGATATTTAATTAATATAAATAATTAGGGGCTATAAATTTATTCTATAAAGAGATATAAATTAATATTAATATTTTTAATATTTAATATCGTAATACCTAATAGGAGTAGGGTATAATAAAGAAGGGAATAAATAGTAAATATAATTTTTATATTATTTTATCTTTTAATAACTTCTATTATTATTAAAGAATAAAATATTCTTTTATTTCTATTCTATAACTCTATTACTAAAACGGTTATTATAATAATTATTAGAAATCCGTTTTAGCGTAGTAGAGATCTTTTAATAAATCTCTACTTTATTTTATTTTATTTTAAATTTTATATTAATAAATCCCTACGTTAAATTAGAGTAGGGATTATACCTCGATCTCTACTCTACTTTATACTAATCCGAAGCGTAATTATAACGGAGAAAAATCGAAGGAATCTTTTATTATTAAAGATTTATAGTAATATAAAAAAGGACCTAAAGAGGGGGAGTTTATTAAAGAGGTAACGAATAAAAGTATATAAAATATCGCTTAGTATTATTATTATAAAACCGTATAAATTAACGGAAAGAAAGATAATATCTTTAAGAATATACGAAGAGGGTTAATAAAAATATACGGTCGGACTATATTTAGATAGAAGTCCTTTATCGGGCTTAAATTACCTTCGTCCGAGTTTTTAAGGAGAGCTATAGTAGGCCGAGCTCTAAATAGTAGCCTACTACGAAAGCGATCGTTAAGTTCGGCCTAGATAACGTAATCTCTTAATAAAAGGTCCTATTTAAGCCGTCGATCAAGAGATCCAACAACGCCTACCTACGACCGAAGCCGTCGATGTATTATTACTCGTAATACCGGTAAAACTATCTAAAAGGCTAGCTCTCTTAAAGGCGTCCTAAACGGATTAATTAGAGCTATCAACGGTAGGTATAATATCTTAAATATTAAAAACCTCGCTAATAGGCCCTAGGGCATGAATCTTTATTAAACTCTAGTATTCTATATCGCGATATCTCGATTAGAAATATTATACTCACCGAGCAAGAGGACAAAGGCTTTCTTATCGACTTCGACCTCGTAATTAAGACAGACGATATCGGAGCGTCTGGAGCACCGAGCAAGACTAGCATAAAAGTTTTTATGGCTATCGGTGCACTTCTTGACGAGCACCACAGCTTCATGCATGATCTCGAGTCGTTCTTCTGGGTTTTTTTCTGGATCTGCGTGCACTGGAATGGACCTGGCCATATGAGACGGCAAGCGAGGGAATTCGAGAAGTGGAACTATGACTCCACTGAAGAATTGGCTAAGAAAAAGTCAGGCCAGGTATCAAATCGAATCTTCAACACAGTGGACGCCAATTTCACTACGTACTGCAAACCGCTCATTCCTTGCCTGAGAGAACTTCACGGAGTCATTTTTCCAGGGGGTACGCCATGGCTGGAGGAGGATCGCCAGCTTTATTCTCGGATGAGGAATGTTCTGGAAAAGGCAAGAGAAGATCCTGTAGCACTAGACACGATGTAGTACTAAGATTCCATAGTACAAAATCGATTTGAATTCTATGAATTTGCATCTCAAGAGGCTTACCTCGCTGCTTCAGTCAAGTGAGAAAGATCGTCTTCAATATTTAGCAGACTTGAACCTTGCTACAACATGGTACAAGGAGTTACCGGAAGCACGAAGTATGGCAGGCACAAGATTCTTCATGGCTATCGGTGCACTTCTCGGCGAGCACCACAACTTTATGCATGATCTCGAGTCGTTCTTCTGGGTTTTGTTCTGGATCTGCATCCATTGGAACGGGCCTTGCGAAAAAGCCAAGAAGTCAGGCTTTGAGGACTGGAATTACCTATTTATTGAGAAACTTGCTAGTGAGAAAGCGGGTCGAGTATCGAAGCGTCTGTTTGATTTAGTAGCTGATAAGTTCACTCCCTACTGCAAGCCATTGATCAACTGTGTTAAAGAATTGCACAAGGTCGTTTTCCCAGAGGGTGTCGTAAGGTTAGAGGAGGACCGGGGGCTTTACACTCAAATGAGGAGCGTTCTTGAAAAAGCAGGAGATCCAGCGGCCCTAGCTATATTGTAATACAAAATTTGACTTGTATTCTATGAGCTTACGTCTCAAGTGCCTTATCTCGCCGCGTCCGTCAAACGTGGAAGATCGTTTCCAGTATCTAGTAGACTTAGACCTGACTATAGAAGGAGCTTGCAGAGTTCGAGGTCTGAAAAAGATCAAGTATGCGGTGCGCCTCCTGATTGGGCGAGCTTCAACTAATAAAAAAAACACAGCAATGCCCCTCACTGTCGACTTTTAAAGTGCTCACGCGGCAACAAGCATCGGGTTTGAACACCTTTCATTGCATCCCGGAGAAGTGGCTCAGGCCTTAAGACTGAGTGCGCCCAGAAATCTCAGCTTCTGATTCGAAAGCAGCCCGGACTCTCATCCCTCAATGCCCAATTCCGGACCTTCGGAAATGTCTATCCCCAGCCGATCGCGCTCTACTCTTGATGGGTTCGCTCCTCGCCCTGGCCTGTTCTCCCAAAAGCCCAAGTCAGGCCTCCAGCAGCTGCCGCGGCCGCCGCCCCAGTTCCGGCCGCAATAGGTACAAGTTGCCCTGTCATCCCCATTGACCGCAGTGTGGCGAAAGCCCCTCCGGCGGGCGTGAAGGCTCCTTAGGTAGCTGACTGCCATGCGGGGGCGAGGGTACCTTAAGGGAGTTAGTAATGCTCAAATAAGATTCCTCGGCGAGGGCGCCTTTGTAAACGTTAAAGGTGATACACCAGCGACAGGACCAAGTACACCGAATCCAGCGACCGCGAGAAGGATCTGGATAGCGGCGAAGGTTCTAACGCTTGCCATGATAATCCTCTGATTTTCTAAGATAAGGTCAGTGATTAAGTTACTGAATAGAGTTGTTCTTACTAGGGATTTTTACCTGGCTGCTGAAGCCACCTCAACGTAAGTTCGCCCGTTTCACGGATACGCTTGGCTGCTTCGGCGAGGAAAGGGTTGGCTTGGAGCATGGTGATGAAGCGATGAGCCAGTTCAGTTGGCTCCTTGAGCAAATCCAGGACATGGGTACAGTTCTTGGTGAGAGGATAGACTACTCCAGCTTCAACCAGGTCCCCTTATAGCAAGGTAGGGCGACGGACGAGTTCCGCGTGAGTATCAGCCATATTTGATAATGGAGCTGTGGTATTTGGAAGATAAGGAGGCCAATGGGGATTATGGACTTTATGTTTGGGTCTGTTGTGTTGAAGATGGCAGAAGAGGTGGACCTCTACCTTTCCTTTTTGGTAAAAACCTTCGGGCTAGGGCTTGCACTACTTAGAAAGGCAGCAAGCCAACTTTATTGGGTTGAAGCACCTTAACATACAATATAACTTAGCACAGAGCATATGACAACAATCTCGCAAGTTCGCATTAACTGCCGTTTGAATGGGCCAGTATTGGTAAGTTTGCTTTCACTCAACGGGAGAGGCCTGGATTCTCCGGTAAGCTTGGAGAGGTCCTTTTCGATGGATCGCCGTCGCGTCTCGTGCTGCCTCTCACGCTGCGTCTAGGCAGCAGGGCAGGGTCAACGAATTCTCGGCCGATATGAAACACAGCTAGGCCCCACTTTACTCTCCAACTTCGCAAAATATTGCCCAAAAATTGCACACTTTTCACCTGAAGCTTCTCATTCGTCCTGCTTTTGGTAATTCTGCAATAGGCTTACCATGTCCTCTTGGAAGACCAAGCTGGCTGGGCTTGCCCCATCAATTAAAGCATATGCGGAGACCGCATGTGTTGACCGAATGAAAGCCGTAAGCAAAACACCCTTTCTCAATTCCAAAGACGGAAGAGACAGCTGACCAGACTCAAAAAGAATGCAGTAATCAAAGATGTTAACCTGAAGTATACTACCTCTCGACGATTTTCTAGTTTCAATAACGCTGAGTTTTCCTTAGGGGAACCGCGCTCCACCCTAGTCACGACGGATCAGGCAAGAAAGTGATATCAATCCAAATGCTCAATGAGAACAAGGCCAGGGTTGAGACGATTCACGTGGATGAATGGGGATGTGGATGTCAAGAAATCAAAATAATTATGAGGATAGATACAGCCTCGTCATAAAGTCACGGCTATGGATCTAGAACCATGCTTGTTCAAGTAACCGCAAAGGAACAGATATCTCTACTTGTTAAAATTCCTCAAGAGCTTACACGAATGATGTTGAATACTTGTAGCACAATTTCGATTGGTTGCCTCAGTCCCTCAGACCTGCCGAGCCACCGCTAAGCCCCTTCGGGTTAGCTCCCGTTCACTAAGCCCCTTCGGGTTAGAAATGCTGACTTCGCAGCTGAACGGCGGCAGGTCTGAGCGCAGAATCCTGTATTTTTATCAGGTAACCCTTATTTATAACGATATACTTAAGAATAATTAATAAACTAAATTAATTTATTTTTTAATTCTCGTCGCGAGATATATCGATAAATTATTAGACTTTTTAAAAATAAAATTAGAATCTTTTATAGTAGTTCTTTATTATCTCTCGACCTACGTCGATTTTAAAAAATACGATTTCTCTCGTATTTTTCCTTTTCGTGTAATTTATTATAAAAGAATTTAT
>JAABUS010005129.1_pt1 | contig 17679 bp, 17 predicted proteins | sample 5560161 | NCBI WGS metagenome assembly JAABUS01 (sample SAMN10711885, study PRJNA513376) | rock metagenome | isolation source: Antarctica rocks | place: Antarctica: Victoria Land, Trio Nunatak nord | collected 2016-01-04
GGCAAGTGCCTGGACGACGACCACTCGCTCACCACGAACGGCAACCGGATCCAACTGTGGAGCTGCAACGGGACCGCCGCCCAGCACTGGACCGCGGAAGCCGACGGATCACTGCGCGTGCTGGGCAAGTGCCTGGACGACGACCACTCGCTCACCGCCAACGGCAACCCGATCCAACTGTGGAGCTGCAACGGCACCGCCGCCCAGCACTGGCAGACGCCGTGACGGCAGGCTCTGCAACACCCACCTGCCGACCCCGAACTGGCAGGGCCGGTCTAGACCGCGTCAGGCCCGGTGAGCTGCATCGAGCAATGCGAGCAGGTCGCGCGCCTGTACACCGGCGAGCGAGGGGATCTGCACCACGCCGAGAGTCACGGGCACCGGCGCGACGTTCGGCACCGCAATCGTCGGCACGCCCGCGGCAACTGCAGAGGCAACGCCGGTCGGGGAGTCCTCTATCGCCACGCAGGAGTCCGGTGATACGCCGAGCGCGGCGGCCGCCGCGAGGTAGGGGTCCGGGTGGGGCTTGCCCCGGCTGACCTCGTCCCCGGTCACTATTGCCGCGAAGGTCCCCGGCGGTAGTACCTCCACGAGGGCGTCGGTCAGGGATCGCCAGGACATGGTCACCATGGCACACGGAACCGCCTCTGCCGCAAGCGAATCCAACAGCTCACGCGCACCGGGTCGCCACGGCGCGCCCAGCTCCCGCACTCGCCGGATGACACCGCCGAGGATGGTCTGGACCACCTCTACCGGCCGGAGCCGGATCGGCGAATGGTCGATCATGTACTGCGCGCCGATCAGCAGGTCGTTGCCGACGATGGCCTGCGCGTCGCGCTTGGTCCAGGTGCCGCCCCACGCCTCGACCAAGGCGATCTCCTCGGCCATCCAGTACGGCTCGGTGTCGACCAGGGTCCCGTCCATGTCCCACAGCACGGCCGCGGGCAGGGCACCAGAGTGGGCCGAGGGGCGCGGGTAGCCAGCGCTGGCCGGGCCGCTCACGTGGCGTTGAAGTACTTGGCCTCCGGATGGTGCACGACCATCGCGTCGGTCGACTGTTCCGGGTGCAGCTGCAGTTCCTCCGACAGGACGACGCCGATCCGCGACGGGTCGAGCAGCTCCACCAGCGTGCTGCGGTCATCGAGGTCCGGACAGGCGGGGTAGCCGAACGAGTAGCGGGACCCTCTGTACGCCTGTCCCAGAACGGAATCCAGCGAGGCATCGTCCTCGTCCCCGAAGCCGAGCTCCTCGCGCACCCGGGCATGCCACAGCTCGGCGAGAGCCTCGGTCAGCTGCACCGACAACCCGTGCAGCTCGAGGTAGTCACGGTAGGCGTTGCGCCCGAAGAGCTCCGCGGTCGACTTCGCCACGCGGTCCCCCATCGTCACGAGCTGGAAGGGGATCACGTCAGGGATGCCGTCGGCCTCGTAGCTCTCACGGCTCCGGAAGAAATCGGCTAGGCAGAGGCGCCGGTCGCGACGCTGGCGCGGGAACGAGAAACGCGCCCGCTCCGTGCCCTTGCCGGGTCCTGCGTGGTGCAGGACGACGACGTCGTTGCCGTCGCTGTAGCAGGGGAAGTAGCCGTACACGACCGCCGCCTCTAGGAGGTTTTCGGTCTGTATCCGGTCCAGCCACATCCGAAGGCGTGGCCGCCCCTCGGTCTCGACCAGCTCGTCGTACGACGGCCCGTCACCGCGCGTGCTCTTCAGACCCCACTGACCGAGGAAGGTGGCCCGCTCGTCGAGGTAGGCGGCGTAGTCGCCCAGCGCAAGACCCTTGACCACCCTGGTCCCCCAGAACGGTGGCGTAGGGATGGCGTTGTCGGTGGCGACGTCGGAGCGCACGGTGTCCAGGGCCGGCGAGACGCCCGGTTCGGCCGGTGCGGCGACGGCGCGGACCCGGCGTTTGCGAAGCTCCGGAAGCGTGTCGGCAGGGGTGAGTTCGGGCGACTGCCGAGCGGCCGCGACCGCGTCCATGAGGCGCAGCCCCTCGAATGCGTCTCTGGCGTAACGCACCTGGCCCTCGTAGACCTCCGCCAGGTCGTTCTCGACGTAGGCGCGGGTCAGGGCGGCACCGCCGAGCAGGACCGGCCAGCGCGTTGCTACCCCACGGGAATTGAGCTCCTGCAGGTTCTCCTTCATCACCACGGTGGACTTGACCAGCAGGCCGGACATGCCGATGGCGTCGGCGTCGTGCTCCTCCGCAGCCTTGATGATCTCCGAGATGGGCGCTTTGATGCCGATGTTGACCACGTCGTATCCGTTGTTGGACAAGATGATGTCCACCAGGTTCTTGCCGATGTCGTGAACGTCGCCCTTGACCGTGGCCAGCACGATGCGGGCCTTGGTCTCGCGGGTGCCGTCCGCCGACCCCTCGATGTGCGGCTCGAGGTAGGCCACGGCCGTCTTCATGGTCTGCGCCGACTGCAGGACGAAGGGCAGCTGCATCTGCCCACTTCCGAACAGTTCGCCGACCGTCTTCATCCCGGCCAGCAGGTTGTCGTTGATGATCGCCAGTGCACTGCGCGACTCCAATGCCAGCGCGAGGTCGTCCTCGAGCCCCGACAACTCGGCGTCCACGATCCGCCGCTCCAGCCGTTCGTCGAGCGGCAGCGCCGCGAGCGCGTCGGCGCGGGACGCCTTCAGTGACGCCGAGTCCACACCATCGAACAGCTCCAGCAGGCGGGTCAGCGGGTCGTAGGTGAGCTCGCTCTCCCCTGGTTCGCCGGCCCAGAGCCGCCGGTCGTAGACCAGGTCGAGGGCGACCTCGCGCTGGTCGTCCGGGATGCGCGCAATCGGCACGATCTTGGCGGCGTGCACGATCGCCGAGTCCAGGCCGGCCTTGACACACTCGTCGAGGAAGACCGAGTTGAGCACCAGCCGGGCCGCCGGCTTGAGCCCGAACGACACGTTGGACACACCCAGCGTCGTCTGGACGCGGGGATACCGCGCCTTGATCTCGCGAATCGCCTCGATCGTCTCCAGCCCGTCCCGGCGGGTCTCCTCCTGCCCGGTGGCGATGGGGAACGTCAGCGCGTCGACGACGATGTCGTCGACGTCCATCCCCCACTCGCCGGTGAGCGCCTCGACCAGCCGCGCGGCGATCGCCACCTTGGTGTCCCGGGTGCGCGCCTGCCCCTGCTCGTCGATCGTCAGCGCGATGACCGCCGCGCCGTGTTCGCGGACCAGGGGCATGACCCGGCGAAAACGCGAGGTGGGGCCGTCGCCGTCCTCGTAGTTGACCGAGTTGACCACGGCCCGGCCGCCGAGCAGCTCCAGACCCGCCTCGATGACCGCCGGCTCGGTGGAGTCCAACACCAGCGGGAGCGTGCTCGCCGTCGCGAAGCGACCGGCCACCTCGCGCATGTCCTGCACGCCGTCCCGGCCGACGTAGTCGATGCAGACGTCGAGCAGGTGCGCGCCGTCCTTGGTCTGCTCCCGGGCGATGTCCACGCATCGGTCCCAGTCCTGCGCCAGCATGGCGTCGCGGAAGGCCCGGGAGCCGTTGGCATTGGTGCGTTCGCCGATGGAGAGGAACGACGCATCCTGCCGGAACGGCACGGCGGAGTAGAGGGAAGCGACCCCGGGCTCGGTGCGCGGTTCCCGGACCTTGGGCGCCTGTCCCCCGACAGCCTTGACCACGTGCGCGAGGTGCTCAGGCGTCGTACCGCAGCAGCCGCCGACCAGACCCAGGCCGAACTCGCGGGTGAACTGCACGTGCGCCTCGGCCAGTTCCTCCGGCGACAGCGGGTATTCCGCGCCGTCCCGGGTGAGGACCGGCAGGCCTGCGTTCGGCATACACGTGACCGGGATCCGGGAATGCTTCGACAGGTGGCGCAGGTGCTCGCTCATCTCCGTCGGCCCGGTCGCGCAGTTGAGGCCGATAGCGTCGATGCCCAGCGGCTCCAGCGCCGTGAGAGCCGCACCGATCTCCGACCCGACCAGCATCGTCCCGGTGGTCTCCACCGTCACCTGGACGATGACGGGAAGGTCCTCCCCGGCGGCCGCGAGCGCGCGCCGGGCGCCGATCACCGCCGCTTTGGCCTGGAGCAGATCTTGGACCGTCTCGATGAGCAGCACGTCGACGCCACCTGCGATCAGGCCCTCGGTCTGCCGCTGGTAGGCGTCCCGCAGGCTCGCGAAGGGCACGTGCCCGAGCGACGGCAGCTTGGTGCCCGGGCCCATCGCGCCGATGGCGAAACGCGGGTGCTCCGGGGTCGACCAGGCGGCGGCGGCGTCTGCGGCGAGGCGTCCGCCTGCCTCGGCGAGCTCGGTGATCCGGTCCGCGATGTCGTAGTCGGCGAGGTTGGCCAGGTTGGCCCCGAAGGTGTTGCTTTCGACGGCGTCGACGCCCACGGCGAAGTAGGCATCGTGCACGGAGCGGACGATGTCCGGCCGGCTGACGTTGAGGATCTCGTTGCAGCCCTCCAAGCCCTGGAAGTCGTCCATCGACGGGTCCGCCGCCTGCAGCATCGTGCCCATGGCGCCGTCGGCGATGAGAACGCGCTCGGTCAGGGCAGAACGGAACAGGTCCGAGCGGCTGCTCATGGGTCGACCTTCGTGATTGGGGGTAGGAGTCCATGTTAACGGTGGCGTGCGGCATACCTGCCCCGCCTTTCCGTAGGCTGGACCAGCCCCGGCACCCGCCTGGGCGGCAGAAACAGCCAGAGCAGGGCCAGGCGCCCCCGATGGACGGCGCCGAACCCGAGACGGGAGCCGCCAGGTGATCGAGCTCGAGGACGTTCCGGAGCTGCGCGACCCGGTTCTCATCGCCGCGTTCGAGGGATGGAACGACGCGGGCGAGGCCGCCACGGCCGCGGTCGAGCACCTGGCCGACGTCTGGGACGCGGAGCCGGTCGCGGCGCTCGATCCGGAGGACTACTACGACTTCCAGGTCAACCGGCCGCGCGTGGTGATGGACGAGGGGCAGCGCCGGATCAGCTGGCCCACCACCAGGCTGCTGCTCGCCAGCCCCGCCGCCCTCGGCCGCGACGTCTTGCTCGTCCAGGGTATCGAGCCCTCGACCCGCTGGCGCTCCTTCACCATCGAGCTGCTCGAGTTCGCCCAGCATGCAGGGGTGACGTCGGTGATCACCCTCGGCGCACTTCTTGCCGACGTGCCGCACACCCGACCCATCCCGGTGACTGCGACCGCGGAGCACACCGACCTGGTCGCCCGGCATCACCTCGACGCCAGCAGCTACGAGGGACCGACCGGGATCGTCGGCGTGCTCAGCGACGCGGCCAATCAGGCCGGACTGCCCGCGCTGTCGTGCTGGGCGGCTGTGCCGCACTACGCGGGCAGCTCGCCGTCGCCGAAGGCCACCCTGGCCCTGGTATCCAAGCTGGAGGAGCTGCTCGGCGCCACCGTCAACCACGGCGAACTGGCCGAGCAGGCGCGTGCCTGGGAGCACGGTGTGGACCAGCTGGCCCAGTCCGACGAGGAGGTAGCCGAGTACGTCCAGTCGCTCGAGCAGGCCCAGGACACCGCGGAGCTGCCGGAGGCCAGCGGTGATGCGATAGCCCGGGAGTTCGAGCGCTACCTGAGGCGCCGGGACGACGAACCGCCGCGCTGAGCCGGTTGCCCGGCGTACTCGGGGCTGTCCCTGACGTCGGCGTTCCGATTGGGGTCGACCCGCCTTGTTCGCGCTGATGTCCCAAAGACACACCTTTCGACGGTCTCGAAAGGTGTGTCTTTGGGACTTGAGGCGGGGAGAACGGCTCAGGCGGCGGACCGGGAACGATCGACGACGCCGGCGAACCGCCGGCTAGAGACGGATGCCGAGCAGGGCGTCCAGCGCCCGTCCGACCAAGCCCGGCGCCGCGATGTCGCTACCACCATGGGCCAGGCAGTCGGCCGCCCAGCTGTCGACGGCGGCCACCGCTCCCGGCGCGTCCAGGTCGTCGGCAAGCCGCTCCCGGATGGCGCCCACCGTCGCCTCGGCTGACGGCCCGGCGTTGACCGAGAGTGCCTCGTGCCAGGTGGCCAGTCGGGACTGCGCGGCGGCGAGCAGGTCGTCGGTCCAGTCCCACGGTGTCCGGTAGTGCTGAGCGAGCAGTGCCAGGCGGATGGCCATCGGATGGACGCCGTCCTGGCGCAGGCGGGATACGAGCACGAGGTTGCCTTTGGACTTGCTCATCTTCTCCCCGTGCAGCCCAACCATCTCCTGATGCACGTACGCCCGCGCGAATGGCTTGCTGGTGAGCGCGACTGCCTGCACAGCACTCATCTCGTGGTGCGGGAAGATCAGGTCGATGCCGCCGCCCTGCACGTCGAAGCCAGGCCCGAGTCGGTCGAGCGCGATGCTTGTGCACTCCACGTGCCACCCGGGGCGCCCGGGCCTCAGCTCGCCGGAGGGAAAGGACGGCTCGCCCGGCCGAGCCCCGCGCCAGAGCAAAGGGTCGAGCCGGTCCCGCTTGCCCTGGCGGTCCGGGTCGCCTCCGCGGTCGGCGTAGACCGCCATCATCTGCGCCCGCGTCCACCGGCTGACTTCGCCGAAGCGCGCCTGCGTCGCAAGGTCGAAGTAGACGTCCGTGGCGGCACCGTCCGTGAGCTGGTATGCCGTCCCCTCACGCAACAGCGCCGCCACGTCGGCAGCGATCAGGGCGGCCGACTCGACGACGCCCACGTAGTCGTCCGGAGCGATCACCGCCAGAGCAGTCATGTCCGCCCGGAAGAGCGCGATCTGCTCCTGAGCCAAGGAAGTCCAGTCGACGCCGTCGCGTGCCGCGCGCTCGAGCAACGGGTCGTCCACGTCGGTCACGTTCTGGACGTAGTGGACCCGATGCCCTGCGTCGCGAAGCGCCCGGATCAGCAGGTCGAACGTGACGTATGTCGCCGCATGGCCCAGGTGAGTGGCGTCGTACGGCGTGATGCCGCAGACGTACACGCGAGCCACCGGGCCGGGTTGCAGCGTGGTGAGCCGGCCGGTGGAGGAGTCGTGGATCCGCACCGGGAGACCCGATCCGGGAACTGCAGGAAGGAACGGGGACGGCCAGGCGATCACGGCCGAAACTCTAGCCGCCGGTCGCTACAGCGGCGGCCAGGGAACCGCGGGCCAGTCCCCGTGTGGCCGCGGATACTTCGCCCTGGCGATCAGGCGGCGCACGCGGTTGCGCACCGCCTGCCGCTCCGCCCGGGTGAGCAGCGGCACGAGTGTCGCGCCGACCTCCGCCGCCTCCTCCAACATCGGATCCAGGGCTCGGAGCCGGTCCTGCTCGACTGCGGGGAGCGGCTCGCCGGCCCATCCCCAGAGCACGGTGCGCAGCTTGGTGTCCGTGTGGAAGCTGACCCCGTGGTCGAAGCCCCAGAGGGACCCCTCGTCGTCGAGGATGAGGTGGGAGCCCTTGCGGTCGGCGTTGTTGGCTACTGCGTCGAAGACGGCCGCGGCGGCCAAATCGGGCCGGTCCGCGTGCGCCACCACGACGCGGGTGCGGTTGGCCAGCTGGGCGTCGAACACCGGCAGCCATCCTGGCTTGAGATCGGCGGGTCGCACAACGTCGATGATTCCCATGTCCGCGGCCGGTGCTTCCGGGTCGCCGATCCAGAGCTGGAGCGAGCCCGGTCCAGCGGGGCCCTCGGTGCGCAGGACGGTGGGCGGCACCAGGTTCCACCCGCCGGCGTCGGACAGCACGAACGCGGCGACCTCTCGGGCGGCCAGCGTGCCGTCGGGGAAGTCCCAGAGCGGGCGTTCGCCCTGGACGGGTTTGTACATCGCCCGCGCCTGGACCCCGTCGAGCTCGACGGTGCTCAGCAAGGCGAGATTGGAGGCGTCGGTCAACTGACCCACGAGGGTGATCTCCCCCCGACTGAGCAGCGTCACCACAGCCGACACGTCGTCGGGCGTGCGAGGGGGTCGGACGAAGGTCAGCGCTTGTACCCGTTGGCGCGCGGGCAGATGTGTCCACTGGGGTCCAGTGGTCCCCCACAGAACGGGCAGGGCGGCCGGCCGGCGGCGACCAAGCTGGCGCAGCGGCGGGCGAACTCGCGAGCCGATGAGGCCCCGATGACCACCCGGACGATCGAACCCTCCTGTGCTGATTGCTCGTCGGCCACGGCCACGGCCACGGTCTCGTTGGCGTCGTCGTCGGATTCGACGCTGATCTCGCTCTCGTGGCACTCCACCACGACGACCCTGCGTTCGGCGTCCCAGCCGAGAGACAGGCTGCTGACCCGGAACTCGTCCTCGATCGGCGTGCCCAGCGGGTCGTTGTCGACCGGCGGCGGCGCCCCCTCGCTGGGCTCTTCGCCGGCGAAGTCGTCGAGCAGGTCGCTCACCCGGTCCGCGAGAACACTGACCTGTTCCTTTTCGAGCGAGACGCTGGTGACGCGCGGCCCCGAGGTGGCCTGGAGGAAGAACGTCCGCTGGCCAGGAGGCCCCACCGTGCCGGCCACGAAGCGGTCGGGGGGGTCGAATTCGATCACCGCCATATCTCCAAGCCTAGTCGCCGGGTATGTCCGCTGCGGCACCACCACCGACAGCGGCACCCCCGGTCGAGTCAGGCCCCGCGCCGCCGCCGACGGGGGCGTCGCCCGCTAGTCGCGCGCTGTCCGGTGCGGTCTCTGACTCAGCAGGCGGCGGGATGAGCGCCTTGAGGTCGGTGCCGAAATCATTGACGCGGATCACGAAGGGCCGTCGTTCGGTGTAGCGGACAACCGAGAGCGAGGCGGGGTCGATCATGATCCGCTGGAACTCATCGAGGTGGGCACCGGCGGCGTCGCTGACGACCGCCTTGAGCACGTCACCATGCGATACGGCCAGCCACAACCCATTCGGCCCACTCTCTGCAGCCACGTCCGCGTCGTGCCGGCGGACGGCGGTCACCGCGCGAACCGCCATCTCGGCGATCGACTCCGACGGGTAGCTCTCGCTCTCGGGGAATCGGGCGGCGCTGGGCTGGTCCTGCACGGTCCGCCACAACGGCTCCTTGGCCAGCTCGGCCAGCGAGCGGCCGGTCCAGCCGCCGTACCAGCACTCGCCGATCGCGTCGTCCGTGGTGACGGGGACGCCGCCGAGAGCCTCCTGCAGCAGCCGGGCAGTCTCCTGGCAGCGCTTCAGCGGGCTGCTGACGAGGCGCACGACGGGCAGGCCGCTCAGCCGACCGGCAAGCGCCCGCACCTGCTCCCGGCCGGTGTCGTCGAGCCCGATGCCCTCTGTCCACCCGGCCAAGGTGCCGCTGGCGTTGGACGTGGTCCGGCCGTGGCGCACGAGCAGACAGACAGGCACGGCGCCACTGTATGCGCCGGGGTGCTGCCGGGATGCGCACCGCTCAGGTCGCGCTGAGCACCTTGGTGACCAGCAGCACGATGACTACCAGACCCAGCGCCACCCGATACCAGACGAACGTGGTGATCGGGTGGCCGGCGACGAACCGCAGCAGCCAGGCGATGGTGGCGTAGGCGACGGCGAACGCGATGACGACGCCGAGCACGAGCGGCCCGGCACCTACCACGCTGAGGTCGATGTCCTTGAGCTCGTAGAGGCCAGCGGCGGTCAGCGCCGGGATGGCGAGGAAGAACGACAGGCGCGTCGCGGTGATCCGGTCGAGCCCCCGGAACAGGCCAGCCGAGATGGTGGCGCCGGAGCGGGATACGCCGGGGATCAGCGATACGCACTGCACCAGCCCGATGACGATGCCGTCCATGAGCTGCACCTGTCCCTCACCGCGCAGCCGGCCGCCACTCTCGCGCTCGGACCGGCCACCGGCCAGCACCGCGTGACGGCGCTCGGCCGCCCACATGACCGCGCTCCAGAGGATGAGCGCCAGGGCGACGACCCACAGGCTCCGGAGTCCGCCCGTGATCGCGTGCCTACCGAGGAAACCGACGATCCCCACGGGAATTGACCCCGCGATGACGGCCCACGCCAGCTGGTAGTCGTGGTCGGCGCGCCGCTCCCGGCTCGCCAGGCCGCCGACCCAGGCGGTGAGCAGCCGGACGATGTCCCGGAAGAAATAGAGCAGCGTCGCGGCGATCGCCCCCAGCTGGATCACCGCCGTGTATGCCGTGACGGCCGCGTCGTCGACCTTCAGCCCTAAGAGCTTCTCGGCGATGGTCAGGTGGCCCGTGGAGGAGACGGGCAGGAACTCGGTGAGCCCCTCGACGATGCCGAGGATGATCGAGTCGAGATAGGTCAGGGTGTGCACGTCACTACTTTCGGGGGAGGGCAGCAGGCAGGGGCCAGGCTACGTCGCCAGGCCAGTGTCGCCGAGCACGTCGGCCATGATGCGCAGAACGCGCAGACGCGCCGGCAGGGACGGCCCCTGCGGAGCGACGCTCAGCGTGGTGACGCCGGCCTCGGCGTAGCGGACAAGCCGGTCGCCGATCCGGGCCGGTGACCCGATCAGCGCCGTACGGTCGATGAACTCCTGCGGCACGGCTGCGGCGGCGTCCCGCGGCTTGCCGGCGAGGTAGAGGTCCTGAACGTGGCGCGCCTCGTGCCCGAACCCCATCCGAACCGCCAGGGCGTTGTAGAAGTTCTGCTCGCGCGAGCCCATCCCGCCCACGTACAACGCGGAGTACGCCCGCAGCTGGTCTGCGGCCGCAGCGACGTCGTCGTCGATGACGACCGGCACGGTCGGCACCACGTCGAAACCCCCGGGCAAAGCCGTCCCGCCCGGCTCCCCGTCAGCGGACACCGCGGCGACCCTGCCCGATCGGTGGGCGCCCACGCGGATCGAGCTCAGCAGGTCGGCGGAGTCCTCGGGGCTGTAGAAGATCGCCAGCCAGCCGTCGGCGATCTCGCCGGCGAGCTCCAGGTTCCTCGGGCCGACGGCGGCGAGGTAGACCGGGATGGTCTCGCGCACCGGGCGGATGCTGAGCCGCAGTGCCTTGCCGGGGCCGCCGGTGAGCGGCAGGGTGAAGTGCCGGCCGTCGTACTCGACGCTCTGCCGGCGCAAAGCCAGCCGGACGATGTCGACGTACTCCCTGGTCCGCTGCAAAGGGGCGTCGAAGCGCACGCCGTGCCAGCCCTCGCTGACCTGTGGCCCGGACACCCCGAGACCGAGCCGGAATCGCCCACCCGACATCGCATCCAGGCTCGCCGCCGTCATCGCCGTCATCGCCGGCGTCCGGGCCGGGATCTGGAACACCGCGGAGCCGAGGTCGATCCGCTCGGTCCTGGCGCCCACCCACGCCAGGACCGTGGCGGCGTCCGACCCGTAGGCCTCAGCCGCCCACACCACGGAATACTCCAGCCGTTCGGCCTCGAGAGCCAGGGCCAGGTTGTCCGAGGGCGGATCGGCACCCCAGTAGCCCAGGTTCAGCCCTAGCCGCATGGCGGCGGTTCGGTTCGGCCGCTCGTGCCGGTCGGACGAGGCGAGGTCACACCCGCCCTGGGCGCAACGGGCGCTCCGGCTCCTCGCGGTCGTAGTCGCTGTCGTTCAGACCGACGTAGACGCCTTCGTCGCCGTCCTCGTCGTCGTGGTCGTCGAGTTCGTCGACGGGAAGCCGGACACCCTGACCCGCGTCGTCCGCGTCGTCCGCGTCGTCGAGGTCGTCGTCGTCATCGTCGAGGTCGTCGACGTCCGCGTCGGTGTCCTCGTCATCGAACGGACCGCTGTAGATCTCCAGTGGCGTCACCTCGCCGTAGGTGTCCAACAACACGTCGTCGTAGATGTCGAAGGCGTCCGCCAGATCCTGGTACGCCGACACGACCGCCGGGTCGTTCTCGCCTCGGCGCGTGGCTGAGGCATCGAGGTGGCGTTCGAAGGCTGCGACGAGAGTGGCCAGGGCGGCACGCGGGTCGGCGGTCATGATGTGAAGGTATCCCGTCCTGGTCCACAATGGAGTCGATGAACGAGTACGAGTATCAAGTCCTTGTCTTCCACCGCGACGTGTCCCGCGGCGACGTTCGCCGGGTGATCGCCGAGCACGCCGAATACGGCCACTGGGAGCTCTCCCGCCTCCTGATCTACTTCGGCGGCGCGCGCCGCGTGTGGCTTCGACGGCGGATCATCCGGGTCCAGCGGACCGCCTGAAGGCGGGGCTCGCCGCATGGCGGCGGATCAGCAGGTGGCGAGCAGCCGGCCGAGCACGCGGGTCCCGAAGGCGAGCGACGCCAGGGGCACCCGCTCGTCGATGCCGTGGAACATGCCGACGAAGTCGAGGTCGGCCGGTAGCCGCAGCGGCGCGAACCCGTAGCCGGTGATGCCGAGAGTGCTCAGTGCCTTGTTGTCGGTGCCGCCGGACAAGCAGTACGGCAGGATCGTCGCACCGGGGTCCTCGGCCTGCAGCGCTGACGTCATCGCCTCGACGAGCGCACCCTCCGCCCCCGTCTCGAGGGCGACGTCGCGGTGGACCACCTCGATGTCGACATCCGGGCCGGCGAGCTCGCGCAGCGTGGCCATCAGCGCCTCCTCGTGACCAGGGAGGAACCGGCAGTCCAGCGCCGCCGAGGCCGTCTGCGGGATCACGTTGTGCTTGTAGCCGGCGCTGAGCATGGTGGCGTTGACGGTGTCCTGCAGCGTCGCCTCGACGAAACCCCTGGCGCCGCCGAGGGTGGCGAGCAAGTGGGCAGCCGAGCCGTCGTCGTACCCGATGCCGGTGAGTTCACCGAGCCCGTCCAAGAGCTGGCGGACCGAGGCGATGTGCTCCCGCGGCCAGGCGTGGGCGTCGATCCGCGCGATCGCCTGGGCCAGCCGGACGACGGCGTTGGCCGGGTTGAGGACCGAGCCGTGTCCAGCGCGGCCCCGCGCGTGCAGCTTGAGCCAGACGATGCCCTTCTCCGCGGTCTGCAGCAGGTAGGCACGGCTCGGCTCGCCGCCCTTGGCGCTCGAGACCGTCACGCTGAACCCGCCGACCTCGCTGATCGCCTCGCTCGCGCCTTCGAAGAATTCGGGTCGGTGCTCGACGACCCAGTGGGAGCCCATCGCGCCGCCCGCCTCCTCGTCGGCGAAGAACGCGAACACCAGGTCCCGCGGCGGTGTGCGGCCCGAGCGCGCGAGGTCCCGGAGGTTGGCCAGGATCATGGCGTCCATGTCCTTCATGTCGACGGCGCCGCGCCCCCAGAGGCAGCCGTCGCGCTCCTCGCCGGCGAACGGGTCCACCTGCCAGTCCTGCGCATTCGCCGGTACGACGTCGAGGTGGCCGTGGACGACCAGCGCGGGGCGGCCGCGGTCGCTGCCCTCGACCCGGAGGAGCACGTTGCCTCGTCCGGGCGCGCTCTCGACATACGTGGGATCGAGTCCGACCTCGGTGAGCTGGCCGAGGACGTACTCCGCGGCAGCGCGCTCCCCCGGGCCGCTGCCGTCCCCGTAGTTGGTCGAGTCGATCCGGATCAGATCCCTGCAGATACGCGCGGCGTCGTCCTCGACGGCGGTCGAACCCGACGCCTCGTCCGCCCGGCTGGCCTGGTCAGCAGTCATGCGAGCACTGTATGGCGACCGGCGTTCGGCGGCCCCGAGCGGCCATCTGCGCGACGTGCGGTGCGCCCGGCCTGCAGGGCACTCATCGAGCCGGGTCGGCGACCGGCTGCGTGTTATCGTTCCGGGTCGTCGGCTGACGTGGAAGAAGCGTCGGCAGACCACCTCGTCCGGGTGGCGGAATGGCAGACGCGCTAGCTTGAGGTGCTAGTGCCCTTAACGGGCGTGGGGGTTCAAGTCCCCCTCCGGACACGACTAAAGACACACGCCTGTTCGGCAGTCGCCCGCAAGTGTCTGAGCACGTGGTCGTACTCGAGTCGCACACCCAGCGAGGCGTAGAGCCTTGCCTTCGCCTCCGGTTGAGCCTTCGGCAGGATGTCGGCGATGCCGCCCAGGTCGGCCACGACCTTCTCCATCTCGGCAGTGGTGAGACGCTCGGCGGACTGCTCACCGCGCAGCTGCGCTATCAGACCATCGCGTTCTTTGCTGCGCCTGGCGAGCTGGTCTGTGAGCGCAGCAATCTCCGCTCCGCTCTCGACGGCGGTGATGAGCGAGGCGATCTTGCGATCGAGCTCGGCGATCCTGGCCCGACGCGCCGCCGCACGGTCGCCGTGGGTGCCGTCGTCCTGCCCGGCGGCCAAGGCTGCGGGGGTCACCAGACTGGCTATCCAGGAGTCGAGTTCTGGAAGGATCACGTCCTCCCTGACATACAACGAGCGTGGGTGGTCTGCCAACTCCAGGGTGACGGATCGCTTGTCGCGGAAGTTGCAGCGGTAAAGGACCCTGCCGGACCCGTCCTTGCGATTTGCGCGGTACGCGCCCTCCATGCGTCGACCACATCCCGCGCAGAACAGCACCCCGCGCAGAGAGTAACCGCGTGATGACTGACGGCTCTTGCGCTGACCACGCGGGGGTGCGGTCAGGATCCCTTGAACAACCGTGAATAGGTCGTCAGAGATCAGGGCAGGGTGCGACCGTCCTAACGGTCGAACCCACTCGCTCTCATCACGCCAGCGCAAACGCGTCTGGTGTCCCGCGGCGACGTCCTCGGGGTCGAGGAGGTGCTCGACCTTCTGCTGCTTGGCCCAGACACGGCGACCGGTGTAGGCCTCGTTCTTCAGAATCGCCCGCACGGCTGTGTGGGCCCAGCCTCTGGTATCGCGGTGACTATTTCTCGCCGGATCATGCGCTGACGGCGAGGGGTATCCGTCGTCAGTCAGCGACTGAGCGATCGCGCGGAGCCTTTGACCATTGGCGCACAGTTCGAAGATGTGCTGAACGACAGGGCCTGTTGCGGGGTCGACCTCAAGCCTGTGGGCACGCTGGCCCGCTGCGGCCTTTCCTGGGTTGGGGTGTGGTCCGGCGTCGACGAGCTGGTAACCGTAGGGCGGGCGTCCCCCGAGGAACCTGTCCGTCGTGGCGGCTAGGTCGTACATCGCCGCTTTCGTGCGGAGTTGGACTCGGGTGCGCTCCGCCTTGGACATGCCGCCGAAAAGCATCATCACCATGTCGTGCGCCTCAGAGCCCGGGTCGATCGGTCCACCAACCTCCGGCACCCATAGCTGGACCCCGTAGTGCGTGAACACCGGGAAGGTCAGGCCGAACTGGTTGCCGTAGAACGCGCGCTGGGGCTCGCCGATGACCACCGAGTCGAAGCCACGGTCGGGGTCAGCCAACGCAGCCAACAGCCGCGCCGCCTCGGGACGCCGCTTCCACGGCAGCGACCGGGACCTGCCGATGTCGAAGAACTCCTCGACCACGACTCCACCACGGGGTTCGACGAGCTGCCGCGCACGGCTCAGCTGCCAGCTCTTGGACGCGTCGGGGTCCTGCTGGTCCTCGGTCGAGACCCGGCCATAGAACGCGACTCGGCTCACGCGGCCACCGACGGGTTACTTGCTTTGCTGAGCGCCGCCCGGACGATCACCGAGAGGATTCTCAGCGCCTCGTCGGGCAGGACGTACTGGCAGGGTACGGCGAGTCCAAGCCCACAGGCAGACCCCTGCGCCTCCTCGCCGTCTGAATCTGCAGTGTGCAGGCTCATGCTCGCCTCCGCTCAACCGCCCTCAAGTGCTTACCGTTGAGTTGGTAGCGGCCGCGACGGGGCACTACCGGCGCGGGCGTCCTAGCGGCAAGCAGATTGTTGGGTGGAGGTCAGTTCGGGCCCTGGTGCGACCAACGATCGCCACCGTCACACAGACGATGCGAGCAAGCCCAGTGTCCGGCCCTGTTCGACCTGATGTTCCGGCCCAGCGAGCTGCACCCGCAAGCCCCCGCACTGCTGCACGCGCAGAGCGAGGCGATCGGGGTCCTCGCCTCTAACGTGGCGCAGCTGCTCCCTGCCTTCCCTGCCTTCCCTGCCTCCACGGCGCCGGGGTCAGGTCACGTCCCGCCGCTGGCGTTGATCAGCTGGGCGCTGGTCCACGGGCTGGTCGTCCTGACCCGCGACGGCGCACTCGGAGCCGCCGCCCAAGTGGAAAACCCGGCCGCGGCCGCGGACCTCGCCCGAGGGCTCACCCAGGTCTTCACCGCCCAGATCACCCGAACCCCCATCACCTAGACACAGGGCCCCCGCTACAGCCGGGCGTCAGCCTCCCTGAACCGGCTCACGGTGCAGCGCACCGTCCTCGACGTCGTGGAACGCGAACCAAGCCTCCTCCAAGGCAAGCAGGTTCGCCGCAGACAGCATGCCGGCGTCGGCGACAACGACGATGTCACTGACGGCGTGACGCTCCTGGAACGCGGTCAGGAGCGGGATCAGCCTCTTCGTCTCGGCCTCAAAGTACAACGTCGTCGTAAAGCACCAAGGCCAACGCTCCGTCGCGGGTCGCGGGTCGCGTGCGCGAAGCAAGCATCTGACACCACCTGCCGGTAGTCCCTCTCGACGACGCGCTTCAGGCACCGCATGAAGGTCGCCCGGCTGGGCGACCCCCACCCGGCGCCGTCTCCAACGGCAACAGTCCCTGGCCGGCGTGCAGCCGCTCCCTCGCAGCCTGCAGCAGCGCCGCCAGCTGAGCCTGGTCATGTGCCTAGCCGATGTGCTCGATCCCAAGCACCACCCGACCCTTCTTATGCACGGACTGAACCGCAATCGCACCCGAGGCCGTCTTCACTCGTCGCACGAACGTGAACCGCACCGGCGTGTCCGGAGGCTCCAGTCCTTGAGGAGGATGGGGTCATGCCAGGGAACACAACGCGGAGGTACCCGCTGGAGCTGCAGGAGCGGGCGGTGCGGATGGTCGGGGAGATCCGGACCGGTCACGATTCGGAGTGGGCGGCGATGGCGAAGGTTGCCGAGCTGCTCGGGGTCGGCACACCGGAGACGGTCCGGAAATGGGTCCGCCGCGCCGAGGTCGATGCCGGCGCCCGACCCGGGACCACGACCGAGGAGTCCGTGGAGCTGAAACGGCTGAAGCGTGAGAACGCGGAGCTGAAAAGAGCCAACGCGATCCTCAAGGCAGCATCGGTGAAGTCAACCGGTCAGCGCAACACCCTCGAAGATTTTCTCGGAGGTGTGGCATGGCGAAGATTGGTCGTCCGGGACTGCCGTCGCAGCGGCGGCAGCACGTCTGGGAGATGTGCCGGGTTGGAAGCTCGATCAGCGAGATCTCCCGGGAGGTGGGCTCACCGCCGGGGTCGATCTTCTCGATCTTGCTGCCGTACGGCGGGATCTATCAGCATCCGCAGCGGCGGCGCCCGGGGACGCTGACCCTGGCCGAGCGGGAAGAGCTCTCCCGCGGGTTGGCCGCGGGTGAGTCCTACCGCGCGATCGGGCGGCGCCTGGGCCGCTCAGCCTCGACGATCAGTCGAGAGGTGGTCAAGAACAAGGGCCCACGCCGATATCGTGCGGTGGACGCCGACGACCGGGCCTGGCGTCGCGCCCGACGCCCCAAGAGGTGCCTGCTCGCCCGCCGCCCTGCGTTGCGGGAGGTCGTGAGCGAGAAGCTGCGGGAGGACTGGTCCCCGCAGCAGATCTCGGGTTGGCTGGCAAAGCAGCACTCGGCCGGGTCGGAGATGCGGGTGAGTCACGAGACGATCTACAAGACGCTGTTTATCCAGTCCCGTGGCGTGCTGGCCAAGGATCGCAGCAGCATTTGCGTTCGGGGCGCCCGATCTGGCGCAGCGTGCACAACACCGTCACAGGTCAGTGGCGCTCCCAGATCACCGACGCCGTCTCGATCCGCGAACGCCCCGCCGAGGTCACTGACCGCGGCGAGGTCGGCCACTGGGAATCTCAATGTTGTTGTCAAGCAGCGGCTCGGGCTTTGACCGGTGGTTGCGCGGTGTAGGTGCGCTGGTCGCGTAACAGGGCCCAGAGG
>JAABUS010005130.1_pt1 | contig 17678 bp, 21 predicted proteins | sample 5560161 | NCBI WGS metagenome assembly JAABUS01 (sample SAMN10711885, study PRJNA513376) | rock metagenome | isolation source: Antarctica rocks | place: Antarctica: Victoria Land, Trio Nunatak nord | collected 2016-01-04
TAGACACGCCTGCCTCCGAATAGACTGAGCTGATAGCGGAAGCTGGGTCTGAGGTTCCAGTAGGGTGTCTCTGGGCATTTGATAAAGCTGAGAATCCGGACGAAGATGCTGAGGTGGGATTACTGTTCTTGCCATCCACCATGGTAAAGCTGTCGGACCTCGAATGCCCACTTCCATCGCTAGCACCGCTTGCGGAGTTACCTGCCAGCGGCAGAGGCGATGGCCGGCCGTTCGCAAGGGAGGGACCTTCTTGTGGGGTCGTGTTGCTACCTTTTGGTGTAGCTAGTCGCAATGAGGGTGGGGTGGGTCGTGAGGAGGGCCGGGAAATAGAGGCGAGAGGAGGTAAGTTGGGTATAGAAGGATTGTCGGCAAGAGGTTTTTGGCTTGGTGAGGGAGGTATAGCAAGTCCTAGACGGGGTGTTCGAGCACCACCGGCGCTTCTGATCCCTCCTGGAATTGGGGGCCGGAGGAGTGGAGCTGGTGAAGGACTCGACCCTGTCTCGGGCTTGGGCGATTCCTGGTTCTCTTCCATGTTGCCAGCTTTGTTGATGCCAACGCTCAGAGAAATTAAACCCTGCCTCGGTGTTGACAGGAGTCAGAGCCTGTGTAGCAGTGCGACGCGGCCTCAGGAATGGGCCAGGATATCATGTAAGTGTCAGGCTTTGCAAGTCCCAGGGGACGAGTCCTGGTTCTCGAAGAACAGCCAAGTAGCTCCTGCAAGCAGTCGCGTGTGCGATGCTCACCGCTTGTGACGGAGTAACCAGCCTGCCTAGTGGGGTTGGGCATCAACATGTACTATGGACTTGGGCAGAAGCTACTAAAGCTTGTTCGGTAAAGAACAAGCGAGAGAACAAAGGTTGAGAAGGACAGCGACAGTACAAGGAGTAATCGGAAATAACGAATGTGAATGAAATGGAATGGGGTGAGCGAGCATCTCAGACTCGATTAATAGCGCCTTCGTACCCGAAGTTTTTCCGACGAATGATGTGCAACCTGACGTTTCAACATCTTCAGGTCGTTTCGTTAAGCGCTTTTGACATCATCTTTGTGGTTGAAGGATGGACTAGCAGCTCTATATCACATGTTTATTGGACGAAAGGTCCATTCAACGTATTTCTTGATCATCCTTGAGTTCTATTCGACAAGAGCCAGCTCCAGACTAAGCCGTCAGGAGAATGTGCATACTCTTGGCCATCCTCGAATTACAAAGTGCATGATCGACGGGGCGTGTGGGCGAGAACCCGATTGACAAATTGGTAGCCAGACGAGAGGGATGTCTGAAGAGCAGCAAGAGTAGATTCTTCGAGAACAGTCTCCTTCTTGCGCCGTCTCACGATTTTACCAAAGTTCATCCAACACTAGGGCGAAACCCATCTTACGGTCATCTATCGTTTACTCTGTAAGCATATCAGAGCAGTACAAATCATTACATGTTACTATCAATAAATGTTCAGTTCCTCATTCAAAGAAAAGTCAAGCCTCCCATGCGTGACAGGTCTGAAACGAGTCACCTCAACCCACTAAAGATTACGTTGTGGTGGCCTACTTGCCTGGGCTACTTGGGCCAAAAGCGCAGCTTTCTAATGTACATAGTTGAAATCAATTGAACGTCTCGTTAGCCCAGCATAATGTCGAGTTACATAAATATATTTTCTACCCTTGCATTTCTATTTTGATGATAGCGTTCGGTTCAAGAGCTATTTTTGCTCTACCATATCGTGTTCTTGGGAAAGCACGAGAATGCATTGGCTGGAGACCAAGCTTCTCAATTGAATCCGGTGTAGGATCAAGAATCCAACTACTGCTGAGGTTGCACTACACAAAACACAGACACGTCAAACCACCATTTCTAAAATCCGAAAAACGGGCCTTGCACCCCCATGTCCATACAACCCTCCTTACACAACAGCTACTCTACCACAAAAAGTGTAATACTAACATAAGGAAGGAATCTCCGCGGATATTTGCGTACCAGGATTACCCATCGATCCACCCCGCCCCTATAGGTTTCCTATACACGAGAACCCATATACAAGAACCCTCCCGTCATTACACGAATTGAGCAGTGCCGAAACTAAGAATGGTTGATAGATAAGCCACAAACGAGGCTATGTGCAGGATTGGCACACTCCCTCAACGGAGGCAATTGCTCACCTACCTTCTGTTGTGCTTGCAGCGAGGGCAGCACGCATTGCATTTCTCTATCGGTCAAAAGGGTATGCGATGAGGGCTCTTTTCGTCAGTGATTTGCTGAGAGCGATAGAATACATGAGTTGGGATAAAGCATTGTTTGAAGGTCACAATTTGGCGGTTTTTTGTCAGATGTGGGGAACGATGGCACCTCGAGAGGATATTTGGAGTATATACAATAAACAATGATTTAATAGAATATCACAGAATCAGTCTCCAATCAACATCGCAGGTGACACTTCCCCTCATAGCCTCTCATTCCTCGTAAATGCAATGCAATCCTATCCCACCCCCTCACCAATTCCCTGGACACAGCCATCGGCATAGCCTCCCCATCGCAAATCCTTTGAACACCACTCACACCATTCGCTCGCGAATTCCAGGCTTTGATGTCCAACAGTCTCCTCCTCTTGCCCCTTTTGTATTTGGTGTATTTCTTACTGTCGCCAACACTGGTCTTGTTACTGGTATTTTACCATCTTTCCTCTAGACTTCTGCCAGAACTTATCCATGGTTACTTTGACTATATTCATTGGCCCACATGGTGGAACACTCTAGAGGCATGGTTATACGCCCGTTATATGATGATGGAAGGGCGTGTTGAGCCAATGTAGATGTGGTTGTCTTGCGAGGGGATTGGGTATGAGCCGTAGACGAATCGTTGATCGGACAAATATCATTCGTTTTATCTGCTCGATGTGGTGGCGTCGGTGAGCTCCCGAATCTATTCTCATCCAAGTGCCAATAACACTTATTTGCTTCCGCGACGAAGTGAAGCTGGTCCAATGCGAGAGTGGCTGCCTATAGTTTCAGTACAAGCGTTGTTCTTGATCATCAGATACTGTGTCCTAGGTCCATCATAATCTGACGTCCCTAATCCTGAGAACGTCAATCCAGTCAACTCTATCGAAGCCTCATGTAGCAGACGACGGTCTCGCGATCCTCCTCGCCAGACCTTGCCAGCGTCTCGCAGAGTGCAATTGCTGAGACAAAACCTCGGCAAGGCTCTCACGAGCGCTGTGGTAGCTTCGGCTGGAAGCATTTGACCTCGTCTGCGAAGCTCGGCTACCCATAGACATTGACCTTGCTGGGACGTTCCATCCAGTAGGTGTGACTGGGCTGGGATTATACATTGAATGCTCTGGCGAGGTCTGTGATCGCCGAGGCCTAGCAGCTGGCGCTGACCATGGCTCCGGATCTGGATAGAGATCTGTTGGATCTATCATCGGGACGGAGTTCATAGCTTCCTGAAATAGGGGAGACAATCGTTCCTCGTCTCGTGGCTCGTAAAGACTCATGAGTTGAGATTGGAGAGGCGTGAGTGGTGGTGTTAGGGTGACCTGAGGCTGGGCTCGTGGAAGTGGCTCCGACCGTGGATAGTCTCTTGGGGTGTAAGTTGGGGGAGTCGGGTGTGCAACCTGGGTCCGGACGGGTTCTGGTTGAACATCGCCAGCAATCAGCCACATCTGCTCGTCTGGCATCCATACCATAGCTGAAGCAGGGTTCCTACTGCGTGAATTTGACGATGGAACCGTAAGGGTAAGCTGGGGCGCCGAAGTTGGGTTCCGTCTTTGGAGCAAGGTGTTATCTCGGGTACTTGGTGGTGTCACAGTCCTCTTGATCCTTGACAGGATGCAGCGAGACTCGTAGTCAACATCGCCGCCTCTTGGGAGTGAGACCCCAGGGCAGACTCGTCTTTGAGGAAGCGGTGGGAGTGGCTTGTCTGAGAGGTACTCCTGGATGTATGCGGGCACACAAGGCCTGTAGTCTGCCGGCGGGCGACTTAGCTCACTCTGGTGATGCTGTTCAGATATGTAGGTCGTAAAGCTCTGGTCATTGGTGGGTGACACTGCGAATAAGGATAGGTCAAACAACTCTTCAGTCTCAGACATTTTGATACGTCAGGTACAAGGGAAGTTGAAGATGTCAAGAAGCGGGAATCGACGACAGCATATTGGCAGACACAATAGGAGGTAGCAAGCAGCCAAGGCGCAAGCACTCCCAAGAGGAGCAAGAATCTCTTGTATGACCGTGACTAGAAGGCCTAACCGTATAGGATGTGTTGCAGCGCCCGGGCGCCAACTACCCGCCACTGGGGGCGGTGTTCTGGAAGATTGGTCTCGAATGCGGCCCAGATACCTTTGACCGGGTACAGGGTTTTATAGTTATAGAATCCAACGCGATAACGAGGAACTGCTGACATGAAAAAGATAAAAGACACATAGAAATAAGGAATCTATGGTTGCGGGGTAAGACCTTCCAAAATCGGTCAATTTTCGCGGTGATGTCTCAAATCCAACAGCAACATAGATTACCTAGATCACTTGATCTAGCCATGGTTTTTACAACATCCTTCGGGCTCACTGGTATCTTCGGCATACAACAACAATTCAACGATAAGCACCCAAAGGAAAATGGTGGGCTTGTTCGCGTTCGCGGACTGGGATTTGCGATTGGTGGAACCCTACCAGAACGCAGATACCATGCGAATCCTTATGGAACACTTGGAGGCATGAGACACAGGGTGTTCGGTCAAGAGTGAGGCTTCGCTAAAGCGTACGTAGAGCGCCTGGCCAACGGCACACAAATGTCGCTTTGCAGCGCTCATCAATATGACTCTGGTTGTGTGTTGAGAGAATCTGCTCTCCTCTTGGTCGAAAGATTACTGTTGGAATGCATTGCCTTTGAAGCTCTGATAGTCCGAGGCAGTGCATGCGGTGGTAAAATCTAACGAGGGGAAGATTGGAAGTTGAAACGAGGGGTTCAATCTCTTTTTTCGGGTGGTGACTAAGCGAGACTTGGCGTCTATCGGGCCAATTGTACTTGCCTTTGATGATATACAAATTCTGATATCTACACCTCTCCATATACACCATATTCACTAAAAATCAAGTTCTGATGGTTGCCACTATTTGTATTTGAGACCGCAGCTGTGAATGTCCTTGCCTCTTCCTATTCCCTCTGGTCCTATCCAGTTGCGCAGGAATCCTTCCTCCGCCCTCCACTCCAATGCTGCTCAGAGTCATTCTTACAAACCCTGGGTATTGCTAATCTCGGCATGTTGCCAAGATAGATAAATACCAAGATGGTTTTCCTGGTTTCGTTGTGTCTCCGAGTACTTGTGTTGGAGAAAGGGTTCCGTGCTTGGTACATGCAAGCAAGGGGGGTTGGATTCATAAATGAAAGACTACCTCTCATCATCTGTTCCGCTTGCAAACTTCTGATCAGTGGGACCGAGACGAATCTTACCCTGCAACGTGCGATAGATCCAAGCTGATCGAGAAAACGATTTGGGGAAGCCAAGGTGCGAAGCCTTTCCAGAAAATTGACAGATTTCCTTCTCATCAGGTCGTTGCTTTTTGGTAGCGACAGCCTTCTGCTGACCAGCCAAGTGGTCGAATGCCGCCTGGTAAGACTTAATGGACAGAAGGTATCCTCGATGCAACGGCCATTTGGGTACCTGGCCTGCGATTCCCAGTCTTAGATCAAGAATAGGATGGGTACACTTCCACAAGACGCAATGCCTTGGCCACTCCTATCTTCAAAGAGCTAGAAGTATCGTTGCTTTGCAATTGCACCATGATGTCACAGATAATTCATATCCACGTCTGCAACAAAGTCAGAGCAGGTATGATCGGTAACGCGCCGCAGTGTCCGAAGGAGCGAAGTATATGAGAAAATGGAAGGTTATCAATGCAGATAGCCAGAAAGCAAATACGATGTTTCGATGCAGCTGGTCTATTTCGGATGTGAGCACTGACTTCGCTAAAAAGAAGCACCGTGAAGGCGACTGATGCTGAGTTCTAAAAGATGATGAGTAAGTTGCATCGGTGCGGCCATGTTGCCCTTTCATGCATCTGAAGGAGCTCGACGTCGGTCATGCGAGCAAAGTCGGCGCAAATAACGATTGCAAAAAGATTGCAGTTGTTGCACTTTAAGGTTGTGAGCATGCACATCATTTTGTTGGTCCGCTCGCTTCAAGCGCCTCGAAAATTCTCATGTCTCACGGGATTTTGTATCTGCAACGGTGTGACGCCATCGCCAATTTCGAGCCTTGTCCCGCCTTGCATATGTGATTGAGGGCCGAGAGGCTCAAATTCCAATGAGTTCGGTACGAAGCTGGGGAAAATGATGCAGGAACATCGGCGTTCCGATAGGCTGTTGCCAAAGGAGCCAAGGTTTCATACTAAGCCCAATGAAGTATTACCCCTGACGCTAAAGCGGCAACCGACATCACTTTGCAGTTTCTGTGACAAACCAAATAAAAAGGCGCATGTTGTGCCGGCAGTGTTTTCGACTAAGGACATGCGCGTGGGAAGAATTGCACAAACATTGAGCCTTCAAAAGCTCAATCGTGGCGAAGCACACATCATCTCCAACAGCTTCGAAAGGGTGTGTGAAAAGACGCGTTGGGGTCTCTTTATTGAACACGTTGTCAGCATGCATTGTTCTTCCACGCCTCTTCCCTCGCCCGGCTGTAAGACACCCGATACTCTTTTGTTTCTATTCTCGTAGATGATTTGTCCAAGCATCCAATAGGCTGGTACCTGACGAGTGGATCACAGCTAGCGGTGATTTGTTCCCTGCAAATGAGATTGGCAGTTGTGGGGCAATTTCAATGGTGGACTTCGGCCGCTTAGCTTCAACTCCTTTTTCGCGATCATCGGACTGTAATCAAACTCCTGAGTATAAGGATCACTCTACCCGCCCGCAAGGCTTTTTCTCCCTTCTTCCAACACACTTCGCCTTTTTAGTCGCATATTTACTTGCCAGCTTTCGACTTCGGTCATCCACCCTCTTTTACCAAACAAGAAAAATACACGCTCTCTTAATACCATACTACTTCCTTCTTCAACCTCACCACCATACCTTCAAATATCCAAACTTTCGAATCAACATCTCGAATCAATCAGAATGCGTTACGCTTTCGCCCTCGCTGCCTTCACGGCTGGCTCCGCCATGGCTGCCACTCTCCTCAATGAGATAGGTGATGGACAGGTCCAGCAGCAGGTTACCGGTGGCCCTGTCGCTACCCCAGTTTCGCCCGCAAAAGTGGTGGAGCAGACTGTTTACAGCACCAAGGAGATTGTCATCACCAGCTGCGCACCAACTGTCACTGAGTGCCCCGCCCAGCACAGCCCGATCACCACCCACATCGTTGTGCCAGTCAATTCCAAGCCAGCATTGACCGCCGCTCCTGTCGTCTCGTCCGCGCCAGCTGCGCCAGCTGCCCCAGTCTCATCTGCCCCAGCTGCCCCAGCAGCACCTGTGGCAATATCAAGCCCATCAGCAGTTGAGGTCGCCACCGTCGCAGCACCAGCTTCCTCCTCTCCAGCTTCTCCGGCTAAGGTTGCCACGAGTGCTGCACCAGTTGTTGGCTCGCCTGCTGCTGGTTCTCCCGCTGGCGGCTCCCCAGCTAAGGCTGTCACGAGCGCCGCACCAGGTGTCCCAGCCCCAGTTGCCGCTTCATCTGCCTGCCCAACCTGCCCAACTTGCCCAGCAGCAGTCACCGTTACCGCAACTGTTACCGTTGCCCCAACTGCCGCTGCCAAACCAGCTGGTTCATCCCCAGCTGCTGGCTCCCCAGCCGGTTCCTCCCCAGTTGCTCAGTCTGGCGCCATCGCCCCAGCTGTCCCCGGCTCCCCAGCTGGCTCCTCCCCAGTTGCTCAGTCTGGTGCCAAAGCCCCAACTGTGCCAGCTGCCGGACCTCCTTCTGCTGGTTCTCCCGTTGTTGGCTCCCCCGCTGGCTCCTCCCCAGTTGCTCAGTCTGGTGCCACCGCCCCAGCTGTGCTAGCTGCCGGATCACCTGCTGCTGGCTCTCCCGCTGCCGGATCTCCCGCAGCTGGCTCCCCAGCTTCATCCGGTTTTGCTCCCTCAGGAACTGGGTAAGCTTCTTTCCCCCTCCTCGCCACTAATTCCGTAGCTAACGTGTTCTTCAGTGCTGTTCCTAAGCCGACCAGCTCCCCAATCACCCCATTCACCGGCGCCGCTAGCACTGTTGGCAGTTCAATGGCCATCGCTGGTCTCGCTGCCTTCGCTGCTATCTTCTTCGCCTAGATCCATCATCCATTAACATCATGATATTCTCCGGTCGATAGCCATGAAGGAGGAAAAAGCAGGGATAGATCTTGGTTGGAAAATACGCGTGCGTGCATTGACAAATGGTCCATCATGATGGAAGGGTGCGAGTCACCAACCACGGCATACTTGCGAGCTTTTCGCATTTTCAGAGTGTACAGAGATGTAATCCATAATTGAGAGATGTTGAATAGGAGTTCTAGAAACATGTATGCTGGCTGCTACTGACTGTTGCGCTTGTACATACTTAAATGCAGTTGGAAATCACACAAAGCCAGCTTTCATGTAACTCGGATCTAATTCATCGCCGTAATTTTCTACACCCTGCCATCACAATTCTGCAACTCGCAACATACTGTCCCTGCCCTACCCATCATTATTGAATCTCGTTCTGGAGCCTTGCAAATTGCACATCGCAAAATTCAAGTTGGATGTCGCAACTCAAAAACAAAAAGTCAAAAAAACGACCAGTACCTTGGTAGTGTCCTCGAGCCGAAAGTTGCCTCTGTCAACGAGACCTCGCGCTCCATCCAGCTTGCCACGCGCAACTTGCCAATGTCCAAGACGAGACTCGATATGCTTCTTGCTCACTTCTTGACTCTCGACCTGTGTAGCGTAAGGGGCTATTTCCCCATTTGCATGGTCGTCTTTCCAAAAGAGTAGGTGCGCTAGTGCGAGTACGAGGTCTCGTACCTCTTTTGGACCGTCAAAAGCTCGACAAGGTCTGCTTCATGCCAAGGGCCGAATGTGAGTTGTCATGACTGCTTTGAGAATCGCATTCTTCTTTCAGCGTGCTATTTTCGAACAACAGTCCTTCAAAATAGCAGTCAGTGACCTCAAAGCAGACCACATACTCCACGCATTGTTGCAACAAGTCAGTGTTCATGTATCCTTCTCTCAGCGTGCGTATTCCATAACGACATGAGGACATAAACTCTCCGCCAAGATCATAGCAACTCCTTCAAATCGTCCCTCGACCTCACCTCCGCCATCAAATCCCTGGATTCCTCATCCCCACCATCAGCCTTCCCCTGGAACGCGTGCATATTCTCTTTGAGCCACTTCTTATCTTCCCCAGCCTACCACCATGGCACTCTAGTCAGCACCATCCCCAATATCCTACCTCACACACCAACCCCCCTCCGCTTCTCTACTTGACTCTACCCATGAAAGGAATGTAAAGCAGAGACTTACCGGCGGCAACTCAAACCCGGCCTCACTCCCCGCAATAATCGTCCCAAGCACAAACACTGCTCTCAACTCCCTCTCGCCTCCTCGCTGATGCCCAGCACGGTCACTGACAACCTGATCCCAAGCCTCCGTTACAGATTTGCAGAGTTTATTAAAGTCAGAGGTGGAGCGACCACCACCAGGACGGACGTGCGCGAGGATTTTATTTGCAGATTTCTAGACACTTATCAGACCATCTCCAAGAGAGAAAACCCGTTGTGGGCGATTTGCTGAACAGGAGTGGATCTAGGATAAGGGAATGACATACCCTCTTACCACCAATATATGTATCGTCACCAACTACATTCGTAAAGCGCACATTCACGAATAGAGAAGGTGTAGTGAAGAGCTGGGAGTGGATGGTTGTGATGGCGGATGCGAGGAGGTCTTTCTGGTCGCCCGTGAGCGGGGTGATGTGTTCGACTTCGTAGAGAGGCATTTTAGATCACTCTTGAAATTCGAGACTTTAGGGTACCTTGGAAAAGCTTCCACTAAGGGAAAAAATACATAAAATGCTCGTTCAGGCCGAGCAGAGAATCGAATGATTTCTCCTCGCCTACGTCAGCCTTACAGCCAGCCGTTAATCCGCGGTCTCGGGTCCACTTTCAACAATTCAACAATGTGAAGGGCTCTATCTACGAACGGTTGAGTTAATGGGATTGCTTTCATATAGAAGTCTTTCTGCTGCCTGGCTGGCTGGGCTTGCACGTTTGACCTTGATGGTCTCTGAAGATGGCGAGGTATGGTGTTCAGTCCCAGTGGCGGAAGGGGAGACAAAGAGGGGTTTTAGTGTGAAAAGTTAAGGTACCTTACTCAACAGCCCATCAACCAAGAACATCTATTGACCTAAAATAGGGGATAGTGGTCCGGTCTAGCTTAGAGATCGTTAGTATAGATAGAAGTAATCTTCCAGTCAGGACAAAGACAAATTGATCTCATCTCCCGCCAGGTCACTAGCTTGTGTGGAAATGGAGGAGCCATAAAGAGCAATATGTGAAAGAGCGGTATTTGTGTCTGTCGCTACAAGGTCATGCGAGCGTATTGTACTCAGGAGCTGATGGGATAGGTTGCAGAGGCTTTGAAAATTAGTCATTACCTTAATCCTGAATTGTTACCTTTTTCCTCAGGAATATCTCCTGTAAAGCTCGAACGAAGTGGTATCATATCACAAATCCAACGCCCAACTCAAACCCCCTCAAACACTCTCCCCATCCCTCTCCCTCTCACTACCCCTATCCCTCTCCGCGGCCAATCCCTCCAAACTATCCGCATCCCCCCGACTCCCTCTTCCCGCCCTTCCACTCCCACTCGCCTTCCCTTGCGTCCTAATTTCAATCTCATCGACCCTCACCTTTTCAAACAAATGGTCAAACCCCGTCTTGCAGGCCCTCCAACTAGTCGTGACATAAATAACCGAATTCCAGAAACCCATCAGGCTCAGGACGATGCCTGCTGCGTAGGAGTAGTAGACGTTTACCGAGTTGGGGTGGATGAGTGAGTAGACACGATTTATGGAGGAGGGGACCCAGGTTACCAGTAGCGAGACGAAGAACAAGGATGCGACTTTCGCGTACCCGAAAGCTGCGCGGTTGGCTTCCATGGCCGCTCTATTCTTTCGGACGGTAGTCATGCCAGAGGATAATTTGTGCGGGAGGGCGGGATGAGCGGTGATGTTTACGCTGTAGCTCCTATCGGGAAGGCCGTCGCTGCTGCCATCGCTGTAGCTGCTGGATGTTTTGTCGTGAGGGGGGTGCGGGACCGAGGCGAATTCGCGCGTTACTTGGATTCGATTCTTGTTGGGGTTGTAGGTGGTGAAGGCAAGTTCTTTGACGGGGATGTTGAAGGCGCGGAGTTGGTGGCGCTTTTGAAAGATTTCGCGGCCGGCGAGAAGGTAGATTGCTAGGGAGACTATGATACAGATCCTGGGTGTGTTTAGTAGATGGCTTGCATGGATGATTCTGGTTTGGCATACCAGGCTGGGCCGTAGCAGACTGCTATGCGCATGAAGTCCCATTTTCCGCCTATCCAGCACCATAGCTAGTATTCAGGTTAGCCTGATTGGTTTAACTCGCCCTGAGAGGAGGTAGTACCACAGCTGGACCGTACATTCTCCCTCTCGTGTGCGCATCGACAAAGATCAATACGAAGGCTATTAGGAAGGTACAGCCGTAGCACATGACATGGTATCGCCATTCCAGCGCTTTGAGTTGCTGGGCGTTATATTGTCTGAAGAGGGTAAGATACACATCTGGGTTTTCTCGTTAGCCCTGAAAGCCTTGCATTGGAGTAAAGGGCGCATACTGATTGCCATAGCCAGATTCCATAATGCATCAGCAGGCACGAACCTAAACTCCATAAGCAAGCACCAATAACGAGGGCTCTCGGAATGCCTCACATCTGGACCAGAAATGCTTGGAATTGACATAGATGCGAATGCGATCCCAGCCGAATAGGCGATTGAGACATTAGCGTCGCGACATTGAAAAGTGTGTTTCCCCACGAAGCGTAAAAGACGAGGCGGTTGATCGGCTTCCGGAAATTGGGCGAAGATACAAAGGTCACGAAGATGAAGATGGTCCCCACGAGCGAAAAACATGACGCGACTCGCTCAGTCGTCTCTAGCGATCTCTGTTGGACGTCTGTCAAAGGCATGGCTGACACGGTTCTGTTAGGGGTCGCAAAAACGTTTTATGGACACCATGCGCGTGCGAATTCGACATTAAGGTAATGAGAGCGCGGTAGACAAGCTGGCGAGGAGGGCGTGAAAATGGTCACATAAATGGCATGAGTTGAGACAATATGCCGTCAAGAGACTCGAGGATTGCCGTCTTCAAGATAGTAGAAGTGCTCGCCCAAGCGAAAAGGAGATACTCAAAGCCAAGAGCTGAAATGATGAGACATATCTGAGGCTTGTATAAAGTACGTCTTTGCTGACTTACTAGTACGAGTGGCAGTCAGCGCGCATCGGGCTAGACTACAGCTTTTGGGTTTTCTGCATGTAACCACGGTTGCAGTAGGAGCGGGTAGACGTCCAGCTCGGGCGCGTCAGCATTTCTGCAACCACCAAGGCAACACACGTCAGATAAGTGCTCGAGTGAAAATGCAGCCATCTGCAGATTAACTTATTTTAGACCATTCGGGATGGGAAGGGACTGCTGTAGCGTAAATGTTAAATTTCTTAAGGGTGTGGTCCGGTCGGCGGTGTGGGGGAAAAGAAATTCTGTGGAGGTGGCGGAGGCAGCTGCCCCGCCAATCTTTACTTACTTTAACTTTAGGATTTTGACACCTTCTCGCCCAACTTGTTTTTTCGACGTATTGAAAATGAACCTTATAACCTATCCATGATAGTACCCGGGCGTTTTGAAGTTGCCCTTCTTGGAGTTTTTTGTCTATGCCTTGATTTTTAAAGCACGCTAAGGCCTAATGACAATCGTATAGAACCCAGACGTTTGGTAGGTTTCAATAATTTACCATATCAGGTTCGATTCCTAGTGGCGCTGGTAAAATGCTGTTGTGGTCTTGTTCGTATTCTTTCCAGATACCCATGAAGCTTCCATTCTGTCCGTGCTGTTAGCGATCAGGCTATGATGTGTTTGGGGTCTACTCGAGGCGCAGTACCTGCCAGACATCGAATTGCTGTCAGGACCATCCCTCGCAACAGTTGTTACTGTTTCAACATCGAGGCGTCGACGATCATTTTGACGAATTGTACTGCAATGATGCTGAGTAGGCTGACCGTTATATGTCATTGCAACCATAGACGGAGCATCGCGACCGCAAATATGTTCGGAAAGTTGTACCTCCGAATTGACAGCTCTCAAGTCTGGCCTCCAAAGACGTACTTCCTGCAGGCCTAAAAAACGTTAGCCTAATGCAGGAAGAGAAGTCTGGCCCTCGCTTACCGCTTTTAGCACACCGACTTGTTGCTGCGTCCTCACGAAAACCTCCCTATACTGTTCCAGTGTTTCCTGCACAAAGTCGTTGCGGCTCTTTGTCCCAGCGCAGATCTCCTTCATCTTAATTTCCATTTCCTTTCTCAAGAATGGCTTGCCGAGACTTGTCTCTAAGCCGATATCGTCATATCCTTCGATCAAGGCCACGCCGAGGGTAGTTGGTATGAACTGCTGCACGGAGCCGCCGCGTCCGCCTCCACCTGCTCGAGGCTGCGTCATAACGTAAACGCGCTCCTTGATTTTGGCTATGTGTTCTGCCATCGTTGCATCTGTTCCGATACCATTTGCGTCCATCAAGCTGATGAGCTCGGGCTCAGTAAGATAGCCTGGTGCAGTGGTCTCGCCTTCAGTAATGTTCGCCTCTGTGGGTTCGAAGGTCTCGTTGAGATTAAATCTTGGTAAAGGCTGGCTGCTTGTCCACTTTTCATAGGGGTAAACGTCCAAGTAGTTTCTTTCCAACACGATAAGGCCGTTGGTGAACAGTGTCTCCTCACCATACTCAATCTCGACGGTGGTGGAATCTCCTTTTGCATCTTCAGAGCAGCACGCCAGGAATCTTCTGACGACGAACTCGTAGACTTTGCGTTCTTCATTGTCTAAAGAGGTGGGAGCCACATAATTGACTGGGTGTATCGGAGGATGAGCTTGGTCGTTGTTGCGGCCCCCTCGCGGCTGCTTGAATGCCCCTCTTAGGAGTCCTAGGGCATAGCCTCCCCAGCCGGCGTCTTGCGACTGTTTCTCAATGAGCTTCTTCAGATCGATGCCTTTATCGAAAGAGTCGGTTTCTGTACGTGGGTAGCTAATCCAACCCTTATTGTACAGATCCTCGGCAATCTAGATCAGGATTCAGTCAACCGTACAACCACTACGTAGCAAAAACTACCTTCATGACCTTCTGGCTGTCCATTCTAAGAAACATGCTTCCAAGTTTCTGGAGCTCCACAGTCGTCAATGGTAAAGGTCGCCATTTGCTTGTCGGTTTTCTCTGTAGCTTTGACACTTTAGCAATCCCTGCTGTGAGGCACCTTTCGAAAAGAATGATGACCGAGGCACGATCGAAGAGCCGGTGTCGCCGCCAGGAGAACATGACATCCATTTTGTCACGCTGGTGCATGACTCTGATGCTCCAGAACTTTTCGGGCACAAAGTTCTGTACTCTAAAGTACCGGTCCACTACGAAGCCAAGTGTAGGAAATTGGCAGGACCCTATACAGACATTAGAGAACGCAAAGATCTTCTTCATCTGTCCCGTTAGGAAGGCAGACCATAGCTGATGATACGGTCCGAAAGTTCGGCACCCATAGTCTGCAGATTGAGGGTCTGGAAACGAGTAAACGCTGCGCCCAGGCGGAGGTCCAACTCGATTCTTGCTGCCACGGCATTAACTTGTCGGTCATCTAGATTCACAGGGCTTTGAGCGGCTCTGAGTATGTGACTGCAACACAAGGAAAGATCTTAGCTTGAATGTCTAGATTGAGAGGATGAAAACCTACGCCCTCTCAGTGTTACTGAACTGGGCTCTTTTGACTTCAATGGCCCTGTTGCCTTCGAAGGCTGCCTGCTGCACCTCTGCACCGATGTGCTCACCCTCTCTATCACAGTCCGTCCAGATGAAAAGCGCTCTGGCATATTGGGCCTGGTTGGTTATGTTGGTTGCGATAACTTTCTTTTCCTAGGAGTTCATGAGATACGTCTACTGCTAATTCCTCGATAGACACATACTTTATCCACTCCAACATTAACAGGGCAATCAAACAACTGTCCTGGTGAGCAGGAGGTCCATTTGCGGTATTGCTGTGGGAATTCAACGTGGGTTAGATGGCCAATAACGCTTGTCATCGTGACTGAGCATTGTCCCCATGGCGTACCAAAGTTGAAATCGAAGTCGTAGTTTTTGACGAATTTGGTTCCACCAATGCTCCTCTATGCACCAAACTCAGTTTCCTCTTCTTTCGACAAGGTTGATACACGTACAGTGGTCACTTGCCCTCCACTAAGATGTTGAGCCACAGACTTGGCGATTGACGGCTTTTCAGCGACGCAAAGGATCTTGCGTGTCATACCGACTTCTCAACGCAGCTCCTACATCGCCTGCTAGATAATCCAAGCCCATAGCGTGCATTCGCATCTCGTGAAACTGTGTATAAGGCGTCAAATTTAGAAGTTGAGAATGCTTTCAATCGTAAACACGCTTTAGGCTCGCGCCGCCGCAGATCGGACCCTGCATCAAAAAGAGATCCGCAAGGGATGGCTGGCTCCGTCATCGAGTTCACTTTTGTTCCATCCATTGTCGACACTCTCCCTAGTCAATAATCGTCACCTGCAAACATGTCTTTACCAGTGGTAAACACTCTCACTGAGTGTACCGACATCTACAAGACCGTTTTGCCATACGTGCCACAACTCTACGACCTCCCCCAGCAGGTCTTCCAGAACATAAATAACCTCCAGGCTCTCAAGGTCCTCTACGTCTCCACGAATCCGTTGATCTTGGGGTTTGCGTTCTCTTTGTTCTTGGCGCCTATCTTTCTGCTCGTCTCTGAGGTCAACAAGAACTATTCGCAAGTGGACCGCTGCTGGAGCCTGCTGCCCACAATCTACAATGCTCACTATGCGACATATGCTCATGCTACTGGCTTGCCGACGCGACGTTTGGACATCCTGCTTCTCTTTAGCGCACTCTGGAGTGTAAGTGCTGGAGATCGTTGATGTAATAATACGTTATGCTAATTGCGTTAGACACGCCTGACCTACAACTACTGGCGCAAGGGAGGCTACAGCATTGGCTCGGAGGACTACCGCTGGGAAGTTCTGAAGGAGAAAATCAGCCCACCATTGTTCTTCGTCTTCAATGTGGTATTCATATCGCTTGCCCAAAGCGTAAGAATACGTATTTAATTTATTAGGAGAGATCACTGACATACAATCCAGTTCCTTCTCTTTATAGTGACGGCACCCACATACATCCTGTTGCTCGCCGCGAAGAACACCGCAGCCTCATATCCCGTTGGCGACCTGATATTCTCAAGGGGCCTAGTCAGCTTGGTATTTTTGGCGTACTATGCAGACGGACAGCAGTGGAGTAAGTCGCTTCGACTAAAGACGTCTTGATTCATGGGTTTGGCACTTATTGCGTCACTTACAGACTATCAAAATGCAAAGAAAGAGTACCAAAAGACAGCCAAAGTCCCCGAAGGCTACCACCAAGAAGATCTAGACCGCGGTTTCAATACTACAGGACTTTTCGCATACAGCCGTCATCCAAATTTCGCAGCAGAGCAGTCTGTCTGGGTCGCCCTGTACGCTTGGTCTTGCTGGGTCACACAGAGCTACTACAATTGGTCAGGCATTGGTGCGGCTGCATATTTGATCCTTTTCCAAGCATCAACATGGTTCACAGAGCTTGTCTCTGCGAAGAAATACCCCGAGTACATGGAATATCAACGAAGGGTGGGGATGTTCTTGCCGAAGTTGCCTGGAGGTCCGCCTGGCGACTTTAGTGATAAGCGAAGCTCTAAGCCAGCTGGAGCTAAGTGAGAGCCATCGTTGTGTGATTTGCTATATACGTCGAGCGTTATTTGCGCTTGTTTTCCATTTGAATTTATTCCGAGAGCGCAGCACAGATAATCAGTAGCCCATTATATCCAAAAGGCTCTCTCTACCGCATTATTCTTTCACAGTGTTGATGAACCATCTCGACCAATGGAATCAGTCTAATAGCATCTTATAACAATGCCGATATTTCTCGTAGACGAGGCGGAGAGATGTTACCCGATCCAAAATCATACATACACTAAGGCCGCTTACCTAAGCTACCTACCAAAATCGTACTCGTCATTGCCTCAGTCCCTCAGACCTGCCGAGCCACCGCTAAGCCCCTTCGGGTTAGCTCCCGTTCACTAAGCCCCTTCGGGTTAGAAATGCTGACTTCGCAGCTGAACGGCGGCAGGTCTGAGCGCAGAATCCTGTATTTTTATCAGGTAACCCTTATTTATAACGATATACTTAAGAATAATTAATAAACTAAATTAATTTATTTTTTAATTCTCGTCGCGAGATATATCGATAAATTATTAGACTTTTTAAAAATAAAATTAGAATCTTCTATAGTAGTTCTTTATTATCTCTCGACCTACGTCGATTTTAAAAAATACGATTTCTCTCGTATTTTTCCTTTTCGTGTAATTTATTATAAAAGAATTTATTTTTCCTAATTTTTTATTTACT
>JAABUS010005132.1_pt1 | contig 17672 bp, 13 predicted proteins | sample 5560161 | NCBI WGS metagenome assembly JAABUS01 (sample SAMN10711885, study PRJNA513376) | rock metagenome | isolation source: Antarctica rocks | place: Antarctica: Victoria Land, Trio Nunatak nord | collected 2016-01-04
TAGGTCGAGGCTTAGACAAGAACGCCTCACTCTTTCCAAACGCCAAATCGCTGTGTGTTCGCCTTCTGGTGAAGATTGTAATGGCATTGCTTCTATTTTTCCTATTTAAAACGTCACGTCGAGCGTGCCGACACAGTCTTCTGAAGTTTTGGCAGGAAAGCTATATTCTCATTGCAAACTCTCAATCTTCAAGAAAGTCGTTCGAAGTGAATGATGAGAAATTAACAAAAATAGTGTCAGATTAGAACAACAAAATGAGTGAAGATAAGAAAATGTTCGAAAGAAGTGACTAGAGCTCAAAGAAAGTAAACAGAATCAACAGGTAAATAACAGAAAGAAGTGACGAGAGGTTTGAAATCAGAAAGCTGATAACGATAAACAGAAAAACCAAACCACTATTCTCTGCCTATTCGATAACGAAGCCTAAAGCTCTTACATCGAGCCGCCTTGCTTCTTGATGCAGAGGTAGCATATTGCCTTCCTATCGTCAATTCTTGGCGAAGTTTTGCTGCTTCATCAACTTCAGAAGGCGATTCAGTTTGCTTTCGAGATCGACAACTTTCGCCTGCAACTCATCTTTGCTCTGAGTCTTCTCGCCTTCTGTGTCGTCGTTGAGCGAATCCTTCGTCGGGAAGTCTTTTTGAATTTGATTTCTCGCCAGCCGAGTCCTCGTTTTTATCTTTTCATTTTCCTTCTGAAAATGAGTTCTGGTCGAAGCAACTTCCCAAGATCGTGCCAGGTCGTTTTGATCGTAATAATCTTCGATGTCGACATCTGCATCTGTCTTTCCTAGCACATTTCTCAAAGTCGATCTTCACACCATGTTCTTTCTTGCTGAATTCACGAAAGAGATCATGCAAACGAAGGCTGGAAATCGAAAGCCGCTGTTCGCCAACTTCGTTCAAGTTGAATCGGCTTCGAAGCGACAAATTTGATCTTTCTGTAATTCTTTGCGTCCTTTCTCGAGTAGTACTTATCGACTTCGCCAAGCCGCTTGATCTTGCTCTTGTTCATCTCAAGATATTCGTCAATCGTTCTACGCTCTATTTCAGTTCCCGATTGAAGCTCATATTGCGGCTTTTCCTTGATTTCTGTTTGAACGACGAATTGATAGTCTCTAGGATTTCCATTATCGTCGCCTTCGATCGTTCTATATTCTAAGATCGGTTCGCTCTTTCTGATCAAGCCTGACTCTCAGAACTTCGTTGCGGGCGTTGAGAATGCTTCGGCTTCGTTCTGAGTCTGTTGTTGCGATCGTGCACTTCGGGTTAGCCTAACATAGATCGTGTCAGACTATCATAGACTAGTATAGGGCTGGTGTTGACACGCTAGCGGCCTAGCGTGCCTTCGTGAGTAAAACTCACGACGTGTTGCATCTTCTTCCTTCTTTAGCTTTGAACTTCTAGTTAGAATACACTCATATGATTCGCTCTATGCAGACTCATAACATTAGTTCAAAGCTCATTAACCTTGCTATCGATGTGTAGACAATATAAAAACAAGCTACATCACTCAAACTTGAATCAGAATTGAAATCAGAAAATCGAGCTCAGAAGACTCGTTAGAAACCAAGAAATTTCTAGAACAGAACAGAAGAACATGAATGCATTGCTCTAGATTAACTCTTTACTGAGCTTGTTGTCAGAACAGAAGAACAGAAGAACATGAACATGTTGTTTTAGAACTGAAATCAGAAATTTCAGCTGAATTTTGATCAGCAATTTTCTATTCACACAATGACTAGAAGCACAGAATTAGAATCAGAATCAGTGAGCACAACTCGCTATGAAACTCAAGATGCTGAAAGAGAATCACTTCTATTACAGAATTGAACAGCATCAGAAGAAGAAGATACAAATGCATCATTGAATATTAAAGAAGAGAACACGAACGCGTTGTTCTTTGATCACGAAATGATCAAGATCAGCATCAGCATTGAACTGAATACTTGAATAAACACTCATGAAGCAAATGATCTCGTTGTCTTTATCAAGTACATGTGTCAACAGCATGACATCGAAATCAAGATTCACAATGACATGATTCAGATGTTGAATGACATCAACAAGATCAACGTTGAATTGAAAGTTATCAACATCAAGTTGAAAGTTACGTAAACAATGTTGAACGCTGTTCGAACGTGTTTACAGAAAGAAATGAAGAAAAAAAACGTGATTATACATCATCTAGAAGTAACATCAAGTCGACTAAGCACTTTGATTTTGAAAGATTGATTCTCGAAGTCAATCAAGCTATCTGACTCACTTCTGTTCAAAGATTCGAAGCAGAATGTGAATAATTGATTGTCTTGAATGCGAAACAAGCTGAAAATGAACAAGAATCATTTTTCTATCGAAGAAATGAAGATTACATATGTGAAAAGTCAAGTCAGTGAAACAATGATCAAATACATAGCACTCAGAATGAAAGATATGATCACGAACTCGTTTCTTGAAGCAGAAGAGATACTGTTGATTATAAATAAGATGTACAATGATCTCAATTAACATCATATGACTCAACGACAATTCTTGAAGCTGTATCAAAACAAGATTTTCTTTCATGAATTTTGAATGAAATTTCAGAAACTTAGTATGAAACTAAAATACAATAACGAAACTCTACTAGATGATTTTCAGCATAAGATTAGCTCAGATCTTCAGCGAGTCATTGTTATGATTCTAGCTACGCATCTTCGTTAATAGCTATGTTGATGACTATGTTGATAACTATGTTGATGACTATTCTGAGAGCTATCGTCGATCACTCGTTGCTAGAACATAGACTTGTTTCGAAGTCAACTTTATTCAGAGTTAGCTTATATTCTTCTGAGTCATATAAATAGTTGACTCTTCTCTTCTAGATACTTTTCTTTCTTAGCATTTATATACTCGTTACATTACACTCATATGACTCGCTCTATGCTGATTTCTAACATTATATAAATGCTTCTTCATTACAGACGAAGTGAAATAATCTGCATCGACTTGCTCTGCTCAATTCACACGACTATTGACTTTGATCTAGTCAACTCGCGATCGTGCAGACACTCATTCTTCTTTCTCGTGCGCTAATCAGCGAGATGAAATAAACGATCGAAATCATTCGACTAGATCAAAGATCAGCGAATACATCGCTCATTCAAATTCGCAAGAGATTCTTCAAGTTTGATGAGCATTCAAATGAGATCAGTCATAGAACTGCGTGAAGTCTCTATCTCAAAGAGCAATCAAAGAGATCAGTCTAGAACTGCGTGAAGTCTCTATCTCAAGAAGCAAATCTTCAGTGAGTTTGTTACAATGACATCTTTCGTCAATGCAATGATCTTCTCATCGCTTTATCTATCAGTGAATCGATTCGTCTATCAGTTCATGTGCAACTAGTGAGTCTGCTTCAATGACATCTATTCTCAATGCGATGATCTACTTGCTCTCATCATTCTACTCATCAGTGAATCTGATCATACATTCACATGCAACTAGTGAGTCTGCTACAATGACGAGCTCAAAGTCAATCTCTTCAATGAGCAAGTCGACTAGTGAGTCTGCTTCAATGACACGATCATCTTCGATAACAAGCAAATTCATGAGCTTGTTTCTATATCAAAATCTCAACAGTGAGTCTGCTACAAAGACGCGTTTGATATTGATCTTGTCATCGAGTCAGTCACTCGATAGTTAGTCTGCTTGAACGACATTCAAAGTGAGTCTGCTACAAAGATGAACAATGATTGATCTCTTGATTGAGTCGATCAATGAATGAAACAAGTTCTACTATGTAGTAGATCTGAATCAGCAGTGAGTCTGCTTCAATGACATGATCACAATCGATCTCTTTGATGAGCTAGTCGATTTTCTTCTAGTGAGTCTGCTTCAATGACATCAGTCAATAGTTGATCTCTTCGCTAAGCAAGTCGATTTCTTCTACATAGCTAGTCTGCTACAATAGACATTTCGATTCTACACAAGACTAAGAAAATACATTCATGTGAACATGAATCATTGAAGAGAAGAGATAATGTTACAATTCTAGCTACGCATCTTCGTTGATAACTATGTTGATGACTATGTTGATGACTATGTTGATGACTATGTTGATGACTATTCTGAGAGCTATCGTCGATCGCTCATCGCTAGAGCATAGACTTGTTTCGAAGTCAATTTTATTCAGAATTAGCTTATGTTCTTCTGAGTCATATAGATAGTCAATTCTTTTCTTCTAGATACTTTTCTTTCTTAGCATTTATATACTCGTTACATTACACTTATATGACTCGCTCTATGCTGATTTCTAACAGTCATGATCAACGAATGAACTATGAATTTGAATGAATTCGTCGACATCTGCATGCAAGTTGACGTTCAATTGACGAAATTGAATGCTCAATCAGTCTTCAAGACATCAACGACTCAAGTCACTCGCTCTATCGCTAGCATCTTGATGATGATCACTACTGCGATCTCAACTTCAATCTCTGCATGAAAGAAACTCAGAATATTGAATGTTGATTCTGCTAGAGAGAAGTTGTTTAAAAAGAACTTTGCTTCAAATGTAAGAAGTTAAAACATAGAGCACACGACTGTCTTGAATCAGCTCAGATGCACGAAATCGCAGTGAATTTAAAAAACAACTTGTCTTCATCAAAGTAGTGATTGAAAGCAATATACTTGTATTTTGCTTTATCAGCATGTCTGACAACTCGTTTGATTTTAAGTCGTTCACTGTTGACATCATCTTGAGTAATCTAGAAAAAATATTCAGATTTCTTGCTTTGATAAATACTGAAGTCACTGACATGAGTTTCATTGATGAATCTTTGATATCAGAACTGTGTGAATGCTTTGATATTCAGTCAATATTACTGTCAAAATCAAAGTTGATTCAATTGTATGATGAAATCTCTGATTGAAAGTTGATTACACATGCTTTGTATACATCAATCATGATACAAGAACACAAGAATGAAATAATGTCTTTATTGATAACTCGTTTAGATCAACACAAGATAATCATTGAAAATCTTTGATTGAAAAAAAATCAAATGTTGATAGATTCTACAAACAATTGATTAATATCATCATTGAAGATTTGAACATCAAAATCTGTTGTTTCAAAAGCAAGCAGTCAATCAGCATTTCACAGATCTGAATCAAATGAAATTTGCAAAATAAAACAAAAGAACTTGAACTCAATTGTTACATCAACAATCATTTTAAAGAAATTCATGAATCAGAAATCAGTAAATAGATTCATTGAATCTGCTCTCATAGCAAAGTAAAGCACTCAAGTTGATCTCAATCAACTTCGTTCATTTCAGTCAATTGAGACAAAGAAACTCATCAATATTGTCATGATTGAAGTTGCTGCATATTATACTTTAGTCAAGAATAAGAAGATCAAGATCTTCTTCTTGATCATTAGTGAAATCAACAAAGTGCTTAGCTCAGTTGAAGATTTCGCGAAACTGAATGAAATGATTTCTGTCATGTCATTAAATGAACTAAAAAAGAAGCTTTTAATAGTTTATCACGACTTTCTGAATGTTTTTGATAAAGAAAAGACAACGCAGTTGTCTTTGCATCAATCATATGATCATAAGATTGAATTAGAAGATGAAAGTCAGTCTTCTAGAAGTCAATTGTATTTCATATTGAGTCACAAGTGTTATGAGTCTGCATAGAGCGAATCATATGAGTGTATTCTAACTAGAAGTTCAAAGCTGAAGAAGAAAGAAGATGCAACACATCGTGAGTTTTACTCACAAAGACACGCTAGATCGCTAGCGTGTCAACATCAGCTTTATACTAGTCTATGATAGTCTGACATGATCTATGTTAGACTAATTCAAAGTGCACGATTGCAACATTACTTCTTTTCTTCATTTAGCAATGTTCTCATTGCTGCAGTTTGATCAATCTTTCTTAAGTTGATTTCTATCTTGACTTGTTCAAATATCGTTCATGAAAGTCATTTATGATCTTCAAGCATTCTTCAAATTCACTTTCATCGACGTTGTATCAATGCAGATCGACGTCGTATTCTTTTCAATTGACACAATATTGTAGTTGTTTATCTCGTTCATAGTGTCTGAAGTTCAGTATGTTCTTCATCTTTCATTCATCTTCGTCGTCAATCACTATAGAGTCAGATGATTTATTTCGTTGTTCATTTAAAGAATTCTTTGAATCTAGTTGCAGCAGATTTGATGCGAACTTTGAATGTATCTTCATAGTTGATGATAGTTTCAGTTGATATGCATGTTCGATCTCGATCAGAATCTTGAAGAGTTTTAGCATCTTATTGTTTAGCTTCTTTGATGATCGTGAGATCATTATGTTTCTAGAATTCAGAAACATCATGTCATTTATCTTGTAGATCATTTTCTTTCAATGCTTGTCAATCTGTTTCTTCATTGTAATTCTGACTCTTGTCAAGACTTGTTTGATCAATGCTAGTGATCATTTCATGTGTTCGAATATATTCTTTGCTTTGTCTGCTTCGATTCTAGCTCGAATGATCTCATATTCGATTGAGTTCAAATCGAAGCTCATATGAGAATGAAAGTTCTTATTAAGAAAGAACGTCGACTGTTTAATTGATGACAAAATTGCATTGTTATCAATGAATTCGATCATGAATAATCAGGCGAATCAATCATCTTGCATATATGAGCAGTAGCTTTGTAGATATTGTTTCACATTCTGATTCGCTCTTTCTGTTTGATCATTGATTTGCAAATGATAGTCTGTGAATAGTTTTATCTTGATGTCGAGTCTCAGACATAAAGACTTTCAGACAATTGATATGAATTGTGAATCATGATTGAACACTATTGATCTGAGTAATTCATGAGTTCTGAAGATTCATATCAACAGTAGCTTGACTGTTTGTTCTGCGAAGATTTCTTCGTCATCTGATCAACATGATATATAATGTCGTTTCTTAGACAATCGATCTATGACTGTCAGAATCGCGTTGTTTTCATCACTTTCTGATAGATTGATAATGAAGTTTAATAATATGTTCTGTCATTGCTGCTCTGATATGAGTAATGACTTCAGCAGTTCATTGATTCGATCTCTTGATGCTTTTGATCTACGATAAACGTAACAGTTTCAAATGTAGTGCTTGATCGTCGTTCTCATCTTTGATCAGCAATATGATCATCTCAGCAAGTTCAACGTTCAATTCATGTCAGAATGATCATTGATCAAAAGATCATGTGCTTCTCTTATCAATCAAGTGATCATTGACTGAAGAATTCATAGTTTATCATCTTTTCAGAGTACTTCATCAAGTACTTTGCAATTGTCTAGATCAATATCTTGACAAGTTCTTCTGTTCTGTTTCATGATTATTCAAATATTGAAGCACAGTTGATTCATTCAATTTTCGACTATAATTTGATTCTGAATAGAAATCATCTCTTCGATCGAATTTTCATTAGCATTTGATTCATGATTCAAATCTGAGTCAGATTCTGAGTCAGATCTGAGTAAGATCTGAGTCAGATCTTGATCAGCTTTCTGATCATCTTCTTGATCAGCTTCTATTGACTGCAGTTCAAATCTGCCTTCTGACAATAGCATCTGATGCTGATATAGCTTTCGATCATCATTTGCTTTAACTGACTTGACGTCTAACATTCTGATCAGCGCGTCGACTTTCAGATTCTGTTTTTTCGACTGATATATGATCTTGAAGTTATATTCAGATAACTTCTCAGTTCATTTAGTCTGTCGTCTGATCAGTTCTTTGATCATCATGAAGTACTTCAAATTCAGATGATCAATGAAGATCTTGATCAAAATATCTGTACATTTTAATTCAGAATGTCAATGCTTCAAGCAGCGAATAATGATCAGCAGTTTCTTGTTATAGATCTCGTAGTTGCATTCTGCAAGAATCATGTTCTTGCTGTAAAAGATCATTGAATGTAGAATGTCTTCATCGTCATACTGAGACAATACTTCATCGTTCATGTAGTTCAAGAAGTTCATTTTCAGAATAGCTTCTCTGATCGAGTCGAAATGCTTCAGAATGAAGACTGTTGTTATCTGTTGCTTTAGTTCTTCAAAGATCGTTTGACAAATCTCTGTTCATTCAAAGAAATGATCTTTTCGAGTCAGCTTTATCATGAGTTGAACGATTTTTGAGAAGTTTTTTATGACTCGTCGATAGAAGTTGCAAAAGTCAATGAAAATCTGCACATGAATCAATGATTGAAACACTTTTCAGTTTTGAATCACATCTACTTTTCTAGAATTCATTCGCAGATCATTGATGAATATCAGTAGTTCAAGAAATGAGATTTTCTGAATCTTGAATTCGCACTTGTCAATGTTTATCTGCAAGTCGACTTTGCAAAGCTTGTCTAGCACTTCTTTCACATGAATTCTATGTTCTTTCAAGATCTTACTATAGATGAGAATATCATTCAAGTATGTCTGACAGAACTTGTGCAGACAGTCAAACAACACATCATTGATATAGTGCTGAAAAGACGCGAATTCATTAATCAATTTGAAGAGCATTACTCTATACTTATAGACATCGAAGAAAGTAACAAAAGTAGTCAAATTCTCGCTTTTTGAACTCATGCGCAGTTTATTGAACGTGATGATAATGTTGAGTCAAGTCAGATACTTACTGTCTTGAATTCAAGCTAGTACTTCGTCTATTAAGAGTATTGAATAACGATCTCTTTTGATCAGAGCATTCAGTTTTCGATAATTCACGCAAAAGCAAAGACTATCATCTTTCTTTTTGACAAATAGTATTGACGAAGCGAAGAAAGCTTTGCTGAGAATAATGAACTTCTTCTTCAAGTTCTCTTCTAGATACTTCTTGATCTTCTGCAACTTGTGACTCAACATGAAATACAATTGACTTCTAGAAGATTGATCTTCATCTTTTAATTCAATCTTATGATCATATGATCAATGTGAAAGCAACTGCGTTGTCTTTTCTCTATCAAAAACATTCAGAAAGTTGTGATAAATTATTGAAAGCTTCTTCTTCAATTCATCTAATGACATGACAAAAGTCATTTCATTCAGTTTCGTGAAATCTTCGACTGAGCTAAGCGCTTTGTTGATTTCACTAATGATCAAGAAGAAAATCTTGATCTTCTTATTCTTGACTAGAGTTCAATATGCAGCGACTTCGATCATGACAATATTGACGAGTTTCTTTGTCTTAATTGACTGAAATGAGCGAAGTTGATCGAGATCAACTTGAGTGCTTTGCTTTGCTATGAGAGCAGATTCAATGAATCTATTCACTGATTTCTGATTCATGAGTCTCTTCAAGATGATTGTTGATGTAACAATCAAGTTCAAGTTCTTTCGTTTTCTTTCACAGATCTCATTTGATTCAGATCTGTGAAATGCTGATTGACTGCTTGCTTTCAAAACAACAGATTTTGATGTTCAAATCTTCAACGATGATATTAATCAATTGTTTGCAGAATCTATCAACATTTGATTTCTTTTCAATCAAAGATTTTCAATGATTATCTTGTGTTGATCTAGACGAGTTATCAATAAAAACATCATTTCATTCTTGTGTTCTTGTATCATGATCAATGTATACAGAGCGTGTGTAATCAACTTTCGATCAGAGATTTCATCATATGATTGAATTGACTTTGATTTTGACAGCAATATTGACTGAATATCAAAGCATTCACATAGCTCTGACATCAAAGATTCATCAATGAAAGTCATGTCAATGACTTTCATATCTATCAGAACGAGAGATCTGAATATCTTTTCTAGACTACTCAAGATGACGTCAACAGTGAACGACTTGAAATCAAATGAATCATCAGACATGCTGATGAAGCAGAATATGAGTATATCATTCTCAGTCACTACTTTGACGAGAACAAGTCGTTTTTCAAATTCGCTGCGATTTCGTGCATCTGAGCTGACTTGAGACAGTCACATGCTCTATGTTCTGACTTCTTGCATTTGAAGCAGAGTTCTTTTTTAAACAACTTCTCTCTAACAGAATCAACGTTCAATATTCTGAGTTTCTTTTATGCAGAGATTGAAGTTGAAGTTGCAGTAGTGATTGTCATTGAGATGCTAGCAATAAAGTGAGTGACTTGAGTCGTTGATGTCTTGAAGACTGATCGAGCATTCAATTTCGTCAATCGAACGTCAACTTGCATGCAGATGTCGACGAATTCATTCAAATTCATAGTTCATTCATTGATCATGACTCGCTGAAGATCTGAGTTAATCTTATGCTGAAGATCATTTAGTAGAGTTTCGTTATTGTATTCTAGTTTTGCACTAAGTCTCTGAAATTTCATTCAAAATTCATGAAAGAAGATCTTGTTTTGATACAGCTTCAAGAACTGTCGTTGAGTCGTGTAATGTTGATTGAGATCGTTGTACATCTTATTTATGATCGACAGTATCTCTTCTGCTTCAAGAAACGAGTTCATGATCATGTTTCTCATTCTGAATGCTATGTGTTTGATCGTCGTTTCACTGACTCGACTTTTCACATATGCAATCTTCATTTCTTCGATAGAAAAATAATTCTTGTTCATCTTCAGCTTGTTTCACATTCAAAACAATCAATTATTCACATTCTGCTTCGAATCTTTGAACAAAGATGAGTCAGATAACTTGATTGACTTCGAGAATTGATCTTTTGAAATCAAAGTGCTTAGTTGACTTGATGTTGCTTTTAGATGATGTATAATCATGTTCTTTTTCTTCATTTCTTTCTGTAAATGCGTTCAAACAGCGTTCAACATTGTCTGCGTAACTTTCAACTTAATGTTGATAGCTTTCAATTCAACGTTGATCTTGTTGATGTCATTCAACATCTGAATCATGTCATTGTGAATCTTGATTTCGATGTCATGCTGTTGACACATGTACTTGATAAAGACAACGAGATTATCTGCTTCATGAGTGCTTATTCAAGCATTCAGTTTCGTGCTGATGCTGATCTTGATCATTTCGTGATCAAAGAGCAACGCGTTAGTGTTCTTTTCTTTGATATTCAATGACACATTCATGTCTTCTTCTTCTGATGCTGTTCAATTCTGTGATAGAAGTGATTTTCTTTCAGCATCTCAAGTTTCATAGTGAGTCGTGCTCACTAATTCTGATTCTAATTCTGTGCTTCTAGTCATTGTGTGAGTAGAAAATTGCTGATCGAGATTCAACTGAAATTTCTGATTTCAGTTCTAGAACAATGTGTTTATGTTCTTCTGTTCTTCTGTTCTGACAACGAGCTCAGTAAAGAGTTAATCTAGAACAACACGTTCATGTTCTTCTGTTCTGTTCTAGAAATTTCTTGATTTCTAACGAGTCTTCTGAACTCAATTTTCTGATTTCAATTTTGATTCAAGTTTGAGTGATGTAGCTTGTTTTTATATCGTCTACACGTCGATAGCAAGATTAATAAGCTTTGAACTAATGTTATGAATCTGCATAGAGTGAATCATATGAGTGTATTCTAACTAGAAGTTCAAAGCTGAAGAAGAAAGAAGATGCAACACATCGTGAGTTTTACTCACGAAGACACGCTAGATCGCTAGCGTGTCAACATCAGCTTTATACTAGTCTATGATAGTCTGACATGATCTATGTTAAACTAACTCGAAGTGCACAATTGCAACAACAAGTTGCAGAAGATCAAGAAGTATCTAGAAGAGAACTTGAAGAAGAAGTTCATTATTTTCAGCAAAGCTCTCTTCGCTTCGTCAATACTATTTATTGAAAAGAAAGATGATAATCTTTGCTTTTGCATGAATTATTGAAAACTGAATGCTCTGATCAAAAGAAATCGTTATTCAATACTCTTGATAAACGAAGTACTAGCTTGAATTCAAGACAGTAAGTATCTGACTCAACTTAACATTATCATCATGTTCAATAAACTGCACATGAGTTCAAAAAGCGAGAATTTGACTACTTTTGTTACTTTCTTTGATGTTTACAAGTATAGAGTAATGTTTTTTGAATTGATCAATAAATTTACGTCTTTTCAACATTATATTTACAATGTATTGTTCAACTGTCTGCACAAGTTCTGTCAGACATACTTGAATGATATTCTCATTTATAGTAAGATCTTGAAAAAACATAAAACTCATGTGAAAGAAGTGTTAAACAAGCTTCGTGAAGTCAACTTGCAGATAGACATTGACAAGTGCAAATTCAAGATTCAGAAAATCTTGTTTCTTGAACTATTGATATTCATCAATGATCTGCGAATGAATTCTTGAAAAGTAAATGTGATTCGAAGCTGAAAAGTGTCTCAATCATTGACTCATGTGCAAATCTTCATTGACTTCTGCAACTTCTATCGACAATTCATAAAAAACTTCTCAAAGATTGTTTGATTCATGATAAAGCTGACTTGAAAAGATCATTTCTTTGAATGAACAGAAATCTGTCAGATGATCTTTGAAGAACTAAAGTAACAGATGATAACAATTCTTGTTCTGAAGTATTTCAACTTGATCAGAGAAGCTATTCTGAAAATGAACTTCTTGAACTACGTGAATGATGAAGTATTATCTCAGTATGACGATGAAAACATTCTACATTCAATGATCTTTTACAGCAAGAACATGATTCTTGCAGAATGCAACTACGAGATCTATAACAAGAAACTGCTGATCATTATTCGCTGCTTGAAGCATTGACGTTCTGAATTAAAATGTACAGATATTTTGATCAAGATCTTCATCAATCATCTAAATTTGAAGTACTTCATGATGATCAAAAAACTGATCAGATGACAGATTAAATGAACTGAGAAATTATCTGAATATAACTTCAAGATCATATATTAGTCGAAAAAATAGAATCTGAAAGTCGACATGCTGATCAGAATGTTAAACGTCAAGTCAGTTAAAGTAAGTGATGATAGAAAGCTATATCAGCATCAGATGCTATTGTCAGAAGGCAGATTTAAACTGCAGTCAATAGAAGCTGATCAAGAAGATGATCAGAAAGCTGATCAAGATCTGACTCAGATCTTACTCAAATCTGACTCAGAATCTGACTCAGATTCAGAACATGAATTGAACGTTAATGAAAATTTGATCAAAGAGATGATTTCTATTCAGAATCAAATTATAGTTGAAAATCAAATGAATCAACTGTGCTTCAATATTCAAATAATCATGAAACAGAACAGCAGAACTTGTCAAGATATTGATCTAGACTGTTACGATTCTAGCTACGCATCTTCGTTGATGACTATGTTGATGACTATGTTGATGACTATTCTGAGAGCTATCGTCGATCGCTCGTCGCTAGAGCATAGACTTGTTTCGAAGTCAACTCTATTCAGAGTTAGCTTATGTTCTTTTGAGTCATATAGATAGTCGACTCTTCTCTTCTAGATACTTTTCTTTCTTAGCATTTATATACTCGTTACATTACACTCATATGACTCGCTCTATGCTGATCTCTAACATTATATAAATGCTTCTTCATTACAGACGAAGAGAAATAATCTGCATCGACTTGCTCTGCTCAATTCACACGACTATTGACTTTGATCTAGTCGACTCGCGATTGTGCAGACACTCACTCTTCTTTCTCGTGAGCTGACTCAGCGAGAATAAACAAAAGATTCGAACTCGTGCGCTGATCAGCGAGTATAAACAAATGATTGAAATCATTCGACTAGGTCAAAGATCAGCGAATTAATCGTTCATTCAGATTCGCAAGAGATTCTTCGAATTTGTTAAACAATCAAAGAGATCAGTCTAGAACTGCGTGAAGTCTCTATCTCGATGAGCAAACTCTCAGTGAGTCTGCTTCAATGACATCTATTCTCAATGCAATGATCTACTTGCTCTCATCGCTTTACTCATCAGTGAATCTGATCATACGTTCACGTGCAACTAGTGAGTCTGCTTCAATGACGCAATCTGAATCGATCTCTTTGATGAGCTAGTCGATTCTCTTCTAGTGAGTCTGCTACAATGACACTCTTCGTCAATGCAATGATCTACAAGCACATCGCTCTACCCATCAGTGAATTGAACTACTATGTTCACATGCAGCTAGTGAGTCTGCTTCAATGACATGATCAGAATTGATCTCTTCAATGAGCTAGTCGACTAGTGAGTCTGCTTCAATGACACGTTCAATAGTTAGTCTGCTTCAATGACGCTCTCATAGTGAGTCTGCTACAATAGGCATTTCGATTCTACACAAGGCTAAGAAAATACATTCATGTGAACATGAATCGTTGAAGAGAGAGAGTAATGTTACGATTCTAGCTACGCATCTTCATTGATGACTATGTTGATGACTATGTTGATGACTATTCTGAGAGCTATCGTCGATTGCTCGTCGCTAGAACATAGACTTGTTTTGAAGTCAACTTTATTCAGAATTAGCTTATGTTCTTCTGAGTCATATAGATAGTCGACTCTTTTCTTCTAGATACTTTTCTTCCTTAGCATTTATATACTCGTTACATTACACTCATATGACTCGCTCTATGCTGATCTCTAACATAAACAATTGCAAAGTACTTGATGAAGTACTCTGAAAAGATGATAGACTATGAGTTTCTCAGTCAATGATCACTTGATTAATAAGAGAAGCATATGATCTTTTGATCAATGATCATTCTGACATGAATTGAACGTTGAACTTGCTGAGATGATCATATTGCTGATCAAAGATGAGAATGATGATCAAGCATTACATTTGAAACTGTTACGTTTATTGTAGATCAAAAGCATCGAGAGATCAAATCAATGAACTGCTGAAGTCATTGCTCATATCAGAGCAGCAATGACAGAACATATCATTAGACTTCATTATCAATCTATCAGAAAGTGATGAAAACAATGCAATTCTGACAGTCATAAATCAATTGTCTAAGAAACGACATTATATATCATGTTGATCAGATGACGAAGAAATCTTCGCAGAATAAACAGTCAAGCTACTGTTGATATGAGTCTTCAAAACTCATGAACTACTCAGATCAATAATGTTCAATTGTGATTCACAATTCATATCAATTGTTTGAAAGTCTTTATGTCTGAGACTCAACATCAAGGTAAAACTATTCATAAACTATCATTTGCAGATTGATGATCAAATAGAAAGAATGAATCAGAATGTGAAATGATATCTACGAAGTTACTGCTCGTATATGCAAGATGATTGATTCATCTGATTATTCATGATTGAATTCATTGATAACAATGCTATTTCATCATCAATTGAACAATCAATGTTCTTTCTTAATAAGAGCTTTCACTCTCATATGAGTTTCGATTCAAATTCAATTGAATATGAGATCACTCAAGCTAGAATCGAAGCAGACAAAGCAAAAAATATATTCAAATACATGAAATGATCATTAGCATTGATTAAACAAGTCTTGACAAAAGTCAAAGTCACAATGAAGAAACAGATTGATAAGCATAGAAAGAAAATGATTTACAAGATAGATGACATGATGTTTCTGAATTTTAGAAACATAATGATCTTACGATCATCAAAGAAGCTAAATAATAAGATGCTAGAACTCTTCAAGATTCTGATCAAGATTGAACATGTGTATCAACTGAAACTATCATCAACTATGAAGATATATTCGAAGTTTGCATCAAATCTGCTGCAATTAGATTCAAAGAATTCTCTGAATGAACAACAAAATGAATCGTCTGATTCTATAGTGATTGACGACGAAGATGAATAAAAGATGAAGAACATACTGAACTTCAGACACTACGAACGAGATAAACGACTACAATATCGTGTCAATTGAAAAAAATACGATGTCGATCTGCATTGATACAACGTCGATGAAAGTGAATTCAAAGAATGCTTGAAGATTGTAAATGACTTTCATGAATGATATTTGAACAAGTCAAGATAGAAATCAACTTAAGAAAGATCAGTTGAACTGCAGCAATGAGAACATTGCTAGATGAAGAAGAAGAGTAATGTTACGATCGTGCACTTTGAGTTAGCCTAACATAGATCGTGTCAAACTATCATAGACTAGTATAGAGCTGATGTTGACACGCTAGCGATCTAACGTGTCTTCGTGAGTAAAACTTACGACGTGTTGCATTTTCTTTCTTCTTCAGCTTTGAACTTCTAGTTAGAATACACTCATATGATTCGCTCTATGCAGACTCATAACATCTGTGACTCAATCGTATTCATCGTATTCATGAGTCGCTGATTGACATCGTTACTTGCTTGCTCTTTCCCATCTTGATTTTGTGCATCAACTGCATTTGCGTTTCAACTTATGACATCGACATGACTCTTGTGTTCTTTAGCTTCTTTTCGAGGTCTGCGCGACGAACTCTCTGAAGTCTGCGAGTTCAAGCCTTGCTGACTGTCATCGCTGTTGAATCTTTTTCTTTTTCCTTGAGTTTCGTCAACGAACTGACTTTGTGAGTCTTGTTCTGACACAGACTTCGTGTCAAAGAGAGGTTTTGACTGAGTGAAAGAAGCTTTCTTGAGATCAGCATGTTTTTCTTGCTGCTGTCTAGCTTTATTCGCTTCAACGCGAAACTCGTCAGCTTCAGAAGTGATCTCTGAGATTGCAAGATCATGAGTTCTTGACATCTCTTTCGCCTTTTGCCGTTTCTTGTTCGTCGCAAGTCGATCAGTATCTGAATCAGAAATGCTTTTCGAAGTCATATTTCTTCAGTTCAGAATCTTAAAAGACGTCATTTGTCAGTCAAAGAATTTGAATATGACGTTGTCTTTCTCGTATAACGATTTTGGATTGAAAGATGATCTCGACTTGAAAATTCGAGGGTCAGGTCAACTGAATCTCAGATCGTTTTATTTTCGGGCTTTGAGTTTCTATACTGAGATTGTTCAAGAGAAGGCATTCTCTTATACTGTTATGAGCCTGCATAGAGCGAATCATATGAGTGTATTCTAACTAGAAGTTCAAAGCTGAAGAAGGAAGAAGATGCAACACGTCGTGAGTTTTACCCACGAAGGCACGCTAGGTCGCTAGCGTGTCAACACCAGCTCTATACTAGTCTATGATAGTCTGACACGACCTATGTTAGGCTAACTTGAAGTGCACGATCGCAACATATACGTTCTGATGATGAATCTCATTCTGTTCGAGAACTGATTCTGACTTCAGTCAATCATGTTGAGCTCTGATGTCGAGCTCTTTTGAAAGATGAGAGTCATTACTTCAGATCATCTTTTCAGACCTTCTTGAACGACTATGATGTAGAGAAATTCTCTTTCAGCATCTCTTCTGCCTACCTCTTATTGAATCAAGAAGAACTGTATTTGTCTTCATCGAAACGAGGCTCTATCTCAGTGAGCAACTACAACTCAAATTCAAGGTCAGCAACCTGGCTCGTATTTCTTAATTGACCGTGCACCACAAATTATGCGCGATATCTGTGCTGATGTATGCATGTGAATGTGTCTTCGTGGCCAGGTGCTTCAGCATCGCGGCTTATCGAATATACTCTCATTCAACATCACTTCGAATTCGAAAAGGGGGGGAGAAGATGGAGAACGGGTACGAAATCAGCACGTGGCCAACTACGCAGAGGCGGCAATCACGCTGCGAGATGCAGTAGCAAGCGCGAAATCGCACAAAGACACTGAGCGGGTTGTTGCTGGTCTAAACAGGCACGTGAATTCGTTAAAGGAGGTGATTCA
>JAABUS010005133.1_pt1 | contig 17671 bp, 23 predicted proteins | sample 5560161 | NCBI WGS metagenome assembly JAABUS01 (sample SAMN10711885, study PRJNA513376) | rock metagenome | isolation source: Antarctica rocks | place: Antarctica: Victoria Land, Trio Nunatak nord | collected 2016-01-04
TCGATAATGTATTTGTGTAGGAAGCTGGTGTACACATGTCCTAGTGGTCACTTGCTTTGTATACATGTACAACACAGCAGGCTCTTGCACTTACCTTACTCAGTTTGCGCAAGTGTACGCAGCGCCTCTGTGCTTTCTGCCTAGAGTGGGTCTAGCTGTTGACATTAACATAAGCCTGTGCCGGAGTGTGGTGCAACCAGTGCGACATAGAAGACATTGCCTACTGCATACAAAATTTAGGTGGCATGTACTTCATTGGCTTGTAAGTTTGTCGTTTCTGTGCTGCATGACTGTGTGAGATGTCACACACGTCATTTTTTGAGGCCAATGATCTGATTCAGCACATGAGTGGTGTGAAAAAGCGCTCAAGACACCTACAAGTGCTGCAGAAGTATGACAAGGACGATTACCAATTGGAAGGTCACGATTGTCATTGCGCTTAAGCTTGCCAAGTTACTCCGTGCTCAACATGACATCACCAGGTCGATATATATGCCCTTCATCAAGGGGAGTACACAGCATGCATCTGCTCAACCGTTTGAGGACAAAGCATGCAGGAAAGCAGCCTTGCTAGGGTTTTGGCAGCACCTAGATCTCTTGTGCTGACAATACAGCAGGCTTTGAAGAACTTTCCGAAATTTCTGCAGTCTGTTTTTGAAGTTCAAGAAATATCTTTACAAAACAGACTGCAGAAGCGGACTCTGATCAGCAGACTTCTTCAGCTTTGTTGAACCCCTCCAAGGCAACCTTTATATCAGCTGTAACTGTGCAGGACTGCTTGAAGATGTTCAAATTGGACATGTATCATGAAACCTTCTGTTTTACAGCACCTGAAACTTGAATGTTCATTACTTGCATAGCACGCTTCACATCCGACAGCAAGTCTGTATAAGTTGGCAGCGAGGTGCAATGAACTCGACGCCAGACAATGTGCATGGGCAAGTGACTTCAAGCTATGACCATGGCCAGCAACTTAGTTTTGCTATGGGCAATGCATGCCTCATGGCAGAAGATGCAACAGCGCTTATGCTGCACTTTCTGACACAACAGTGAAGCAGTACTGCTATATCACTTATGATCTCTCTGCAAAAAGAGAAAAATGCAGCCCCAGATAGGAGATGAGCCACAGAAGGAAACTTCGCAGCTGCCGCCGCAAATGCAGCATGCTTGCCTCCTCTTGGCTGAGTGGTGCTGGTAGCGCAGGAGGCTCACCCCCAGGCCATTCAGCCTCATGGTTCACCCATGCAGAATATGCTGCAATTTGACTATGGGCACTGTTCCAGAACACTTGTCCAGTCTACCTGCAGGGTATAGGCACTGCATTGACAGCATCACAATGAAGATTGCATATTAGGTCGCCAGCAATGGGAATGCTGGTGGAGAACCCACTGCCCCTTCTGGGCTGGCTACATGACATGATATAAGTGTACAACTGGCAATACCCTGCTATCACAGCATTACAATGCTAAGCTTGTCATGAAGGCTTGTTGATCTTGCATTATGCAGACACCACAGAGCGGTTGATGTGCTTCTCAGACTAAGCAGTCATATCCTGCCGCAACAAGTCTGGATCTGGGAGGCTGTGAGGCAGGAAGATGCAAGTGTGTGACGCCAGGCGCAGCCTGACCAGCATGATCAACAGCATACCTCTTCCACATCCTGGCCCTCGTCGAAGCAGGATCAGGTGCCAGTCGGTGCAGTGGCACAGGTTACAAACCGGGCGCTGTTCACTTCATTGCCGACTGTCCAGAGCATGAAGCCCACCAGGTCATACATGACCTCCTCTTGGGGCGGGTCAATGCCGGGGCCTAAATTGATGGCACCCACTGGTCTCACCTGAGCACAGAGGGGAGCAGTGCTGTCAATCACCAGGAGCAAGCCGGCTGAGTAATGCATGCCAGCAAACATGCATCAGGCTTGCGCCTTCGGCAACAAAAGTTGAGTGAAGCTGCATTGAAAAATGTGTTGGGTCTGGGTTGGGGTCGTGCTGTTGATCAGGTGACGGCCAAAGGCACCACTGGGACTCTACTCATGCCTGGGCAATCTTGCTCTGACCGCACGCATTGCCAAAAAAGCAGAAAGGTGGAGTGGTATTTGATATCTGGGCATGCTGTGGTGCAGCTCAAAGAAACATACTGACACAAGCATTGTACTTACAAGCTTGCAACACATCAGGCAGATTATGTCAGAGGGATTGTACCTGGCCAGTCCTCCTATGCTGTTGGTTGTTCAGTAGCTGCGCATGCATCAGCAAGGTGCTGGGCAGCCTGGATCTTCCTCTTGTGACTATTTGTTTGTTGCACAGATGCCAATCAAGGCCAACAGGCTGATTTCTGGACAAAACAATCTAGCACCAACACTGTTGGCTTACTTCAACTTGATGAGTTGACGCAGATGTTGCACTAGCAAGGCAGTGTTGCAAGATGTCATGCGGACTATGCCAGGGGATGAACCAATGCTGTACCTGGCAGGTCCTCATGTGTTTATGAATGTGAGAGCAGCTGCATCTGCATTAGCACAGTGTTGGGGAGCTCTGGCTGTTGGCTTCTTGCAGTCAGGACAACAAGTGCTGCTGTGCCGTATGCAGCCTTGAGTTGTGATCCTTTCAAGATCTTTACAGGGTGCACACTGCTCACCTCAAGCGAGAAGGGCCCAATTGTACTTGCCAGGGTCCTGCTAAGGAGGCTGGTTTGCTTTGCACAAAACACATGAGAATGAGATGCAAATGGCAGCCTCACGGCAGATGACCTGAGCAGAAGCGCTCAACAATAGTCAGATACACAGCCTCACGCTGCCACCAACTTATGCGTATGCCTGATCTGGTCCACACACATCAGACTTGATGCAAGATATCAAGCTTGATGGACATCACAACCACATCAGGCATACACATAAGTTGGTGTCAGGGTGAGGCTATGTATCTTTTTATTGTTGGGCGCTTCTGCTTGGGTCATCTGCCATGAGGCTGCTATTTGCATCTCATCATCATGTGTTTGGTGCAAAGCAAACCAGCCTCCTTAGCAGGACCCTGGCAAGTACATCTGGGCCCTTCTAGCCTGGAGGTGAGCAGTGTGCACTCTTTGAAGACCAGGTATTGCAATTGAGTGAGCGACTTGCCTGTATCCTCGGGGCATGAAGATACCTGCATGAGTACAGCGACTCTGTCGATGCTGACCAGAGCTGCCAAGATGTGCTCATGTAGCTCAAGTGAGCGGGACCAGCCACTGGGCAGCCCTGCGCAAACAGTCACGTAGTTGAAACGAGACAGTGACGTCTGGGGACACGTTGGATATCTCACTTGTTCTGCTGCCGCGCCTTCAGGCACACAGCAAGTGCACAACTCGAGATCTGCCGTACACATCTACTTGTTCAGCGAACTATGCAACGATCAGACAGGAAGCACCAATACCTTACTCTGAACTGCGTCCCAGTGAGCTCAAAATTGTCGGCTGCAGACAGTAACCTGAATCGTTTGCGCCAAGCATTTGTGCAGGTTGCTTGCATCCTACGCTGGCGACAGCGATTCGCAAAGGACGCAGAGGTATTCAAACTTGTTGAGTGCTACGTGCAGCCGCAAGCCCACGTCTGGTGTCGCCTCTTGTCCCGGGCAGTATGCTGGCAACGGCCAGGAGCCTGCAGCGGGTATGTCAAGCATGGCGGGGGCGGTGGACGTCAGCCTGTGTGTGCCAATTGGTGTATCTGTAGCAAATGGGTACGGCCGTTGTCGTCATGATAATTACAGAGCCCATGTGTGCATCCCAGACGTTACAGTCCAAGAAAACGGCAGAAGGCTCAAGCCTGCTTCTGGTAGAGAGGAGATATTTACAGGTGGATTGCCATGAGGCCCTGCTTGCTTTTAAGTTGTGCATTACAGCATGATTGGTCTCATGCCATGTCTGTCACGCACGGTCTCTGGATCTGTAGGGGTTGCCTTCTCCAGTGCGAGCTAGCAGCGGTGCTTCGCCCTCACAGACATGATGTACATTTTCGAAGCTTGCCGGTAGCTGATGTTCTTGGACAACTTGCAAGATTGTTCGATTTGCAAATCATGTGAGCGCAGAGGGACTCTCGATACGTAGTCTTTGCCCTAGGCTAGGAATAATAGGCACCACGATTGCGCACTGCTGGTGCCAGTATGCCGGGATGTTTGGGTATTGCGCTTCGCGGACCAAAGCGTTCTTCTCAGTGGCGGCATGCAAGATGATGCCTTGACACTGAAGCATCTACATTTCAGTCACATAGCAACACACGTGTGTATCAGCAAGTTGTTGAACTTCCGATGCATTGGCCATATGGCCATGCATGGTGGCACAGAGTTTGCAGACTCATTTGATGGCAGACGTGCAAACGGCACTTAGTGGCACTGGGTAGTCTACTGGTACTCGATGGTGTGGCATGGGAGCTTCTGTATGAGGCGCTGCCGACGCCTTTTGTGTAAAAAGCAACCCGAGCCTCACAGAATGCGTCCTGGCAGATGATCATCATGAAAGCTTTTTTGGCGCCCAATTTTGACGTTGCTGTACATCTTCTTCCCATTGCTCTACAAATTGAGCAGCAGCTACTTTACAACTCGACGCCATCGCTCCCCTCCCCCCTCTTGGTGTGTCGTCTGCCTGTGACATCATCCACACTCTCTTGCTCTCGAAGCTGTCTGTGGCAGCAGCGCTTGTTTGCATCTTTCTACGAAGTCAACGAGTGTCGTGTTGAAGCAAGTTTGACAATGCACGCTCACAAGATTGCCGTTGGCCCTCCGCAAGCTCAAGAGATGAGCACCACATTACTTGTGGCTAACAGCAGCAATATGCCGTCTGGATCCGTACCGGTAAACAGCACCACTGCTTTGCATAATTAACACCACGAAGCGTCACATTCCGTCGTACTGCTGACGTTGAGAGACACTGCTTGTTGTTATCCACGGCTGCTGACTCAACTGAAACTTGCAGACCAGAGCGGAATCGGTAGGAACAGGCATCTTCGCGCCCTTGAACACGGTCCACGTACAGTATAGGGGCATCTTCCTCGAGCAGTTCAAGTGTTCCTGGAGAGAGGCTTGCTGTGGAGGCGGCTTGAGAGAGGTACGTTGTGTTTCAAATGCCTTACCAGTCACTGGTTATGCCTTAGAAAGCTTTCATGTCTTAGCTGAAGGTCCCCCTGTGACTGCAGTATCTGGTCAAGCCATGTGTGAGAGGCTTTGCAGAGATGCCAACTGACAATGAGTTCAGTGCTGGAGAACTTTCCTTGATTGTAGATGACTACAATCCTGGATGTGACTGCCTTTGCCTCCCAGGCTGCTACAAAAGGCTCACACTCACAGCCAAGGTGATACTTCCTCTTCAAGTTGACCAGTTGCCATGCTGTTTTGACAACTTCAAACACCTGATTTTCATCAAACTCCTAAGCATGACTCACACACTGCGTTGCCAGGTTGTGGCCGTTGAGCAGCTAGTGTCTATAAATTGATCAGCTAGTGTCTACAATAAGGGCTGTCCAGACTGCACAATATCGTCCCGCCTGCAGTCTTGCCTACATAATGCTGTGCAAATTCCAACAGTAACAACAACAGCTCTCCTGCAGGTTGCACAGAATAGTTGCAATGTCATGATCCATCACTATGACATAAGTGCAAGCTTTACCTGCTTGACACTGGGCTGGCTGTCAGTAGTCTGTTGCAACTTCTGGATACTGTGCCTTGGCTGAACATTGTTTTCACAACACAACTGGGTTGTCCCAAACCACATCTGCATACGACCCCAGGGCACTTCACATGCAAGAGTGAGTATAATCGTATGCTTTATCTCATGCCAAGAACACTGGTCAAGCATTCACGTCGTGTTTGACAACAGAGTTTGCAACCTAGTGTGACAACCAATTGGCTGAGCTTCACTCCTAGAGCCGATTTAGCATCCCTATATCACGCATGACACAGTGGTATACATGTGTTTGTGCGGTGCAGGACAAGTACAATGGGCTGAGCTTCACCATGGAGAGGCCCCGGGGCTGCCCCTGCCCCTTCCTCTGCTGGCCCTTCAACTGCACCATCATCAACCCTCTCAAGATGTTTGTGCGCTCTACTGACGGTGAGTGCTCTCACCCTGCATGCATTACCACACCACAAATATGGCTGTGCTTTGCAAGCACAAGTGGAGTTCATGAACAGTACTGGTCGTAGAACACTTTGAAAACATCAGCCACAACATGCCTGTCAAGTCATTGATGCATCCACCAGTTGTGTTTGTTGCAAAGTGCTTTGCAGCCGTTATTTGCACATCATTGTAAGCATCGTTGAGCCTGATCAGTAGGCTGACAGGCTCTGCAGACATGACAACTTCTGCCTCAACTTACTGGCACACGCAGTCTATGATTGCAGCCAGACTTGCATGAAATGTGCCTCTTTCAGGTGAATGTTGAATGCAAGAGACTGTGCAACATGTTGACTGATATGGCTTGCAGGGGATGTGTTGGGGTACGCAGAGCAGTCTACCCAGTGCTGCAACTGCAGCAGCTTCATCAAGATCTTTGATGCTGCCAACCACCTCATCTACACCTTGCAAGGTTAGCTCTACCCTAACACCTTACCTCACTCTTTTAGCCTTGCTTCAACCTAGTTATCCGAGATGCTGTTTAATCATTTTATGCTGGCCATGCAAGCTTCCCTTTCTTTGTCACCTGTGCCTTCATCCTCCAACAGTTCACCTCATTGGTGTTGAACTCATTGTTTGACAGTGTCATCCTCATGTCCGCACTTGAGTCAAACTCTCGACGCCTTACGATTTGCAGCACAGTTTGCATCACGACACTTGTATTTAGTTTTCATCAATGCATGTCATGCTCAACAGCTGAAACCTTTCTGCAAAGATTTTCTGCAAGAACTGGTGCAGCAGCACGTGCTCTGAAAACACTAGCACCTGTCCACCAGCACAAATCTCTCCTACTTCTACTGCAGCTTTCTTTTTGCCATCTTCTCAGATTGATTTGTGGACACACAAGGCATTGTTGTCATGTGCACCTTAGACCGCTAGCGCTGCAGTTTCACTTGTCCATGCAATAGCTTGCCTGTCTGCCCACAGTGATCATGCGTTCTGGAAATGGTCAGCTACATGCTGCAAGCAGCTGTTTGCACATGCTCTGTGGTACTTTGCCCCTATGACTAAGCTTTTGCCTGGGTTGAGTCACAACTCACATGCTGACTGGTGCCCTGCAGAGCCTTGCTGCCAGAACTGCTGCTCAACGAGCTGCCTGCCCAACCTGTGCTGCAAGAAGAACAAGGTGTCCATTCACCCCGGTGATGGTGCTGACCGCGTGGGGGAGATTGTGCACACCTACCCTGGCTGTATCAGGTCGGTCGTCTTCTTGTCTTGCTGCGTAACGCATGCATTTGCACCTAGACTGCATGCTGACCACTGCTTATCCTGCCAATTACATTGTCTGGCTTTTGACTGCTTGGAATCTGGACTGCCTTGAGCTTGCTCCATCAAGCTTCAGCAAGGACTGTGCAAGACAAGTCATGCTGCAATACCATGTTGATACTGTCAGCTCGTGCTACTCAAGGCAACATCTCAAAATTCAATGATCATACTTCAAAAGGCATGCTCGTGTAGACGGTGCTGCAGTGCACCCTGCAACATAGCGGGATCTTGTCATGCGTTGCTTAGCATCAAGTATCTGTCTGTTTCTGGTTTGTGCTGAAGCTTGGTTGCTGCTTGCAGATCCTGCTGCTCTGGAGCCAGGAACTTCTTTGTGGCGTTCCCTCCCAGTGCTGGTCCTGACCACAAGGCCATCCTCATGGGGGGTGCCTTCTTGGCCAGCTACCTCTGGTTTGGCTCCATATAAGCCATGCTACACATGGCATCATGTGCACATGAGGCTGACTTAATGCTGGCCCCCACAAGCTGTTAGTAACTTCTGCCTAGCAACTGCTACAAAAGCGTCGTTGCAATGGGTTAAATCTGTCGGATGTAGTCAGGTGTCATACCTTGGTAGCTGGCTGATCTATTGTTGTGGCATTGTTGGCTGTTTCTGCATGTGACTTGACACTTTGATGGCACTAGGCCAACAGTGTACAGTGTTCATCTAATATGTATTCCATATATCATGATACAGCGTAGTTGAGTGGTACAGTTGTTAGGCATTGACTTTGGCTTTGCTTCCTTCAGCAATCATCTTCTGCCCGTCGTGCCTACACAATATTGTGTTCCAGACTTGGAAAACTGAAGCTGACCTCCAGCTTCTGGCAGACTTACCCCTGTTATGTAAGCAGATTACACTCTGTCAGCCACTCTCAAATCGTGTTGTTCAGTTGTGTAAGTGCTTAGGGCGGTGCAGAATATGATAAAGCAGTCAAAAGTCCGAGTGACTAACTGCCTGCATGCAAGTGCTTTATAGAATTATGGTACAAAGATCAAACTGAGTGTGTTCAATTGCAGCTGGGGTCCGATGTCATGTCCTTTACAATTTTACAGACCACATCGATAGATATCTGAATATTTCTGTCCAGGCCAAGTCCTCCAACATTGCAGTGTGGGAAGCAATTTTGATATCATACCAGGCCAGTATATACACAGCGCTACATACATGGTCAATCACAGGAGGTTTTAGGTCGTTCTGAAAGTGTTTTACTCAGTCCTTGAAAATCACTTATAAGATTATAAATGGTAGTCTGTACTTCATCATACATTGATGCTTCCGCACTGTATGGCTGCAGACATATCTAATTGTGTACAATTTATCTGTCTATAGGCAGAGACAGCAACCAAAATCTGTCTATGAAATCAGCTTTGCATGTAGTTTGCTTCGCCAGGTAAACGGAGTCAAAGGCTGCTGAGGGGCCCAACGGATAGGCGCTAATAGAATCCAGTGGTACGACGTCTTCCGAAGCCAAAACAGCCAGGACGTGCTCCTGCGCTCGTCCGACCGTGCGCGTGGTGCATTCCGAGGCCGGTGCCGGTGCTAGTGGTGGTTGTCGTTACAGTAGCTCCACTAGCTCTGCGCCTTCCGCCAAACATGAGCTTGACCTTCTCCATGTACAGACGAGCTCTCAGTGATGCACTGCAGCGTAAGCAAAGGTGTCAGGAGATTGCTCAGTGTCGTGATCAGTCTCAGCAAGACTGCAGTGAAAGCTCTGCAGTGAAAGCTCGTGCGACACGCGCATGCCAAGCACTCATGACGGCTCGAGCGCGCCAAAAATGTGATGAGATTGCGATGGTCTCACGGCCGGTCGACTAGGCGGTAGCAACAAAGGCACGGATCTTACGCGCTCATTCTTGCAGGCTTGAAGCTTCCGGACGAGGGACCTCCTACAGTCAAGTAGATTGAGCTGCACGGCTGCTATGCAAGTGACAGAAGAATGTCTTCGAAAGGCTCTGCGTGGAGTGTTTGGATTTTCTACGTCCGCGTGCCTGTCATGACCCGGTTTATATCGCTGCATCAGGTGGAATGCCAGCTGTCAAGCTGCCCCTTGAGGACCCAGCTGCTGCTGCTGAGTCAGCATCTGCAGAATGACACGTCCTGATGCTCCCTGGTCGAACGCTCATGCAGAACTGATCCAATGTAGCTTTACGTGCCATTTGAGTAGTGTTCACGGAGGTGCATGGTACAGCATCAATGACAAATTAGAACTTTCTGCAACTCAACGCACTTGCAACATGTTTCAGCTGCATTACAATCAGCACTGTCGGCCTGTGGTATGTTGCCTGACGAAGAGCAGCGTAGATGTACACAACTGTAGTACCTCAAGCGGCAAAGCTGGCAGAAAGTGTATTTGAGGTACACATGCAATCACTGTAGAACCCGCCATCAGAAATCACTGATTTGCCTGCTTCTGCTTCTCACCCTGCTCCATTACCTTGTTCTTCACCTCATCCATTTTGGACTGCATCTTAGCAGGCATGCCTGGCATGTTGCCTGCCTGTCCCTGCATCCAACACAGGCACATGAATCCGAAAGTTCGCATGTCTGGTAAACTGCCAGACATTGTGGGTGCCCTGGTGCACCTTGTGTATTATACAAACGCAGGAACGCTCACCCCAGGAGCTCCACTACCCTGAGCAGCCCTGCCAGTAGCTAGACCTCCATCATTGTATGCGGTTGCTCCACCACCTGCGAGTAGCAAATACATCTGAGAGCTAGCCAGTTCACGTTTCTGGCATGTCCTCCGACCTTGTTAGGTCAGAGATCAAAAGGTCGTACCTGACACGCCTGTGGTACCCTGTCCAGTACCGCTGTTATAATTTTCGGTACCAGCACCAGGTTGCCCTCCGGTCTGGTCTACACCAAGTTGGTTTGTGTTCGGTGGACCGCCCATGCCAGGGTGACTGCCTCCAGCTGTTCCCTGTGCTGTTGTAGACTGATCTAGGCCAAGCTGATTGGTGTTTGAGGGACCGCCGGTGCTCATGATGCTTCGCGTTGCTTTGTTACCACAACACGTTCAAACAGCAAAAGTTTTCCATACAGCTGGTCCTTGAGCCTGCGGCATTCTCATTTGCTGACTCAACTCGGCTTCTGCATGACATTCTGATGCACGCGTCTTCTTCTGTTGTACTGCTGACAAACAATCACAGCACAAATCTAACTTTCAAGCAGCTATTCACAATGCTGATGTTGATGTCATTGAAGGTTGCCGAAGCTGGCTTTCGGTTATGCATGTGAATAAGTTCAGGAGACGCGATCCGGAGTCACTCGTGCAATGTGCACATGGGCAAATTGTGTTACTGGCAACCCAAACTCTAGCTAGATTGGTTGCCTGCTCTTCTGTGGAGCACAATGCACGTTGCCCCACAGACTATTAGCACGACAATCAAAGCTTTATCTCCGAATTGCATGCATGGACCAATTAGGGTTTTGTCCCTGCCTGTTTCCCTTGCTTTCTCGACATTGCTTTGACTTTGTCGGGGCGTTTGTCGAACACTGGATTGCAGTGACTTTCAGGTGTTTGTAGCTCCAGCGCGTGCAGTTTCTTTACGACATGACCGAAGCAAAGCTGAAGCAGCTTGAGAAGCAGCTCAGCAAGGTGACACTGCAGCGAGACGAGTTGCAAAGAGATGTTGAGACACTGTGTATGCAAGGGTCGGGCAACAGCATATTTGACAGCTCTTCGGTGCTCAGCGAGCGTATATACTCCAACGAGCAAGAAATTAGCAAAACCAGATCCCAGTTAGAAGCAGTTATTGAAGAGAGAGACAATCTCCGTGAGGACTTGAGAGGCTATCGAGATAGCAAGCGCCAATCTGATAATGGCTGGAGAGCAGAGAAGCAGAAGGTTCAGGCGCTGGAAAAGGAGCTATCTTTCTATCAGACACACACCACCAAAGCCTTTGCAGACAGAGACAAAGCGGTGCTAGAAGCAGAGCAACTCAAGGCAGACAATGTCTCTTTACAAAGGAGACTTGCCAAGGCTGAGAGCTCAGCAGCTCAGAATACAGCAATATGCCGAGAAACTCAGACTCAGCTTGACAGCGCCCAGCAGAGAGTTGCTGAGCTGGAAATCAAGGAAACGGAATGTCAAGCCATTCCAGGACTCCGGCAAGACCTCTCAGAAGCCACAGATCAGATTGCAGATCTCACAGTATGTCCTTGCATCAGACTTTGTGCACATCCCGCAGTGCAAGCATGACTTTTTTATCATTGCTGTCTGTGCAGTCACTGTGACACATTGATGTGGTATCAATGCAGCTGTAGCTCTCTCTTGGTGTTGATATGCATAGCCATGTGTGCTCCTGGATTACATTATATGCATACTTGCCTGCAAATTGCAAACAAGTCAAGCATCATCACAAATGCTGATCACCAATCTGTGGCAAAAATGTCTTCTTAAGTCAGCAGTTGCAATGGCTGCTGTGCAGTACAACTTGAGAGTGGCAAGGACAGAGGGTGCAGATGCAAGCAAAAGGGCTGGCAAGGCCTCAACAAGCTATGACAGCATAAAGCTGCAATACACTGAAGCTCAGTCTGAAGCCAAGGAAGCTGCCACAGCAGCTGCTGCAGAGATCAGCAGTCTACAGGTCAATCTTTGTCACTTGTCCCATCTGACCAGCATGTGACTGCCTGTTTGTGCTTGTCTGACAAGACAAGGGTAATGTAACTCAGTTGCTGTTAGTCCGCTACAAACCAGGCAACAGCTCAGGAGCGCCATCGCAAGACTGCCCTTGATGTTGGTAGCCTTCAGCTGCAATTGTGGGTCATGCTTGCAAAACTGGGTTGCAAAACAGACGTGTCATTGCATGTTGACTTTGCGCTGCAAAGATTTTGTGACTGCTTGCGTCGCCACTTGGTTTTCACGCTCAAGTGACCACAGCAGAGAGGAACCTTGGCTGCTGTATTCAGAGTGATAGCCGACCATAATGCAGTTCTGAAGCCATACACAGCAAGGACTTCAGTCATTCAACATCATCACTGATCCTACAGGGCCAAGTATCTCGGCTGCAAGCAGAAAGAGACCGGCTGGACGCCCGTGCCTCCACGGCGGAAAGGGATCTTGCTGCTGCCACCTCAGAGCTCGAGGAGGCCAGGCTGAGCCTCAAGGTCAAGCTTGAGGAGCAGCAGAACCAGTTCCGGGCTATTGAAGAAGAGCAGTATAGCGAATGGGAAAAGCGGGTATGTCTGTGTAAACTTGGTGCATCAGCAGCTGCACCAGCTGATGCAACTAGCTGCAAACACTATACATTGAGTAAAGCAGCCTGCATATCGCATCAGAAGTATGTTAATGTTGAAGGATTGCCAGACAGTCACTTATGCTGCTGCATGGTCTGTCTTTGTGGCAGCAGCTGTTGCCCGTCACTCTGCAATGACCATGTATTGCATCTCCGTCTTGCCAAAAGGATAGGTTTGAACCTGGACACACCATCTTGCGACAACATGTGACAGTAAGCTGGAACCTGTTTTACAAATTTGAGCAGCAAAGCAAACAAGCATTTATCCAAGCGGCTAATGCATGACAGCACATGTAGCTCAGGCAGTCATTCATAAAACCAATGGTATCATTGTACGTGGACAGGTACTGGCAGTGCAGCAGAAGGAAGACAAGCTGAAGAAGACCACCAAGGATCTCCAAGCAGCACGAGATCAGGTACGCACATCCTTTCTCGGAATGGTGCATCCAGTGTTGCACATGTCTTGCTTCCATGGCCCGGCTGGTGTTTCATGAACATCTAACTGCTGTGATGTCTGTTCACCCAGTTGCTCTGCGAGATCTCTACAGGCGCATTGCACATCCATGCATCATGATTCTGTCACTAGTTGCCACCTCATATATGTCACCTCATGCATTCTCAAAGTAATTGCGCCTCTCAAGAAGGTTCCGCAGGTTCTGTTGTGGAACCAGAAGTGCTTGTTGCTTGTAGGCCATGCAAGATAAGGTACAGGCTCTAGTGCGTCTGTCCGAAGCCGAGCGTGCTCAGTCACGCAGTGCCAACTCAATTGATTCCCTGAAGAAGCAGAACCAGGACTTGACGCATCGGCTGACACAGGCCACACAAGAGAAGGTGAATGCGTTGATGCAGCTTGCTGCTGACGGCAACAGCAGTCATGGTGCAGCTGCTGGCAAAGGGGTTGTTCCTAGTCCCCAGAAGGCCTCCACCTGGAAGGTACACTTCATCTGAGTCAATCTTTCTGGCCTGTGCTGTGCTGTCTGGTGTTCTGCCTTTGCTATGGTCACGTTTTGCTGTGTTGTGCCCTGCTGTGCCGTGCCGTGCTGTGCTGTGCTGTGCTGTGTTGTGCTGTGCTGTGTTGGCCTAATTGTGCTGTGCGTCTGTTGTGCTTTCTTGTCAGGTTTGGCCTTTGCTGTACATGGCTGTGCTGTGCTGTGATGAGCTGGGACATCCTGCAGAGTGTCATATTTCAATTCAATCAGCCCCAGCATGCTGTCAAGGCCATGTGTCAGCGCATACCTCAGATGGTATCATTTTGAAAACCAAATTTGGGGTGTAAGAATCTAAACGCTATTACAGGATACACTGTCATCATGGCGCACCCATTCAGCAACAGCTTCCCCAGCAGCTTCGCCAGGGACTTCTCCCATGGATGTGAAGCATCTTGATGCAGACAAGGATAGTAGCAAGTCCCAGAGCGCAGCAAGTACTCCCAGTAGTGATTAGTTACCCATTCACGTTCAGTGCTATTGGCAGCTGGCTGCAGTGCAAATGCCGTCCTACAATTGGTAATGATTGTTCCCTCGCCCTGGCAAGCCGTTGCTGTCTGTTTGTCACAGCCGGTAGACAGCCAGTGCTGAGCAGATCAATGCAGCCAGCCTTGCCCGGCAGAGCTAAAGCAGCTGAGGCTGTTGGTACATTCGGCTTCCAGAACAATTGCAGCATACATTAGCTGTAGCAGAGCTGCAGTAAAAGGCTTAGTCAAGAAGCCAATACCCCACACTGTCACAGTAGCTCCTAGGCTCTTGTACCTGTATAGGTTGCCAATGGGGAAAAGCCTCTTCTGGCCCTGCCACATGCAGCTAGTCAGGTGCAGCCAGCCAAATACCACATGGGCCTTGCACAGATAGCCTGCTTCAACGCATGAGTGACACTGAATTGTTTTCCTTGTTTGTTCCAGCAATGCTCACGTATGTGGACCCTAGTGTAACAACCATACAAAATTTGATGTGGCTATAGCCAAGGTGCCTTCACCTGTAAGGCAGGCAGTTGTGTTCGCCAGTGAAGCAGGCACTTGTGTTGCCATGCACAGTGAATGATTCATTGAACACTTGACCGTGAGCTAGTTCCAGGTGTGCGTTTGAAAATTGTGTCACATGTCAATCTACCAAAAAAGAGATCTCTAAACTGTGAAGCGCGATTGGGATAGGTGGGTTTGGAGCTGTAGTGAGTTGGCCCCTTGGCGAGACGATGTGCACATGAAATGCAACCAATCTTGCAAAATGTCTCGCGATTTCAACCACATGCAATCTGTGTGAGGGCGAAGCAGCACGGGTGACGGCAACCTCCAGAGATGCGGCCGCCCTGCATGTCAGACATGGCCATGCTGTAATGTACCACTTATAAGCAGGCAGGGCTTCAAGAGAATCCACCTGTAAATACTATCAGGAGCAGGCTTGAGCACGCCTCTTCCTCTGGTTTACTCTTGGACTGATACACCACTTGGCACAAAGGCTGACGCCCACGGCCCCGCCATGCTTGACACACAGGCTGCAGGCTCCTGACCGTTCCCAGCACGTCAGACCGCGACAAGAGGCGACTGCAAATGTGGGCTTGCGAAAGCGCATAGCACCTAACGTCTGATTCAGCTCTGTGTCAACGGCGAGCCACTGCGGGCGGCGCAGGACGCAAGCGACAGAGGTTTGGCACAGTTTGTTTGTGCTTATGCTTATGCAACGAGTAGACCTGAAGGGCACACATACCACGGTCTGTCTTGCGCCCCAAGCGTCCTTGTAATTGTCCGCATCGAGCAGAAGCACAAACAACTGCAATTACACGTGGAGCGCAGTACAGATCGTGGTGTGTGTGCTCTTTAGGTCTGACAGTTGCTTAGACTGCGATACAAGTTGTTGCGGCAGCGCACATTCTTGTCAAGTGCCTTGTATCACGGTAGCAGAACGCACGACATGCTCAACGTGTTCCTAAGTCAGTGACTCAGTTCAAGTTTGTGCTTCTTTGTACAGGGCTGCCCGGTCTTCGGGGGTCATTGGATGAATTGTATGAGCGCCTCGTGACCGCTGTTGTCTCAGGGGGCAGCATTAGCAGAAACGCTATACTGCTGCATCCACCTTGCACACCCTAAGGACGAGGAGGCCGTCAGCTACTCGTCATCACATGATGCATCATGTATTATGCAAAGCAAATCAGCCCCAGCATGCTGCGCAGCAGGATCCTGGCAGGGACATGCGTGAGCTTCTGCACAACTCGCACAGCGCTTACATTGTGGCTGCATGTGGCTTGGCAGCATTGGCTGAAATGGAAATCAGGCAATCTATTGTGGACATTTGTGGACAAGTCAACCTGCAGGTCAGCAAAAGGTTCTGCATTGTGGTGTTTGCCTGACAAGGCTGCACTGTATCATGTGGCAAGCTGTTAACTGCTAGTACCAGGCCGGTCGGGCAGCATCATGTACTATGCAATGAAGCAAGCCACCTCATTGACAGGCACATGGATGCAAAGTGAAATCACGTTGTGTACTGACCATCGCGTCCCTCGCATGTGCTCACTTCTGAGCCCTGTGTGCAGCAGATGCAGCAAAGCAGAATATGCCAACATGATCAGCATTTGTTGCAGGACACATGCAGCTCATGTGAGGGGTTGCATGATGAAGGCTTCCACCAACAAGCATCGGATGCTACCGCTGCTGCTTCATCTGGTGCTGGTTCAGAGCACCTTTTTGGTGGCACACCAGCTGGTGACTTCTTTGTGCTGCACCTGCTACTTGCAGGGATGTTGAAGACTGCTTTGACATGTTTGCATGAGTAACTTGCTCACTGTTGCTCATGTACATGTAAAAGCAGTCCTCAACATCCTTGCAAGTGGCAGACTGTCTAGCACAAAGAAGTCATCAATAAGCCAGTTGGCCGTAGTTGTGGTTGGTGCAACAAGTCAACAGCCAGAAACAGATCTTGTGAGGTGTCAAACACATTGCTGGTGCAGATGCAGCTCATGAACAACCGACAACAGAGGAAGACTAGCGAGGTACAATTGTTTGCATGTGTTGCAAGACTGCCTTGCTAGTACAATGTATTATGAATTGAGAAATAATATGCCCAGGTACTAAGTACAGTTTCACCTTCTTGTTATATACAGAAAACATAAAGCAGTTACAGTTCTTTCAAAATGTACTTATTACACTGTTACACTGTTACAGTAGTAACAACATAACCCTAAAAGCCAGCGGTGCCTTCTGCCATGACCTGATCAGCCGCACGACCTAGACCCAGCACAACTTGAACAAACATGAATGCATACGCTGCAGCTGAAAGCAAGGACAAGGTGTCAAGGTTTCAATGTGTGTCGTCATGCAAGACCATGCAAGACCATAGCAAGACGCTTGTTGATGTATCTTCAGCCGGCATGCTGGTGGTGATTGACAGCCTTCTTGCATTTGTGCTCAGGTCAGGCTGGTTGCTGCACTCAAGCCGCGACCCAGGATGGTCCGTCTTCAAGGAAAATGCATGTGGCTTGATTGCCTTCCTCGTCTGCAATGGTGTTCCCCAGCTGCAAACTGGTAGCATCCTCTGACGGGGGACTTTTTGCCCATGAGGGCCAAGGATGTACAAGAGGTATGCTGAGTATGATCATGCTGGTCAGCCTGCGCGTGGCATCACACACTTGCATTTTCCTGCCACACTGTCAAATCTTGAGGTGTGGAAGCAAGAAGCCTCAGCATCAACACCATGGTCTGTGTTGTGTCCCATGAGTATTTATAGACAGTCCGTAAGTGCTCATGGAGGCAATCCAGACTAATTGCCTTTGTGTCTGAACCTTGGATTCATGCATACACTGCAGGACAACTTGTCATGTATAGCAGCTCTCGAGTGTGAGTTGTGCAATTGCTGTGTGCCTTATACCAGCAGCAGAACACGCAACACAGCCAAGGTGTCCCCAGACATCGGTGACGCGTTCCAACTATGCGCTTGTTGCTTGGGGCTGCCCCCCCCCCCCTCCGGTGCCCCTTATTTGAAATGCATGCATGCATCTTGGCAGCTGTTGTCTCATGTGCCAGCTTAGGCAGAGTCGCTACA
>JAABUS010005134.1_pt1 | contig 17663 bp, 16 predicted proteins | sample 5560161 | NCBI WGS metagenome assembly JAABUS01 (sample SAMN10711885, study PRJNA513376) | rock metagenome | isolation source: Antarctica rocks | place: Antarctica: Victoria Land, Trio Nunatak nord | collected 2016-01-04
CCGCGTCTTCCTGGATCGCGGTCTCCACGATCTGCTCCGGAGTCTGGTGCAAACCGGTGTAGACGACCTCCATGCCGGCGTCACGAAGCGCTCGGGCGATGACCTTGGCGCCTCTGTCATGGCCGTCCAGACCTGGCTTTGCGACCACGACGCGAATCGGCGCCATCAACTACCCACCAGCCTCTCGTCAGCGCGCCAGCGGGAGTACCGCCCCGACACCGACGCCGACGCCCCTGCAGACTAGCCAACCAGCACGCCGTACGCGGCGTCGGCTCGGCCGAAGCGATCGGCGCAGCCCACAGTCCCGCTGTCGCCAGTTTCTCAACCTCTCGGCGGGCAGTTAGTCTCAAGGGGGTCGGTCCTACGGCCCCTGAGTCCCTTGTGGAAGGTCGTCCGACGCGTGTCGATGAACCGTTTGACCGTAGCCGCAACGTTGGTCATCGCTGCGGTCGGCGTCGCGACGGTTGCGCAGGCGACCAGCGGCGGTGGCACGGACCCGACCGAAGCGCGCACGCAAACCGTCGCCGGCGCTTACGTCGCCAATGAGGCCGTGGCGGCTCTCGCCTCTCATGACGCCACCAAGGTCAGCCGTTCCGCCACGCGTCCCGCGGTGCTTCCGGTGAACAACAAGCACACCACGCTTCCGGTGAGCAAGAAGAACGCCATCGAAGCGGACCGGCAAGCGCTCGCCCGCTACATCGTGCTCCGGCGGGCTGCCGACAGCGCAGAGAAGTTCGCCAAGCGGTTGTCGAGCAACCAGTGGGTCGCGCCGACGATCAACTTCAGGTTGACCGCACTGTTCGGCGAGGCCGGCCCTTACTGGGCCTCGGGCTACCACACCGGGGTCGACTTCGCCGCTGCCTACGGCACGCCTGTAGTAGCAGTGGGCAACGGCACGGTCGTCCAAACCGGCTGGGACGGACCGTACGGCAACCAGATCCGGTTGCAGCTCCCGAACGGCGACCAGGTCTGGTACAACCACCTGAGTGCCATCGGGATGACCGTCGGCATGCCGGTGCTGAAGGGGCAAGAGCTCGGCCGAGTCGGTGACACCGGCAACGCTTACGGGTATCACCTGCATCTCGAGTATCGGCTCGCGGCTGACCTGTCGACGGCCATCGACCCCCTGCCTGTCCTCCTCGACCACGGCCTGTCTGTCGGCTGAGCACCCGGGCGCGACCGTCTCCACAGGCGCGGTTCTGTCTGTCTTTCCCCGTAGCATGAGAGACGACATGCCTGCGCTTCTTCCGCTGCCTCCATTGGCCGGCAGCGGTCACCCCGTCGACTCCCCGCCTCCGTCCGGGCGCCGGCGCCAACCCACCCCCGATGAGCTGCTTGAGGGCCTCAATCCCTCCCAGCGAGCCGCCGTGACGTCCGAGGCGGCGGCCTTGCTGGTGGTTGCTGGTGCCGGGTCGGGCAAGACTCGGGTGCTGACTCGACGCATCGCGTGGTTGCTGGCGGAGCGCCGGACCCACCCGGGCTCCATCCTCGCCATCACGTTCACCAACAAGGCGGCAGCCGAGATGCGTGAGCGGGTCGAGGACCTCGTCGGCGGACGCGCCAAGCTGATGTGGGTGTCCACCTTTCACTCGGCCTGCGTAAGGATTCTGCGTAAGGAGGCCACCCGGCTCGGCTACGGTTCCAACTTCTCGATCTACGACGAGGCGGACTCCCGCCGGCTGATGACGCTCGTCTGTCGAGACCTCGACCTCGACGCCAAGCGCTACAACCCGCGCGCGGTGCTCAACTGGGTGAGCAACTGCAAGAACGAGCTGCTCGACCCCGAGCGAGCCTCCGCTTCGACGCGGAACTCGCTGGAGCAGGTCTTTGCCGAGTGCTACACCTCCTATCAGGCCCGGCTGCGCGACGCGAACGCGTTGGACTTCGACGACCTCATCATGACGACCGTGCGGCTCTTCCAGGCCTTCCCCGAGGTGCGGGAGACCTACCGGCGCCGCTTCCGTCACGTCCTCGTCGACGAGTATCAGGACACCAACTCCGCGCAGTACGCACTGGTGCGCGAGCTGTGCGGGGCCGGTGCCAGTCGACTCACGGCTGATGGCGACCTCGTCGGCGGCGCACCGGACGGCACCGAACCCCCGGCTGCCGACCCCGCCGAGCTCCTTGTCGTGGGTGACGCCGACCAGTCGATCTACGCGTTCCGCGGCGCGAACATCCGCAACATCTTGCAGTTCGAGCAGGACTTCCCTCAAGCCACCACGATCATGCTCGAGCAGAACTACCGATCGACGCAGACGATCCTGCACGCCGCCAACGCAGTCATCTCCCGAAATCTCGGCCGCAAGGCGAAGAACCTGTGGTCCGACGCGGGCGACGGCGAGCCGCTCACCGGCTACGTCGCCGACAACGAGCACGACGAGGCACAGTTCGTCGCCGAGGAGATCGACAGACTCACCGACGAGGGGCTGGCGAAGCCGGCTGACGTCGCGGTTTTCTATCGCACCAACGCCCAGAGCCGAGTGTTTGAGGAAGTCTTCATCCGAGTCGGAATGCCCTACAAGGTGGTCGGTGGCGTGCGCTTCTACGAGCGGCGGGAGGTGCGCGACACGGTGGCGTACCTTCGGCTGCTCGTCAACCCCGACGACACCGTGTCTCTGCGCCGCATCCTCAACGTGCCCAAGCGTGGCATCGGCGACCGGGCCGAGGCCTGCGTTGACGTGCTTGCGTCTCGTACCGGCGCGTCCTTTTGGGAGGCGCTGCGCAAAGCCGCCGACGCACCGGGCATCGCCTCCCGGTCGCTGAAGTGCATCGAGTCGTTCGTCGCGATGGTTGACAGCCTGCAGGAACTTGTGGCTGAGGGCGCCCGTCCCGACGACATCGTCGACGCGGTGCTGACGAAGTCTGGCTACCTCGCAGAGCTCGAAGCCTCGACCGACCCTCAGGACCAGACCCGCGTCGAGAACCTGGGCGAGCTGATGGCGGTGGCTCGAGAGTTCGCCGACGAGCGTGACGACGCGACGCTTGGCGAGTTCTTGGAACGCGTGGCGCTGGTGGCGGACTCCGACCAGATCCCCGACGCGGACGAGTCGGGCGGAGTGGTGACGCTGATGACGCTGCACACCGCCAAGGGACTGGAGTTCCCTGTCGTCTTCTTGACCGGACTCGAGGACGGCGTGTTTCCCCACGCCCGCTCGCTCGGCGACCAGCCCGAGCTCGAGGAGGAGCGCCGGTTGGCGTACGTCGGGCTGACCCGGGCCCGCTCTCGGCTGTATGTCTCCCGGGCGTTGGTGCGATCGGCGTGGGGAGCACCGCAGCACAATCCAGCGTCGAGGTTCCTCGACGAGGTGCCAGCGGCACTGGTCGACTGGCGACGCACCGAGGATGCCGCCACCAGCTGGGGTGGCTCCTCGGCATCAACCCGCTACGTCGCTAACGGTGGCTACCTGCCCGCGACCGCCGTACGCCGCCGGTCCACTTCAGCACCGGTCAAGCCAACAGCAGGAACCCGACCCGTGCCCGCCCTCAAGCCCGGAGACCGCGTGGTGCACGACAGCTTCGGCATGGGCACCGTGGTCGCCACCGAAGGACAAGCCGACAAGGCGGTCGCCTCGGTCGACTTCGGCTCGACCGGTGTCAAGCGGCTGCTGCTTCGCTACTCGCCGGTCCAGAAGCTCTAGACCGACGGCAGCGCCGCCTCCAGATCGGCGATGAGATCCCGCGGTCCGCTGAGTACCCACGCTCGCGACCAGATCGAGGAGGCTGGCTCACCAGAAGACGGCCACGGCTGCGTTGGCCAGGGTCAGTGCCAGCAGAGCTGCGAAGAGCCCACCGGGAACTGACTCATTACGCCGGTTGACCCAGCAGAGCACGGCGATGACGAGCGCCACGGCGAGCTTGACCGCGGTCTTTGTCTGGTTGATCTCGTCACCGATGCCCTCGATCACCCCGACGAGCAGCACACCGCTGACCACCTGGATGAGGGCACCCTGCAACATCGCGGAGTTGACGACCTTGACCTCGTCGCGCACCTGCACGAACGCCCCACCGAACAGGGCGCCGAACCCGACGAGGTGCAGCAGCAGCAGCGCGTCTCGGGCGATGCCCATCTACGGCCCCTCGAGCAGACTGCGGTACTCCGGATGCCCCTCGATGTAGTGCCGAACGAACGAACAGGCTGGCCGCACCGCGAGTCCACGGCTGCGGATGTCGTCGAGCGCACCCTTGACCAGCTCGCCGCCCAATCCCTGGCCGCCGTATCCAGGGTCGATCTCGGTGTGGGGCAAGGTGATGGTGCTCCCGGTGGCGTAGTAGTCGAGCAGCCCCACCCGGTCCCCGCCGACGTAGATCTCGAACCGCGACTCCGCGGGCACATCCCTGACCTCTGGCTTGACCTCTGGCATGCCTCCATTGTGTCGGGTCACTGCCGGAGCTGGTCCGCACCCTCGCTGGGTGTGTTCAAAGGAGCGGGGCCTCCAGGCGGTCGCCTGCGTTCGGCCTCCGACTCACCTCAGAGCGCCACCTCGACCTCGCGGCTGGTGAGCCATTCGCGGCGAGCGCTCACCGCTGTGTCGGGAAAGTCGGTGAAGACCCCGTCGACGCCGAGAGAGAAGAGGCGCAGGTACTCCGCCGCAGCGTCGCCGAAGGCGCTCGGGTCGCATCCCATCCAGTCTTCGACTGGCAGGAACCGGTTCTCGTTGCGCATCGTCCAGGCGTGCACGACGAGCCCCGCGGCGTGAGCGTTCTCGACCAGGTCGGTGGGCTGCAGAAGGGAACCGGTTGGGGTGCGTGGCAGCAGCAGCGCCTTGTGCACCCCGATGCCGTGGGCATAGCCAACGATCTCGCGCAGCCCCGTTGCAGTGACCGGACCGCAGACTCTGCGGGCAGCGCTTCGAGAGGCTGCCGGCAGGCGGGCGGCATCGACGAGCTGGATCCGCTTGACCTGGGTGCGGCTGCTCAGCCGGCGAAGGATGTCTGGCTCGAAGGACTGGATGAACACCTCAGCGTTGGGGCGGTCGAGGTGGTGGCGCCTAAGGTCGGACAGCAACGGCTCCTCGAGCGACAACCCCACCGATTCGAAGTACGTCGGGTGCTTGGTCTCCGGGTACACCCCGATGACGACCCCACGTCTGCGGCTCTCGAGCTCCACCAAGGACAGCACCTCGTCGAACGTCGGTATGTGGTGCTTCCCGTCGTAACGGCGGTTGATCGGGCGCAGCGCCGGCAGCCGTTCCCTCGCCCGGAGGTTCTGCAGCTCGGCGAGGGTGAAGTCCTCGGTGAACCATCCGGTCACCCGGCGGCCGTCGACACTCTTTGTCGTCATGCGGCTGGCGAAGTGACGGTGGCTGGCCACATCGGTCGTACCCGACAGCTCGTTCTCGTGCCGGCAGACCAGCACCCCGTCCTTGGTGGGGACCAGGTCGGGCTCGATGTAGTCGGCGCCCATCGCGATGGCCAGCTGATATGAGCCGAGCGTGTGCTCCGGCCGGTAGCCGCACGCGCCTCGGTGACCGATGACCAGGGGCGTCTTGTCGGCGTCCGCATGAGCAGCCATGCCGCCAGCGTGGCGCCCCCCCATTGATAGCGCTCGACGGCCAACGAAACATCCCGTGACGTGAGCCCAAACACTATGGGCGTAATTCGTTGGCGGGAAGGGGCTGCGCTCTCTACCGTTGAACGCGCCATGCGCTCCCTCCCCTTGTCCGATCCGGGCATCCCTGACGTCCGCTCTCCGGGCCGCTACCTGTGGTGGGTGACGCGGGGGCAGTGGCCTACCGTCATTGGCGGAGTCGCGTTCGGCATCGTGTGGATGGTCGCTCAGGCGGCGATGCCCGCAGTGATCGGTCGAGCCATCGACGAAGGCGTCACGGCCAAGGACCTCAACCGCCTGTGGTACTGGTCCGCCGTGCTGCTGGGGGTCGGCGCCGTGCAGGCGGTGGCGGGTATCGCGCGGCACCGGTTCGCCGTCGCGAACTGGCTGATCGCCGCCTATCGCACCGTGCAGGTAGTGTCTCGGCATGCCGTCCGACTCGGCGCCACACTGCCACGTCGGGTGTCGACCGGCGAGGTGGTGTCGATCGGCTCCACCGACCTCAGCCACGTCGGCAACGCGATCGAGGTGCTGGGTCGTGGCGCGGGGGCGTTCGTCTCGTTCCTCGTGGTCGCCGCGATCTTGCTGAGCTCGTCTACCACGTTAGGCCTGGTGGTGCTCATCGGTGTCCCGGCGCTGCTGCTGTTGCTCGGACCGCTGCTGAAACCGCTGCAGAAGCGGAACCTGGCTCAGCGCGAGATGATGGGCGAGCTCAACTCGCTCGCCTCAGACATCGTGGGCGGACTGCGCGTCCTACGAGGCATCGGCGGCGAGGAGGTGTTCCACCGCAGGTACGTGACCGAGTCGCAGCGCGTCCGGGACTCCGGCGTACAGGTGGCGAAGATGCAGTCCTTGCTCGACGCCCTGCAGGTGTTCCTGCCCGGGGTGTTCGTGGTGGTCGTGGTCTGGCTGGGAGCCCGCTTCGCGGTCGAGGGCTCGATCACGCCGGGCGAGCTGGTGGCGTTCTACGGCTACTCCGCGTTCTTGATGATCCCGCTGCGCACGGGCACCGAAGTAGCCAACAAGCTGATCCGGGGCCTGGTCGCCGGTCGTCGCATCTGTCGCGTGCTGTCTGTCGAGCCCGAGGTGCAAGACGTCGGTGCGAGGCGGCGGGCCTCCACGGGAGGGGAACTGGTCGACGTACGGTCCGGTCTGCGGGTGCAGCCTGGCCGGCTGACGGCCGTGGTGAGCGACGTACCCGAGGAGACCGCGGCATTGGCTGACCGCCTGGGCCGGTTCGCTGCGGGGCCGACGCTGCTCGACGGCGTGCCGCTGGCTGACCTCGAGCGCGAGTTCGTCCGGCGAGCGATTCTAGTAAGCGACTCGAACGCCACCCTCTTCAGCGGCCGGCTAAGGGATGAGCTCGACGTGCGTGGCACCGCCACCGACGACGACCTGATGGCGGCGGTCGCCACCGCGTCGGCCGACGACGTGCTCGAGACCCTTGATGCGGGGCTCGACGCCAGCGTCGAGGAGCGGGGGCGGTCGTTCTCAGGAGGTCAGCGGCAGCGGCTGGTGCTGGCCCGCGCGCTAGCCGCCGACCCCGACATCTTGGTGCTGGTCGAGCCCACGTCGTCAGTTGACGCGCATACCGAGGCGCGAATCGCCGGCAGGCTCCGCGAGCACCGTCGCGGACGTACGACAGTTGTCACGACAGCGAGTCCGCTGCTGCTCGACCACGCCGACGAGGTGGCGTTGGTCGAGCACGGCTTGGTAGTGCGCACGGGCACTCACCGTGACCTGCTCGACGACCCGCGCTACCGCCGGGTCGTGGTGCGAGGAGAAGACGAGTGAGAGAGCTGCTTCCGGTAGCCGACTTCCCGACGGTGCGCCGCTACGCTCGCAGGTTGGCTCGCCAGCACCCCCGCGAGCTGGCGGTCACCGTTGCGCTCCACGTTCTGGCGGCTATCACAGGTCTGGCCGCGCCACGGCTCATCGGCAACCTGGTGCAGGCAGTGTCGCGCGGCACCACGGTGTCGACTGTCGACAAGACGATCCTCGCCATCGCCGCCTTCCTGCTGGCCCAGACAGTCCTCACCCGGTACGCGCGCTACCTGTCGTCCGCACTCGGCGAGAAGGTGCTCGCCGAGCTTCGTGAGGACTTCGTTGAACAGGCTCTGGCCCTGCCTGTCAGCACCGTCGAACGAGCCGGCACTGGCGACCTGCTGACGCGGACGTCGCGTGACGTGGAGCAGCTCGGCTGGTCCGTGCGGTACGCCGTGCCCGAGACGATCATCGCGCTCGTGACGACGGTCTTCACGATCGGCGCGTGCATGCTCGTCGGCGCGTGGGTGCTGGTACCGCTGGTGCTCGGCGTGCCGGTGCTCTATGTCGCCACGCGTTGGTACTTGAAGCGCGCCAAGGACGGCTACCTGCGGGAGTCCGCGTCGTACGCCGCCATCAACGCCAGCCTGGCTGAGACGGCCGAGGGCGCGCGCACCGTCGAGGCGCTTGGGCTCGACCAGCGCCGGCTCGACGTGATCGACGCCGACATCGCGGAGTCGTACGCCGCCGAGCGTTACACGCTCTACCTGCGGACCGTGTGGTTTCCCGCGGTCGAGATTGGCTACCTGGTGCCGACGGTGGTGACGTTGTTGTTCGGTGGGTGGCTCTACACCGCAGGACACGCCGACCTCGGTGATGTGATCGCCGCGACGTTGTACGTGCAGGCGCTGATCGACCCGGTCGACCGGCTGATCTCGTGGCTCGACGAGCTGCAGATGGGCGCGGCCTCCCTCGCGCGGTTGCTCGGCGTCGCCGCCGTGCCGGACGACCGGATGGCCACCGGGCGTGAGCCCGAGAACGAGCGGATCGACGCCGCCCAGGTGCGGTTCGCCTATCACGACGACCGCGACGTGCTCCACGGTGTCGACCTGCACGTCGATCCCGGCGAGCGGGTCGCCATGGTCGGCCCCTCCGGCGCGGGCAAGTCGACGCTCGGCCGCCTGCTCGCCGGAATCCACCCGCCACGGGCGGGGTCGGTCACGGTCGGGGGGGTCGGCATGACCGAGCTGCCGCTGGGTGACCTGCGCGGACACGTCGCGCTGGTCACCCAGGAGCACCACGTCTTCGTCGGAACGGTCCGGGAGAACCTCGCGCTAGCCATCGATGACATCGCCTCCGACGAGCGGTTGGGGAACGCGCTGTCGGCCGTCGATGCCTTGGACTGGGTGCTGGCGCTGCCCGACGGCCTCGACACGCGGATCGGCTCCGGAGGGTTGCCTCTGGCGCCTGCACAGGCGCAGCAGATCGCGCTCGCGCGGCTGGTGCTCGCGGACCCCCACACGCTCGTGCTCGACGAGGCGACGTCGCTGATCGACCCGCGCTCGGCTCGTCACCTGGAGCGCTCGCTGGCCGCCGTACTCTCCGGACGCACGGTGATAGCCATCGCGCACCGGCTGTTCACCGCCCATGACGCCGACCGGGTTGCGGTCGTCGAGGACGGTCGGATCGCTGAGATAGGTTCGCACGACGACCTGATCGCCGCCGACGGCTCGTACGCCGCGCTGTGGCAGTCCTGGCATGGTGAGAGCGAAGGAGCGCCCGTATGACCGAACGAGTGAGGCCCGACTGGGCGGGCGACGAACGCGGCCAGCTCGACCAGGTGCTCGACTACCAGCGGGCGACCGTGCGGATCAAGTGCGAAGGGCTGAGTGACGACGCGGCTCGGCGTCGGCTCGTGCCCTCACCGTTGACGTCCGTCGCTGGCGTGGTCTCCCACCTGATCTGGGTCGAACGCTGGTGGCTCGAGCACGTCGTCGGCCAGCGTGAGGTGGAGTTCCCCTGGACCGACGAGCACCCCGACGGCGACTGGGAGCAGGGCGACGCGGTTCCGCTGACTGAGCTGCTCGAGGCGTACGACGAGGCGTGCGCCACCGCCCGCTCGATCGTGGCCGGTCTTGATCTCGAGTACGTCGCCGCACCCGACTCGCCGCACCCGATATCGGTGCGCGCCGCGATGCTGCACATGATCGAGGAGACGGCCCGGCATCTGGGCCACCTCGACATCCTGCGCGAGCTCACCGACGGCGTCACCGGGGAGTAAGGCAACCGCTCCCGGGTTGGGCGCGACCGGTCGCTAGTGGGTCGTCACCGGCTGGCTACACTCGGCTCATTCCGTGGCTGATGCTCAAGCTGCCGCGCGCCGACAACCATCTGCACGCACTTGACTGAGGGAGACGCATGGCCAGCGACGACGCGATGGACACCGCAAGAGTTCTCGAGACGCTGCAGGATGCGCTGCAGCAACAGGCGGAGTCCATTTTGACGATGGCGACGATGGCTGGCACTCTGCGGGGGGTTGGCGGCGCGGCAGTCAAGACGAGCTTGCGGTCGTTCGTGCTGGCGGAGCTCGAGGACACCTATCTGCTGGTCGAGAAGATGTCGGCGCTGGGCGGCAAGCCGGCGCTCAGTGTGGCTGCCATCGACATACCCGACGACTCCGACGACGCGCTCAGCGTGCTCCTAGAGCATGAGGTGAAGGCAGTCGCCGCCCTGCACGGCGTGATCGCGCATTCTGGCCAGGAGCCCCGCAGTGAGGCGCTCGAGCACCTGCTCGAGCACCTCATCATGCGCAAGCAGCAACAGATCGACTTCTTGTGGCACGCGTCCAGCCAAAATGAGCCACTGGCCTGACGTCTTTCTAGCGGGCTGCTCAACGCCGTACAGTGCCTTGCTGTGTGGGACGTCGCCATTGTCGGAGCGGGACCTGCAGGCACCGCCGCCGCCTTGGCAGTGAAGGCAGCAGACCCCCATGTCAGCGTGCTTCTGCTCGACCGGTCGAGCTTTCCTCGTGACAAGGCGTGTGGTGACGGCGTAGCCCCGCACGTCCTTGACGCGCTGGCCGAGGTTGGGGTCAGCGGGCTGCTCGACGACCGAGTACCGATCTCCCGGCTGCGACTCCAAAGCGGTAGACAGGTGGCGTCGCGGTCGATGGCCAGACCGGCGTACGTCGTCCCGCGCACCGTCCTCGACAGCCGGCTCGTCGACGCAGCCGCGGCGACCGGTGTCGCTCTTCGCCGCCACCGCGTCAGGTCGGTGAGAAGTGGCGGCGGTCGTGTCGTCATCGACGACGAGATCGAGGCCAAGGTGGTCATCGGCTGCGACGGTGCGCAGTCGGCGGTGCGCGCCGCCCTTGGCCTCGCCCCTGGTCCACGGGCGCTGGCGATCCGTGGCTACGCGCCGACGCCGCCATCGCGCCGAGGGCAGCAGGTGATCGTCTTCGGCCGCGGGAGGCAGCCGTCGTACGCCTGGTCTTTCGACCGCGGCGACGGACTGGCGAACGTGGGGTACGGCGAGCTGCTGACCGGCAGTCGACCCGCCCCGACCCGCCGCCATCTGCTCGGGGAACTGGAGCGGCTGCTTCCCGGCGCCAGTGCCGACAGTGGTGACTGGCTCGGTCATCACCTACCGCTCTCGTCATGGCGCTGGCAGCATCCGGACGGCCGGGTGCTGCTCGCTGGTGATGCGGCGGGGCTGATCAACCCACTCACCGGCGAGGGCATCTACTACGCAGTCGCGACGGGGGTGCTGGCGGGTCGGGCGGCCGTGGGGGCCGTTGCGGCTGGCGCCCCGGCCGGCGCCGGAGCGGCGTACCGGGCAGCGGTGCGGGCGCTCCTGAGACGCCATCATCGGCACACCGCAGCGGCTGCGCGGTTGGTGATTCTTCCAGTCGTTGCTTCCGCAGCCGTGCGTGCCGCCGCTCTCGATCAGCGAGTCTTCGACGACCTCGTCGAGGTCGGCCTCGGCCAGGGACTGGTAACCCGCCGGGTCATGCACGCGGCGGCGGCTGGCTTGTGCGGCACGGAACCTCAACAAAGAACTGCCCGGTGACTGAACTGGGAGGGCACGTCGCGGCGTTAGGTGAATGAGATCCTGCGAACAGCGCCTGACCCAGGTGGACTGCAATGCGGTCGTCGAGGAGGCAGCATGTTGGCTCAACAGCCATCCGCCGGCTGGGTGCGGCGCGACCGCACCGAGCAGTCAGTCGACAGGGCGGACTTCGACGAGTTCATGAGCGCCCAGTGGGCGCCTCTCTTTAGGACCGCCTACCTGCTCACTGGCGACTACCAGCTCGCGGAAGACCTGCTCCAGACGGCGTTCGCCAAGGTTTTTCTGTCCTGGTCAAAGATCTCGAAGATGGAACAACCGGCGGCATACACCCGCAAGATCGTGACTAACCAGGCCATGTCGTGGTGGCGCCGCAGCTCCTCATCGGAGGTGCCGACCCTCGACATTCGAGGCGGCCGCCACGTCGGCCACGAAGACCGGGTGACGCAGGCCAGCGTCGTCTGGGCGGTCCTGGCCACCCTGCCGACCAAGCAGCGCGCCGTCATGGTGCTCCGCTATTACGAAGACCTCAGCGAGGCCGAGATCGCCGACACGCTCAACATCAGCCCCGGCTCGGTCAAGTCTCACGCCTCGGCTGCCAGAGCGACTCTGGCCCAGCGTCTCGGCTCCCTCGAACACGACTCGACCAACGGAGAACCCGCATGAACATCGACGAGATCCTGCGTACGTCGGTCGAGGAGCTTGCGCGTGGCGTCACCCCTCCACCTCCCGATCCGAACGGCGTCCGAGCCCAGGCCCGAGCCACCCGACGTCGGCAGTGGGTCGCCGCAGCAGCCGGCACCGCGGCGGTGGTGGTCGGCGGCGTAGCGATTACGAACGGGTTGGTTGACCAGGGCTCCGCACCGTCGGTCGACAATCTGACACCGCGCCCTTCCCCCGTTGGCCGGATTAGCGAATCGGCTATCTGGAGTGAAGCAAAGGCCCTGCACTTCGGTTCGAGGCAGGTGCCGGTGCCCGACCAAGTCTTCGGCTTCGGTCTGGTCGAGGGCGGAGTGGTTTACACCGCGAGCGATCGCGGCTCGAAGGTCATGTTCCCGGCGGCCGATCGCGGCTTGAAGGTCATGTTCCAGCCGAGCGATGGCAGTAACGCCACCGAGATCGGTGACAACGCCCAGCTCGCCCCAGCAGGCGATCCCACCTCGGGGCTGGTGTCATGGGTCGAGGCGCAAGGTAAAGACGGATCCCTTGTGGTGTTCGACACCAGCACCGGTAACGAGGTAGCGCGAACCAGCGTGCCCCCCGCTCTGCGCCCGGACAACATCATCTCCCCCGGGAACAGCCCGGTGATCTCCGTGTCCTCCACCGCCGTCTACTACTACAAAGAGCGTGACAAGGACATATGGGTGTACCGCTGGCGGGAAGGTGGCGGACCAGAGTCCACCGGTCGGACCAGGGACGAGCTATTCGACGTCGCCGGCGGTGTGACAGCGCAGGCAGGGGCCGACCATGCGGACGTGGAGTTTGTCACCCCCGATGGCTTGGTAGCCGCAGCCGGCCTCGCGCAAGGCGGCTACCTGAACCCCGACGGCAGCCTGTTTGCGAGCGTCGAGGGCCTGTCAGGCATTCGACCCGGGATAGTGGTGACCGATACCAGTACCGGAGAAACCGCCAAGCTCGACCCGTTCGGTCCGGGGGAACCCGCCTTTCCGTCCGGAGTCGGGTGGTCAAGTAACGACACACTCATGGTGAAGAACGGTGTGCGCCCTAGTGAGGTGATCGCCTGCACAGCATCGACTGGCGAGTGCGAGGTGGTTGCTTCGGTGGGCTCCAGCCGGCAGGGCTTATTCTTGACTGTCCCGTTGAGTTGACCTCGTTGGTGATGCGGGTAGAGGTGCGCTCGAGCACGGCGTACGGCACCCGCGCCCAGTCGGCGGTCATCGCGTCCTCAGATGTGACCGGCCGCAGTACGACGGGGTGGCCGTGGGTCCGGCCGTCGCCTTGCACACCTACCGACCGCACGTCGGCGAGCAGCACGACGGGGAACTGCCAGATGTCGCGGTCGAGCCCCGCCTTCGTCAGCTCCTCGCGCGCGGAGCCAGCAGAACGCATCCGCCCCCGGTCATTTGAGCCTATGGATTGAAAGGGCCTCCTGCATCCTCAAACACGCCCGTGCGATGCGCGCGACTTGCGAGCCAAGGAGTCGACGGCCACCGCGAGCGCGAGGACGACTCCGGTGATCATGAAGCGGAAGGAGGACGACAAGTTGAGCAGGGTCAACCCGCTGGAGATCGCGGAGATGACGAAGATCCCGAGTAATGCCGAATAGGCGCTTCCCCGTCCACCGAAAAGGCTCGTCCCACCGATCACCGCCGCTGCGATCGCGTTGAGGTTGACATCGCCCGTTCCGCTGGCCTGGTTCGCCGAGCCGAGCCGAGCGGCTGCCAGGACCCCGCCGAGGGCAGCGAATCCCGAGCACAGCATGAACACGGACAAGTAGATGCGGCGCACGTTGACGCCGGTGCGGCGGGCGGCCTCGACATTGCCGCCCACTGCGAAAACTGACCGACCCCACTTCGTGCGGGTGAACATGTAGTTCATGACGACGACGAGGGAGACGAAAAGAATGAACATCCACGCTATCCCGCGAGCCCGGTTCAGGTACCAAGTCGCCGCCTCTAGTAGGACCAGCAATGCAAGACTGCGGATGACCAGCATCTGTAGTGACCGCGACGACAACCCCGCCTTTCGGCGGGCTCGGGCGGCCTGCCAACCAGTGATGAAAACGGCGATCACCACAAGCAGCGTGACCACATAGGCAAGAGGTCGTGGAAGGAACGAAAGCTGTGCGAATCGGACAAGGGCTGAGTCGAAAGGTATGTTGATTGATCCGGCAGAGCCTAGAACCGCCAACTGCAGACCCAAGAAGCCCAACAAACCAGCCAAGGTAGCAACAAAACTCGGCATGCCAAATCGGTTGAACAACTGCCCATAGACGAATCCGATCACCACACCGGTCAACACCGCCACTCCGATGGCTGCCAATACCGGCCACGACCTGTTGATGGCGAGCACGGCCAAAACCGCGCCGGCCAGGCCGCTCACCGAGCCGACGGACAGGTCGATCTCTCCCACCAGTAGGACGCAAACTATCCCGAGCGCTATCACACCGACCGACGACGCCTCGAGGGTCAAGTTCACGAGGTTGTCACTGGAGAGGAACAGCGGGTTGAGGGCTTGGAAGATGACCGCGATACCGATGAGTCCGATGACGACCGGTAAAACTCCCAAGTCTCCGGACCGGATCTGACTGATCATCGCTCTGAAAGCGCCACCGACCCCCGTGTACTGCTGCAGACGTTCGTCTTGGCGGTCAAGGGCAATCGGTTCGGCCTTCTCGAGCTGACTCATGATGTCTGGCTCCCGTCCTCGCTCGCGCCGCTACCAGCTCGCAGAGCGCGCAGATTCGCTCGGCGCGATACGACATTGTCCGAGGCCCCAGTGATAGCTGCCACAATGTCTTCAGAAGAGACCGACTCGATGTCGAACACTCCATTGTTCTTGCCCAGCCGCAATACGACGACCCGATCGGCCACGGCGCGTACGTCTTCCATGTTGTGACTCACCATGATGACGGCCAGCTTCCTTTCCCGGAGGCGTTCTATCAGGCTGAGTACCTCTGCGGTTTGCGCCACGCCCAGCGCAGCCGTCGGCTCGTCTAGGACGATGAGCGTCGGGTCACCGAGCAGGGAGCGTGCGATTGCCACCGTTTGCCGCTGACCTCCCGACAACGATGCCACGGGGATCCGGACCGTAGGGATCCTTGCCGAAAGCTCACGCAGCAGGCCCCAAGAACGAACCTCCATCTCTACCTCGTTGAGTCGCGCCGGAGACATCTCCCGGCCGAGGAACAAGTTTTCGACGACATCCAGGTTCTCGCAGAGCGCCAAGTCCTGAAACACCGTGGCTACTCCAAGGGAGATGGCGACCCGGGGCTCGGTGATCTCCACCGGTTCTGAGTTGATCCGGATCTCCCCTGCGTCTGCCCGGTGCACGCCGGCGAGCACCTTGACGAGCGTCGACTTCCCGGCACCGTTGTCTCCCACAACTGCTACGACCTCGCCGGCGGCGACAACGAGGTCTACTTCTGTGAGCGCGTTGACCGAGCCGAATGACTTGGAGATGCCGCGCAGGTTCAGCACCTCGTCTCGCGGACGGTCGGGAGCCGATGTCATAGATGTCACGTTGGCCTCAATATCGAGATGGCGGATCGACCAGTGCCCAGGACCGGCGATCCTGCACCGGTCCTGGACAGTTGTCGTGGCTCAACTAATGCCTAGCTTCTCGCAGTCGTCCGCATAGGCGTCAGTGCAGATGGTCGATGCCTCCGCGATCCCCTTGTCAAAGATCTCGGCCTTAATGTTCTCCTGCGTGATGACGAGGGGGGTGAAGAGTTCGCTGGGAGTTCCGAACAGCTCCGTCTTCCCCTCCGGAGTCTCCCCGTTCATGAAGGCCACTGCGGCTTCTGCCGCCGCACCAGCCACGACCTCACTGGGCTTGGAGATGGTGTTGTACTGGTCGCCTGAGATAACGAGCTGAAGTCCAGTGTCAGTCGCGTCGTTTCCCGTCACCGGCGGGACCGGGTTCATACCGGCGGCTTTGAAGGCAGCGATTGCACCGCCTCCCGTCCCGTCGTTGGCAGCGACGACTCCCTTGATCTGCGGACCGAAGCGGGAGATCTGACCACTGACCCAGTTCTGTGCCTTTGTCGGCGTCCAATCGGGCGTGTCGTACTCAGCCAGCGTCTTGTAGTCGCCGCTCTCCAGACCTTTATGTATGCCGTCCTTGATCAGGCCTGCAGCCGCGTCGGTCGGTGACCCGTTCACCTCTAGGAGCCCTCCGTCGCTTGGCGACACGCCGGTCTCCTCCAGATGGTCGACCAGCGACTCCGAGATCAGGGCCCCGATTCGCTCATTGTCATACGACACGTAGAAGTCGGCCGGTGTCGAAGGAATCGGTCGGTCGTATGCGATGACTTTTACGCCCTGCGAGTTCGCCGACTGCACGAGCGATGCCGCCGCCTCCGTGTCGACTGCGTCCAACACGATGACCTTCGCACCCTGCGTGAGAGCGGAGTTGAACTGCTGCTGCTGTTTTGCCGCGTCCGCGTCAGCGTTGTTGTACAACATCGTGCAGTCGGGGCACAGCTCGCCGAGCCGCTTCTCGAAGCCGGGCCGATCGTGCTCCTCGTAGCGTGTAGAACCTTGGTCTGGCATCAGGAACGCGACAGTGCCACTTGCGCCTCCAGCGCTGTCGCCGTCACCCCCACTTGAGGTCTCGGAGTTGCTCGAACACGCGCTTGTGAGCAGAGCTAGCGAAGCAGCGAACACCGATGCGGTTGTCAGGGTACCTTTGCGGGAACTTATCATCTGAACTCCTGTATTGGTTGGCTGTGGGTATTCCGTCTGTCGATGCTTATCGTTGCGATTTCCTCACCATGGTCAGGCGTCCGCAGCTGTGGACGGTCATTGCATGCCGGTCGAGGCAACCGACTGCAGCTGGCTGCGGATGAAACTGTTGGCGTGCATGGCGAGGTCATCAGGATCGTTCCAGAGGTTGCGCCAGATCCCCAGCATGCGGCTGAGATCCTCGTGCACGATGGTGGAGGAGAAGGACTCGAAGACGACGGGGCCGTCGTAGCCCACGAGTGCTAGGGCCCGGAAGAAGCCGTCGAAGTCGACCGTCCCCGACCCAAGGTAGCCTCGGTGGCTTTCACCGATGTGAACATAACCCAGCCTTGTACGGCAGGCGAGGACCGGGGAGAACATGTCGGACTCCTCGATGTTCATGTGGTAGCTATCAAGGTGGACACACAGGTTGTCGTGGCCGACTTTCTCAACGAATTCGAGGCCCTGACGCCCGGTGTTCACGAGATTGGTTTCGTATCGATTCACCACCTCGATCCCAAGCGCGACACCCAGTTCCTGGCCGCGCGCGGCCAACCGGCCGATGGTGTCGAGGCTGTGCTGTGTCCCTAACGGCGACGGAGGCTCCATGTACTTCTTCATGGCGCAGTAGATGACGCCTACCAGATGTGTGCCCCCGACGTCGCTAACCACTCTGAGACACTTTTCCAGAAGCGCTTCACCTGCCGCGACGACAGCAGTGTCCTCACTGGAGATATCGGTTCGGTCCGACAAGCCGAGGGAAGCGGTTGCGGCGAGCCCGTGGTCCTGGAGCAGTCGGATAGCCGCCCGCACGTTGAAGCCATCCGGATCCATGAGGGGGATCTCGAGCAGGTCAAAGCCCGCCGCGGCGGTCCGGGACA
>JAABUS010005135.1_pt1 | contig 17662 bp, 14 predicted proteins | sample 5560161 | NCBI WGS metagenome assembly JAABUS01 (sample SAMN10711885, study PRJNA513376) | rock metagenome | isolation source: Antarctica rocks | place: Antarctica: Victoria Land, Trio Nunatak nord | collected 2016-01-04
GCTTGCCCGCTATGACGCTTGGTGGTCGAGCGCATTGCTCATCGTGGAGCTGCGTCGCCTGGCGGCCCGCGAGAATCTCGAGGCCATCGCCGAGCGGCTGCTGTCCGGGGTACGAACGGTCGCGGTCAACGCGGCGTCGCTTGAGCGCGCATCGCGACTGCAGCCGTCAGAGGTCCGTACGCTCGACGCGATCCACTTGGATGCCGCTGTCGAGCTTCACGGTCGCAGCGAGGTCGCGGCGGTGCTTACCTACGACCACCAGGTCCGGCCGGGGGGGTTGTGCACACCACGGACTGCCGATTGAGGCGCCTGGCGTGGGATAGACGAGCCCTTGGCGACACAGTTCACGCTCTGGTGAACAAGAAATTCAGGGCCCTCACGAGAACGCCCGTCGCGGCTTCCACTTTGCGCGAGTAGCCAGCACGCAGTTCGGGCAGCAGAGCGTGCTGCTCGACCAAGCGCTGCTTACGCATGGGGACGATTCGGCCGGCACGTTTCTGGCCGGAGCTGAAGCGGCACGTGCCCAAGAGATCCACGAGCTGTTCGCTGTTGCGCGCGGACAACCGGCTCTTCAGGCGGACAGCCCCGACCCGTCGAGCGTGTCGATCTGCTCAATGGCCTCGCGGAGAGTGCGCCCCAGGCGAGACCCTGGCGGGACGTTCCGAGCCTGGCGCAGGTAACCAATTGTCTGACGCTCGCCGACCAGGACGTCTGCGTAGCCCGCGGCGCAACAAAGGAACATGATGTCCACCAAGTCGTTGGCTTCCCAAGGCTGGCCAGCGTTGCGAAGCCGCGCAAACAGCACTTCCCGCACGCGGCTAACGAACGGCATCTGACGGATCAGGTCGTCCGAAGCGCTGAGCCGTTCGACGACCTTATCCGGTTCCAGGCCGAGACTCGCCCCGGCGCGAGCGACGTCATCGGCCATGTCGAACAACAGCCGGTACTGCGTGACCTGTCGGGTCAGGGCCTGGCTGGCAGCGTCGGCGTGCAGCTGTTCGCTGAGATCAGCGAACCCTTTCGCCCAGCCGGCCGACCCGTCCTCGCCGCCCTGGTCCGGAATGGCCTCACTCTCGATGAGCGTCTCATACAGGGCCAGGACGCCGACCATCTCTCGCGACAGCTCGGCGAGTGGCGGAGGGAGATCAGTCGCGGGCCCGTGTTGCGACGCGCTCGCGAACAGCTCGTCGGCGTTCGGGGAGAACACCTCGGCGGCGATCGGGTCCTGCCCCGCGAGTGCCAGCCTCAACTCCTCCACGCGCACATGCAACGGGTTGCGCATCTGCCAGCCGCGACTATGCGTCAGGACGGTCGATGCCAGCTCGACTCTACGAGCGCCAAAGAGCGGCCCTGTCTCAACGAACACCCCTCCGGACGCGGCCAGCACGACTTCGGAAGTCGCGACCGCGCCGACGAGCCGCTCCGCCGCCCTCGCCTCGGTCTGGGGAAGCCCTCCACGGTCATACTCCCAGCGGGAAAGCGCAGACCATTGGTTCTGGTCGAGGTAGACGACGCGGCGCCCAGCGCGACACTCGCGAGCGGTTCTGCCGCCTCGCAGCTCAACGGTGACCTCGCGGCCGCCGGGAAGCCCGAGGATCGCCTCGTAATCGTCGGGCCGCATCGCGATCCTGTCGATGTGGCTGTCAGGCGGGAAGATCCCTTCGAGCAGCGGAAGCGTGACCGTGTCGCTGTCGGTCCTGTGGATCGTCAGCGTCTTGCAAATGCGATCTGCGTCGAATGAGGGATTACTGCCGGGCATAAGAAACGTAGCCCCTCAGCTCGAGCGCTGTACGGAGCATAGATCCTTCCTCGGGCCCTCCCGCTCAGCGACTTCTCGAAAGCGGCGTTCCGGCCCGCCGGACCGGTTTGTGAGTTGGCGGCGGCGGCGGGGCGGACTGCACCGGCCCGGGAAACCGGAGACCCTCGCCGCCGTTAGCGGTCAGGGTCGATCAAGGTGCTTTGGTTGACGCGAAGTCGCGTGTGCGTTCCGCCATAGCGCTGTGCCCAGGCCGTGAGGAACGCCCATGCAGCTTGACGGATGAAGTCGAGCGCTGGGCCCTCGAATTCCTCGACGACGTCCCCGATGTCCTCAATGCTGAAGTTGTGATGGCTAACGAGGTAGACACCGCGTACGTAGTCCTCGATAGCCCGCCGCTCCTCGTCGCCCATCTCCCGATCAACGTCAACGCAGAAGCGAGACGAGAGATACGGCTCTTGGGCGAAGTCGCCGACGACGTTCAGAAGCTCGTGCTTCTCGGTCTGGTTGTTGAGGAACTTGATCGCCGTTAGGAACAGCTCCTCGTCAACAACGAGCTGGGCGTACCTCTTGCTCATCCCGACAGCGTAGCCTCGAGGTCGGCGGGTAAGGCGGGCCGCCCGCTGCCGATCTGACGGTGTCGCCGGCGATACCGCGTGGCACTCGCTCAATTGCTGCGTTGTCAGCAAGCAGCCCTGGACGAGCCCGACGATCCCTTTTGGTTCACCCGCACTCTCGGGCGGCAAGGCAGTCGCGTCGTCGCAAAGTCTTGGGGAAGTTTGTTCCCCGTTTGTTCCCCGTCGGCTGCAGCAACCTTCTGCACTGCGTCGTATTTGGCTCTACAAGCGGCTTTGCGCTATCGGGGAGACAGGATTTGAACCTGCGACCTTCCGGCCCCCAGCCGGATGCGCTACCAGGCTGCGCCACTCCCCGTGGTGCAAGCGGGCGACGGGAATCGAACCCGCCCTAGAAGCTTGGAAGGCTTCTGTGCAACCACAACACTTCGCCCGCCAACGTTCGGGACGATGATACTCGGGTACCCGCGCGCCGTCTCGCGTGGTCCGAGGTGTACCGGCATTAGCTCGCCGCTACGTGGCGCTCTTCGACACGGGATGCAATCGGCTCAGCCCGCCGATTATCGGGCGAGGCGTCGGCGAGGTGCCCGCAGAACGCCTCCACCACGCGCGGATCGAATTGGGAGCGCGCGCAGCGGCGCAGCTCGGCCACCGCGTCGCCGAGCGGCATCGCCCGGCGGTAGGAGCGATCCGACGTCATGGCGTCGAAGGCGTCGCACACCGCGATGATCCTCGCGCCCAACGGGATCTGCTCGCCGGTCAGGCCGTCCGGGTAGCCACCGCCGTCGAAGGCCTCGTGGGTCGAGCGCACGAGGCGGGCCACCGGGGTCATCGCCGATGCCCGGCTGAGGATCCGCTCGCCGACCAGCGAGTGCTGCGCCACGAGCGGCCACTCCTCCTGGGTGAGAGGACCCGGCTTGTAGAGGATCGCGTCGGGAATGGCCATCTTGCCGACGTCGTGGAGCTCGGCCGCGCGCACGAGAACCTCGATCTGCTCGCCCTCGAGGCCGAGAAGGCGGCCGACCGCTCCGGCGGTTGACGCCACCTCGCCGAGATGCTCGCCCAACGCGGGCTCGCGCTCGCGCAGGGCCTGGAGGAGGACGTCGGTGCTCTGGCTCACGGCGCTGTGACGACGACTGTTCTTGTGACCGTACATGCGCTGATCGGCGAGTCGGAGCGCCCGCGACGGGTCCTGCGCCTCGACGGGAAGGAGGACCGTCCCGTGAGAGCTCGTCACCGAGAAGCCCTCGCCGTGGTCGGAGAGCGCCTCGGTGACGCGAGCGATCACCGGCGCGGTCTTCTCCGCGTCACCGTCGAGGAGCGTGCAGAACTCGTCGCCGCCCATCCGGTAGGCGCGACCGGCCGAGCCGATCGCCTCCGCCATCCGCTCGGCCAGCCGCGCGAGGAGCGCGTCGCCCGCCGGGTGCCCGCATGTCAACGTCCGCTTACGACGCGCGTTCGTCCGTTCAAGTCCGCTCAGCCTCTCGAGCGAGGCGCTCGGTGGAGGAGGACCTCGGCGCCGCGCCGCCGTCTCCGCTCTCAGGGCGACCATCGACGCGGGCGAGAAGCAGGGGAGCCGGGATTCGAACCCGGGTTCATGGTTTTGGAGACCATGCGCGTGACCGCTAGCTCACTCCCCTATATCGCGTGAATCGTAGTGGCCCCTTCGAGAGCCGGGACCACTTGGCGGCGCCGGCCACCGATGGGAGCGTTAGGGAAAGCCGTGCAGAGCGCAATCCCGGCTCGAATCCAGGGACCCTTGTACAAGCACTCGGCGGGATTCTGTACAAGGAGCGGCGCGATCGCGCCTGTGGAGCCGCGGTGGAGCTAAGGCTTCGTGTTCGGCTTGCAGGTGGGCATTGGCGGATGGACCGGATAGCCGTTGAAGGCGGCGAGAAGCGTCCCGAGAAGGGTGGCTAGCAAGTCGGCAACTCCGGCTGGAAACACGATGCCCCAGGCGATCGCGCGCACGAGGTCGGGAGTGCTCGCGACGTTCCACCAGCCACTTGTGGCGGCCAAAGCAAGCTCTATGAGACTCACGATGGCAAGATGCGGTATCAGCTCCCGCCACGTGACTGCGGCCTGTTGGCCGAGCGCTACTCGGCGTCGCGCGTAGTGACCGGGCAAGTTTGTCACTACGAGCCAGATGACTCCCACCATCGAATTGGACTTCCCCCGCTTCGGTGGACACGGGGTGATTAGGCGGTCTGGGGTGTTGCTGTTGTCTTGTATTTGATGTTGGTGGGGGATGCGAGTCGCGAAGCGGCGAGACTTGAACCGTCGGGCCCGCGAGTGCTGTTCTCACAGTCGACGGGTGAGAGCATTCCGAGCAGTGAGTGACGTCGGCGGCGGTTGTAGAAGACTTCGATGTAGTCAAAGACCTCGGTGCGTAGCTCGGCCTTGGTCGGCCAGGAGTGGCGGTGGATGAGCTCTTTCTTCAGGGTGGCGAAGAAGCTCTCGGCGACGGCGTTATCGAAGCAGGCGCCGCGGCTTCCCATCGACTGCGCGATGCCGGCGGCGCGCGCCTGCTGGCCGAACGCCAGGCTGACGAACTGGCTGCCCTGGTCTGAGTGCCAGATCAGCCCAGGCGCGGGCCGACGCTTGGCGAGCGCCATTGCAAGCGCGTCGGTGACCAGCTCGGTGCGCATGTGATCGGCCATGCTCCATCCGACGATCCGGCGGCTGTAGATGTCCTGGACGGCGACGAGGTAGAGCCAGCCCTCCCACGTGCGCAGATACGTGATGTCTGCGACCCAGAGCCGGTCAGGTGCCGCGGCGAGGAACGCTCGGTCGACGAGGTCATCACAGACCCGGACCCCGGGCACCCGGATCGTCGTGCGGCGCCACTTCTTGGTCTGCAGGCCCGAGATGCCGGCCGCGCGCATCAGCCGCTCGACGCGCTTGCGCCCGACCCGACGGCCGTCGACGAGACGCAGTTCAGCGTGGATCCTCGGCGAGCCGTAGACGCGACGGTTGTCGTGATGGATCTCAGCGATCCTCCCGCTCAACGCACGGTCCTCGACGGCACGCTGGCATGGTTCCCGCCTGGCCCAGGCGTGAAAGCCTGAGCGTGAGACCTCCAGCACGCGGCACATCGTCTTGATCGAGTGCTCGGCCTTCTTCGCCGCGATGAACCCGAAGATCGTCACCGGGTCCCGCTTTCCTTGGCAAAGAAGGCCGCCGCTTTTTTCAAGATGTCGCGCTCCTCGCCAGCGTGCGGTTCTCGCGACGCAAGCGACGCAACTCATCGCGCTCGTCGCTGCTCAGACCCTCGGAACGGCCCTCGTCGACATCGAGCTGGCGACTCCAGTTCCGCAACGACTGCGGCGAGACCCCAAGCTCAGCAGCGAGCTGCGGAATCGACCGGCCGCTCGACCTGAGCAACCGGACCGCCTCCCGACGGAACTCCTCTGAATACGGCGGCTGTTTTGGCATCGACAGACATCCCCAAGCCAGGCCAGATGGCCCAGCCCTCAGGTGTCCACGAAAGCGGGGGAACTCCAAGCAGACGGCTACAACACCGACGCGGTCCTCCGTCTTCGCGATGAACGGAGTGATCGCGAGCGGCACAAAGAGCATCAGCGCGAAACAGGCGCTAAACACGCGCGCTAACGGCGAATGCTCGTTCCGAATGACGCCGCCCGCGCAATCCAAGAACAAGGTGAGCGGTCCCAGTCGTAGGTTGAGAAATCGTTGGAACATTGAGTCGAAGTCGGTATTTAAGCGCGACGCGACGTAGCCTCGCCATGTGAACACATTGCTGGCATGCATGCCAACCGCTGCGGCGTTGGCTCTGATGACATGGGAAGTCGCCGACCGGCGTCGAATCCGCCGTCGCACGCGGTGCCAGTAGTACCGGCATGGGAAGCGGATGGCCATGATGCGAGGCTCCACCCGACCAGACGTACCTGCCGGTTTTCAGGGCTGAGCCTAGGCTGATGTAATCCCACCGTGATCAAGACCATCGAGGACTGGAATGAAGCGCCACTCGATGTCGCCCTCTCCTCGGGCTCGGCCGTGTCCGCCGCGTTGGACTGGGAGCGCATGCTGTTCCGCGACGATGACGCGGACTGGCCAGGGCCGATCCTCAAGCGAAAGCTGGGAGGCGGACCCGAACTCAAGGCTTTCGCTGAAGAGGACCGAGCGGCCCTGACCGAGAAGCTCGGGGTCTACTGCCGTCTGCAGTCGATGCACTCCGAGGACGCGGTGACGTGGAACTGGTTCGGTCCGCTGATCACGGCCGACGAGCAAGCCCGCGCGGCTTCGCTCAACTGGCTCATCGACACTGCCGCCGACGACACGTTCGTCCCGCCTAGTGACCACGTCGTCATCGACATGTGGCGGCGCATCCCGGATGCGATCGGCGCGGGCGGCGGGCGCCCCGAGCTAGACGTCTTCCTCGTCAGCGACAAGGCGGTCGTCCTCGGCGAGGCGAAGTGGCGCGCCGGGCAAGACGTCGATCAAGGCGTCGCTAAGAACGAAACGCAGATGGAGAAGCGGCGCCAGTGGCTCCTCAAGTTCGCGCCGACGGAGCACGCAGGCTGCGCACGGCTCCTGCTCGGTCTCTACCGCGGCAAGCCGGTCGAAGAGACGCTGAGCCGCGATGACAACGGCGTGCTGACCCGGCAACTGCGCTGGAGCAAGCTAGCTGAGTGTCCGCACCATCCGAGGCGTGAAGAGTTTGCCCGCTACCTGGCCTGGAAGGACAAGCACTCCCAGCAGTAATCAGCGGACCGCTTGTGTACTCGATGGACTAACGAACGAATGCCTGCCATGCGCGTGCCTGGTCAGGGAGCGACAGTCGACGGAATAGCCGGACAAAGAGGGCGTATCGCTCGACGGCTGTAGCACCAGCGAAGGCGCTGAGGACCCGGTCCATGGCACCGAGCACGGGATCGAATCCGGGCGTTCGTAGCCAGACGGGCAGTGCTCGCATCTCGCGAACCAGGGCTTGAAAGCACTCGTCCGGCATCTCCTGAGTCTGCTCATCGACGTCCCAGGCCGCGATAAGCATCGCCTGCGCCTGGAAGCCAGCGGGAGCCTCCGGCCAAGCCGTAACGGCGGCATCGACGTAGCGCCGCGCCCACGACCGCAGTAGCTCTGGCTTGTTCGCGCAGACCCGTCCGAGGAAGCGGGCGGCTTCAAACCAGCGATGTCCAAGGTTCCCGCGCCATGCGGCGCGGTCGAGCAGACCGCCTGCGAGCGCCGGTGTCAGCTCCCAGTCGGCTGCAGCAGCCTCAGCTTCTAGTTCGTCCGACGTGAGCTGGACCCCCCAGGCTCCACTCGCCGCGAGTCGGCGTCGCGCCGAGGCTCGCTGCTCATGCGTCAGAAGGCCATCGGCGGCGAGAACGTCCAGCAGGGCGAGCGTTCCAAATGCCTTTAGGCCGAGACCGCGCGCAGCGTTGCGGATCCAGCGATCATCCGAGTAGACCGGCCGATCCACTTGCTGTGCAAGGAGCAACGAGGCAAACAGGACCCTCAGGGCGGGATGAGTGTCGTCCTTCGCAAGGAGCTCCTTCATCTGCGGACTACCTTCGTCCCCCGTCGCGGGTCGTACTTCCAGCTCGGTGGCGATTCGCAGCACACCCTCGGCCATGAACTGCTCCCGCTCCCGCTCCGCCTCCCCTACGTCGCGCAGGAAGCCGTGGCCCGTGTCGGGGTCCAAGCCCATTTCGCCTGTGCCTGGGGGCAACCCACCCGCGAAGGTGTCTGCGTCTTCACGGGTCTCGTTGGCGATCAGCGACCCAGGCAATGCTGTGCGGATCGCGTCCTCAATTTCTGCGCCGAGACCGCCCGCCACCACAATCGCTGAGGGATCCCAAACTGCAGCGCCACCTAGGGCCTCCCGTGCCGCCTCGCGATCTGCGTCGTCTGGTGGAGGAGACGCGTAACTCATCGGCAGGGCACTGAGACGGCCCCATGCCCGCGACAGGGCCGTAAGAGGTGAGACGGCCGCCAAGACATTGACGGGTGCCTCCCCTGCGGCGACTTGCGCTTGAGCTGCCTTCTGCGCAGCGGCACTGGCACCGTGGATCTCGTGCATGAGCGCGTCGAAGTCCTCTGGCGTCTGCGGAGCCGGTATGGCTCGCATGAACTCCGACTCGGGGAACCGATCGGTGTAGCTGCGGAACCGCCGCCCGACTTCCTCGGCAAGGGCGTCGGGCAGCTGGACGCCCGCTTGCTCGGCTTCGAGACCGGAGACGATGAGCAACCCTTCCAGCGCTGCGTCGCTCGCGTCGAACTGCGAGCTGAGCCTCTCGATCTCCTCCACCGCTTCGGCCTTGGGTGCCGCGCGATTGAGGATCCCGACCGCCAGCCGCGCCTGGACTAGCTTGGTCGGCTCCGGAGCGCTCTCTCGCATCAGCTGGTAGGCCGTATCCCAGTCGCTGAGTCGCGCCAACGAATACAACAGGTTCCAGATCGCATTCGTGCTGTCGGGGAGCGTCTCGCGCCACTCCAAGCTGATCGTCTTTGCGTCCGCAAAGTCGCTCACGTCAGTGGCGATTTCACACGCTCGTCCGTAGGCCTCCTCGCGGATGGCCATCGAAGCCGAACGGTCGCGCGCCAGCTCCAAGAAGCCCGTCTTTGCTCCAGCCCGATCTCCAGTGCGCAGGCGGATATCGGCATCACGCAGACGGTCCTCGTCGGTGGGATCCGCTTGAAGAAGTAGCCGTGACCGATCAGCCGCCTTCTGCCACTCGCCGTTTTGCGCAGCGGCATCCCGCAGCAGCCGCAGCGCCAACGGATGGTCGCTATGGGGCAGCAGGCGTCGCTCCGCGCCGGGAAGGTCGCCGCGGGCGTTGCTGTAGCTCGCTCCGAGCATGGCCGCGACGGTCGGATTGAGGTCGGCGACGATCGTGGCCGCTTCGTCGCTCCACTCGACACCCTCGATCTCGGCGGCACCGGAGAGCAAGGCAAATGCCGCGCGCCGCCTGACGGATTCATCGTCTTCCTGAAGAAGCCCGCGTAGTTCCGCGATCGCGTCCTCCTCCTCACCCTCGATGTGCCCGAGGACAGCCGCTTCAGCGCGTAGAACGCGCGCGTCCAAGCTGTCGTCACCCGGGCGGACGAAGGTCCCGACCAACTCGGGGTGTCGCGCCTGCAACGCGGCTTCGCCCAGCGCCCTACGCGAGTCCCCGCTCAGATTCTCGACCCGCTTCACGCCATTGAGCACGGCGACGGCGTCATCGAATCGTTCGGCGAAGGCAAACCCCTGACTCGCTCGTGACGCGATGTGCGCGGCCTCGTCCCAGCGGCCTTGTCGCTCCAGTTCTCGCTGGAGCGACTGCAGTTCACCCGAGGCGGTGTCAAGTGCGGCCTGATCTGCCTGCTGTCCGTCGTGGAGTCTCTTGTGGGCACGACCGATCGCCAGCAGCGCGGAGAACTCCCGAACCGCGATGCTGTCGGCTTGCGCGTCCTTCGCCTCTCGTAGCTCCGCGTCAGCGGCGACCTCATCGCCAAGCGCGAAATGTGCCTGCCCGCGAATCACGTGCAGGAGCGCAGCCTCGGCGTCATTCTCGGGCGCAACGTCACGAGCAAGCGCCAACATCTCGTGTGGGTCACGAGTCTCGCGAGCACGCGCCAATGCAACTCCTGGGTGCCCGGGCGAGAGGGTGTCGGCCCGATCGAGAAGCTCCTCAAACCGTCCGTCGCCGGTGAGCTGGGCCATCGCCGCCGCGCGGACAAGCTGCCGAGCCCTCATGGTCTCAGAAGTCCCAGGGACTTCGCTCGCCCAGATGTAGGCAGCCTCCGCTTCTGCAAAGGCTCCCGCTCGGTGCGCGATTCGAGCCCCGGTTACCAGGAAGGCGACCCCATCGTCCTCCGGCCCTTCCCTTTCACGCAGGGCCAGCACCACGGCGTGCGGGCCACCGCTTTCAAGGAGCTGCCGCAGACGTTGGCTCCCCTCGCAATCTTCTCCGCTCAGCTGTTCCACAAGTTCATCGGGTGAGAGCCCGCTGTCCCCCGACGTCGCGACATCCAATGCCGGGGATCGAACGTTAGGTGCCGCTGCTTCGCGGCCTACGCTCGGCCTTCGATCCGGCAGCGCCTCGTCCGAGAGTCGCGCGGCATGCTCCAGCGCAAGCTCTTCGCGAACGATGGAGCGAAGCTCATCGGAAAGCGCCCCGGTTTCCGCCGACACGTGCTCCGTGACGCGATGTTCGGCCGCCTGCGTCTCCTCGCGGTGAGCATCGATTTCCCGCACGACACGCGACTCGCTCGCCCTGATCTCGCCAGTCAGCAAGCCAGTACTTTGGATGAACGCATCGGCCATGTCCTGAACCGCGTGCGCGGCCGAAAGGCGCGTGACCTCCATCAGTTTCTCGATCATCTCGTCCTGGTCGTAGCGACTGCCCTCGGACGGGGTGAGGTGCTCTCGGTATGAGGCTTCGATCTCGTTGAGAACCTCGTGCTCTCCGCGAATGAGCCGACCGATCTGACCGATGTACTCGGGGCTTAGTCTGTAACGCGCGCTCAGCTGGTCCCACGGGACGTCCCGGAACTCGGGTGAGAGCGTCTTCTCAAACCGCTTCCAGTAATGCGCGTACTCTGGCTGCTTGCCGACAAGGGTCTGCCAGCCTTTCGCAGCCCATTCGGTTATCTGCATCACCGAGGCGACGCCGCCCAGGATGTCGGCCATGGAGAGAGAGCCTAGGTGCGGCACCAGTCGCATTGCGTGAACCCGCGAGCGCAGCACGGTGCGTCCCCGAGTCGTCGCCCCGCCCTACCGGGTCCCCCACGACTGACACGAAGGCCAGTTGTTCGCTCGTCGGCCGACTTGGATCTCCGGCCAAACACCCTTCGCCGCTGATCGGGGAGATCGACGAACTGTGTCAGATCGAAGGCTCAGCGCAGATCCTTGAGAGGATGCTGCCCGGCATGCCGTACGAGCTCCATCCCGCCATTGAGCCCGACCATTGGAAAGGCCTGACCGACGACTGGCTTCCTGAGGTGCTCATCAACCTCAACGGCTCGGGGGAGTATGCAAACGACAACCGTCCGCCGCGAGAGCAACGCGGGATCTACTGCTTCTTCGAGGACGGCAAGCCGCTCTATGTGGGCCGCACAAGCATCACCGCTCGGACTCGCGAGGAGGGCGGTGATCCGAGCACGAGCTTCAGGACCCGCTACGACCAGCACACGCAAGACGCCACTCCGCCGGGGACGGCCCCGTTCGCCTGGCGGCTCACGAAAGAAGCGCTAGCGAAGAAAGGCATCGACGTGCCAGAAGATTGGTGGGAGAACCGCAAGGGGACGGCGTCGAAGATCTACGACGAGTACACGGCGCAGAAAGCACGGATCCGGAAGATGCGAGTGAAGATCGCAACGTTCGATGACGACGAGCGAGGCGTTCGTTCGCACACCGCGGAGGTCTACGCGCACGTTCAGCTCAAGACGCCCTACAACGACTTCTCGACGTCGTAGCGGATAGGCGCAGTCGGGAGAGGCTGGGCACGGCCAGGGACGACGCTGATCGAGCGCGTGAAGAAGAAGCGCGTTACGTAAAGGCAGCAGACGGGCATCTCCGGCCCGAGACGCCCGCTACTGCGCTGCTGAGTAAGCCTGAGCGATGAGCTGGCGAACCTCGTGGAGCTGCTCGGCGCTGGTGATGGAGTACTCGACTTGGCCGTTGCCGTGGTGGCCGACGCCGGTGAGGTCGCGCATGGCCGTTGGGTTCTGCGCGACGGTCGTCTCCGGGGCAAGCACCAGGAAGACGACGGTCTTGCTGTTGAGCGTCTTGAGCGAGCAGAACGCCCGCTTACCCGCGAAGTAGTTCACCGACGTCTTGGCGACCTTACGCACCACATCTGCCCCCAGGCTGCGGGTCGATTCGTCGAGCTGGTCGAACACGTCGGTGACGCTCGCTGGTTTGCCGTCGGTATGGAAGCTCATGTCGTACTTGCTTGGCTTCGGCTCAGCGACCGCAGCTGCACCACTCGACGTGCCGCCTTGGCCCGCGGCCGCCGGCGGCGCCTTGCCGGTGCCCGCTGGCGGTGTCGCCGGAGTCACGGGGACGTCTAGGATTCGCTGTAGGCTGCGCTGAAGCTGTTCACGGTTTGGTACCGGCTTCGCGATCGCATCCTCAAGCAGCGAGTAGAGCTGCTCCGGCGGCTTCGCGACGAGCGCCTGCAACGCTGAGCGGACGCGGATGTCGGTGAAGATCCGCTCGCCCCACTCGTCGAGCTTCCCGGCCGCCACCGCTTCGCGGCTCAGGCGCTGCAGGGACTGCACGACCTCTGCCATCCGGCCGTTCTCGGAGTCGGCGAGATCCACGGAGAACAGCAGCTTCTTGTCCATCGCGACCGGCTCGTTGGTCTTATAGACCCGGTAGGAGAGGCCGTTGGTCAGAACGCACCAGATGACGCCTTCGTTGTTGGCGTAGTTGATCGTCTGGCTCACGAACTTCTTGTCATCGACTGACTTGCCGATCGCCTTGGCTTCGAGGAACACGCGCGCTGCTCCGTCGAGCTTTAGTGCGTAGTCGAGGAAGGTCCCGTCGAAGACGCAGTACTCCCGATCCACGAGCGCAAGATCCGAGGGATCCCATCCGAGCGCGTCGAGCACCGGCTCGATCACCAGCGCCCGGGTGTTCGCCTCGTTCGCCGAACCGGCCTGCTTCAACTGCGCAGCATTCGACAGCGCCTTCTGAATCGCGGTCACCGGAGGAGTCATCCCGGCGCAATCCTACGGTCGCGCCGGGCTGAGCGCTCGGATTTACGGGGACACTCGGCTTCTGCCCGCGAAGTGTGGTCGGCGACTCGACGCTCAGCGGGCAAGCGCAGCCGCGCTGCGTTCCGCGGCCCGCACGACGAGCGCCTCGTCCCCGCCGTCGGTCAGCCACCCCCTGGGCGTCTCCCCACCGAGGACGTCCTGCGCGGAGAAACCAGGCGGCGACACTCCAAGTGTCAAGTCCCGCCTCATCGAGCGCGCGGAGGACTCGCGGCATCACGGAAAGCGGATGCCGCTCGCGGCGGAACTGAAACGCCGGATAGCGGACGTCGCCCTGGTCAGCCGACCGCGGCGAATACGTGCTCAGCCGCGGCCCGCACCTTTTCAGGCTGGGTGTCGAGCAGCTCAAGGGGCTCGGTTTCAAGCCAGCGGTTATGCGTCGCAAACCAGGCGAGGATTTTGCCAGTCCGACCCGCCGTGCGCTCTGAAGCGCGCGATGATCGCTTGAAGCGTGCGCTTTGGCGCGCCGGTCTCGTCGAACTGAAACGCCGGGAACAACCACTGTCCGCGTTCAACTCCGACGATGCGGTTCTCAGCGCGCCACCGAGCCGCGAGGTCGAGGTCCAGCTGGGCGCCTGACGCGGCGGAGCGCGCGACGTGCTGCTCGGTGCAGAAGGCGAGCCGCTCAAGCAGCAGCGTCCGCAGAGCGACGTTTCGCTCGGCTTGTGCGCGGACCAGCTCGATGCTCGACCGTGACGTCATAGGGGTTCACAGTGCCGGGCGAACGCCCTGTCGGCGTCGGGTGAAAACTGACCCCCCTCCGCCGGTTGAAATCTGACCCCCGGGGCGCGTTGGCGGAGGCGTCCGGGTGGAGCCGGACCCTCGCGCGGTCAAGCGATCGAGGAGGGCGGCGAAGGGGTGGTTGGCGTGGAGCAGTGGGCCGAGTTGCGCAGGGAGCACTTCGTGAGCGGGGTGTCGATCAAGAAACTTGCCCGGCGAACGGGGCTGAGTCGCAACACGATCAGGGCGGCGTTGCGCGCGTCGGTGGCGCCGAGCTATTCACGGCAGCCGACGGGATCAAAGCTCGATCCGTTCAAGGACGAGATCCATCTGCTGCTGGGGCGCGATCCGCAGCTGCCTGGCCAGCGGATCCGGGAGCTGATCGTCGCGTTGGGCTTTGAGGGCGGCAAGACGATCGTCGATGACTACCTGGGCGAGGTCCGCCCGCTGTTTTTCACGCCCAGGACGTTTCAGCGCACCGTCTACCGGCCAGGGGAGATTTGCCAGTTCGATGTGTGGGAGCCGCGCGAGGAGATCCCGGTCGGTCACGGCCAGACGCGCAAGGGCTATGTCGTGGTGGCGTGTTTGGGCTACTCGCGCGCCGGCGCGGGCGCGCTGATCTTCTCCAAGTAGACCCCGGATTTGCTGTTCGGCATCCGCCGCTGCTTGTGGTCGCTGGGCGCGCTTCCGCAGACGCTGGTCTGGGACCGTCAGTCCGGGCTGCGCGCCACTCAGAGACGGCCGACCGTCGAGTTCGCCGCGTTCTGCGGGGCGCTTCGGGTCGATTGGCACTTCTGCGAGCCGCGCGACGCGCAGGCCAAGGGCGGCGTCGAGCGCCTGCAGGACTTCATGGAGCGCTCCTTTGAGCCGGGGCGTTGCTTTGCCAACGAGCTGGCCTTCGGGCTGCAGCTCGACGACTGGTTCGACACCCGCGCCAACCCGCGGATGCACAAGACGCTGCGCTGCCGCCCGATCGACCGGCTGCTCGAGGAGCGGGCGGTGATGGCGCCACTGCCGGCAGTCGCGCCCGACGTCGACCGGCGCTGGGTGCTGCGGGTCGCGCCCGATCCCTACCTGCGCTTTGACACCTGCGACTATTCGCTGGACCCCGGCCTGGTCGGCCGTCGCGTCGAAGTCCGGGTGACCGATCGCGAGATCGTGGCGGTCGCGCTGGACACCGGCGAGCTGGCCTGCCGCCACCAACGGTCCTTCGCCAAGCACCGCACGATCACCGCGCTCGAGCACGCCCGGACGCTGCAGGACCCAGCGCGAGGAGCGCCGCGACGAGCCGCAGGTCGAGGTTCGCCCGTTGGCGCGCTATGACGCGTTGATCGCATGAGCCGCCCGACGACCGAGCTGGCGCACCTGTTCCGCGCGCTGAAGGCGCCGGCCGCGGCGCGGGCGTTGCCCAAGCTCGCCCACCGCGCCCGCGCCGAGCAGTGGAGCTATGAGCAGTTCGCCGCGACGCTGCTGAAGACCGAGATCGACAGCCGCGACAGCCACGGCGGGCAGGCACGGATCAAGGCCGCACGGTTTCCCGCGCGCAAGACGATCGAGGAGTTCGACTTCGCCTTTCAGGCCAGCCTGCGTCGCGACACGGTGCTGCACCTCGCGCAACTGGACTTCCTCGCCGGCAAGGAGAACGTGATCCTGCTGGGCCCGCCCGATCGTGGTTCACGGTGCTTCCTTTCGATCATGGTTGACCAAAGAGTCCAAGGTCGTCGGCGGGAACTTCGATGCGAAGGCCGGTTCGGCGGCCCTGGGTGACTTCGATGGCGCGTCGCTCGCCGCGTTGGACCTGATGCAACACGGTCTGGCGGGCGACGCCGAGGCGCTTGGCGGCCTCGGCGAGTGAGACGAACCCGTCGGGGACGTCGGGGACGAAGCGCGCGCGGGTCTTGTCGGTGAGGCGGATGCGCCAGGGCGCGTTGGGGGTGACCTGCTCGCCGGGTAGCAGGCCGTCGCGCAGCCAGCGACGGATCGTGAACGTCGAGACACCGAGCTGGATGGCGGCGTCCTGGATCGTGACGAGCTCGCTGGCTGGGTCCGGTGGTGGCGCTGCGAGGATGCCGGCGCGTTGGCGGGCGGACTTCACGCGCGCACGCGTGAACGGCAGCCCGTGGCCGGTGCATCGGCCCTGGCGGTTGAGGATCGCGGCGATCTGCTCGTCGGGGTGGTGAACGGCGAGCCGACCGATCAGGTCGATCGTGTCCTCGGCGAGCTGGCGCGGCCCGTTGGGGCTGCGGTTCAGACGCACCTGCAGCTCGGTTCGCGCGCCGCCCTCCCAGAACACTTCGACGTCGGCGCGGTGCTCGTCGCGGTCGATCGTCACGACGACTTCGCTGATCAGCGCGCGCAGCAGTTCCTTGCGATCGCGCTGCGTCGTGGTCTTCGCGGCCCACAGCCGCGGCAGGTTGCGCGCGATCTGCCCGAGCGACGCGCGCTCGGCGTCGGTGAGCGGCGCGGGACGGGCGCGATCCAGCGCGGTGAGCGCGCGCTGCTCGCCCTCGACGGCGCCGAGGGCGTCTTCGAGCCCGCGTTCCAGGGTGCGGGCGACAAGGCGGTGTTCGGGCTCGCACGCGTCGAACTGGCGGCGCGCGCGGTCGGCCTCAAACTGCGCGCGCTCGAGCGCGAGACGCTGCCCTGAGACGCGGGCTTCGTGCTGGTCGGTGAGCTCTCCGATCGCGCCGGCGGTGGCAGCGACCGCCGCGGGGGTGACGGCGTCAAGGAACGCGTCGCTGACGGCGTTGTCGAGGCGGATGCCGCCCAGCGAGCCGCAGATCCGGCCGGTCGCGTGCGTGACATGCCCGGCGGAGCACAGGTAGCGCGGAACGTTGCCTGTCTTGCCCGAGTAGGCGACCTGCATCCGGCGGCCGCAGCGCCCGCAACGGACCAGGCCCTGCAGCAGCGCGTTGCCGTTGCCGGCGGCGCCACCGCCCTCACCGCGCGGCCTCACGTTGGCCCGCAGTCGCGCACGGGTGGCGAGGTAGTCATCCCAGGACACATAGCCTGGATGGTGCTCGGGCAGGCAGACAGACCATTGCTCGACGGGCAGCTCGATCGTCTTGATGCGGATCCGCCCATCGGCGCCGACGTGCTTCTCTTGGCGCTTCTTGCCGAACGCGAACGTCCCCGCATACGCCGGGTTGGTCAGAAAGTCGTGCACCGCGCCATAGCTCGGGCGCGCCCAGCGGATGCGGCGCTGCCCGACCGTTCGGCGCGGCAGCTTCTGCCCGTCGGCGATCAGCTCCATCATGACCTGGCGCGCAGAGCCCAGCTGACGCCACAGCGTGAACACCCGGGCGATCGCGTGGCGGACCTCCTCATCGGCGCAGAGCACGATCCGGTCGTCCTCGTCGCGGTCAAGACCGACCGGCAGCGCCAGGCGCAGCTCGCCGCGCTCGGCCTTGTTGCGCAGCCCACCATCCAGCCGCGCGCGGATCAGATGCAGCTCGGCCTCGCTCATCGTGCCCTTCAGCCCGAGCAGCAGCCGGTCGTTGAAGTCCGCCGGTGAGTACACGCCGTCGGCGTCGGCGATCAGCGTTGCGGTCAACGCGCACAGATCCAGCAGCTGATGCCAGTCCGCCGACGACCGCGCGAACCGCGACACCTCCAGCGCCAACACGATCCCGACGTGACCGAGGCCGACCTCGGCGACGAGCTCCTTGAACCCCAGCCGCCCGTCGGTACTCGCGCCTGACCGCCCGGTGTCCTCGTCGACGACCGTGACCGCCTCGGCCGGCCAGCCCAGCTCGACGGCACGGTCGCGCAACGCGTACTGGCGCGCTGCGGACTCGGTGTTGCGCTCGACCTGATGCAGCGTGGACTGGCGCACATACACGACCGCGCGCCGACGCCGCTGCGTCTCGGTGATCTTCGACAG
>JAABUS010005136.1_pt1 | contig 17657 bp, 16 predicted proteins | sample 5560161 | NCBI WGS metagenome assembly JAABUS01 (sample SAMN10711885, study PRJNA513376) | rock metagenome | isolation source: Antarctica rocks | place: Antarctica: Victoria Land, Trio Nunatak nord | collected 2016-01-04
CACGGAGGGTCACCGGCGCGGCCGCGATCCTCGCGACGATGGCCCTGGCGGCGGGCTGCGGCTCGTCGGGCTCCGGCGGCAGCGGCTCGTCGAGCGGCGGCTCCGGCGCGTCCGGCGGCAGCTCCGGCGGGTCGAGCTCGACCAAGATCGCCGCGGTCATCAAGGGCCTCGACAACCCGTTCTTCCAGTCGATGCAGCAGGGCATCCAGGACCAGGCGCGCAGCCAGGGCACGCCCGCGACCGTGCAGGCCGCCGCGTCGATCACCGACACGACCGGGCAGGCCGACAAGCTCAACGCGCTCGCGGGCCAGGACTTCGGCTGCTTCGTGGTCAACCCGATCACCGGCACGAACCTGGTCCAGCCGCTGGCGCAGCTGAGCCAGCGCAGCAAGCCCGTCGTCAACATCGACAGCCCGATCGACGCCGGCGCCGCGCGCACGGCCAACCTCAAGCTGTCGACCTACATCGGCACCGACAACGTCGCCGCCGGCACCAAGGCGGCGCAGACCATGCTCAAGTCCGTGCCTTCGGGCCAGGTCGCCGTGATCGGCGGCACCGCCGGCGACGTCACGAGCGGGGCCCGCATCCAGGGCTTCAAGCAGGGCGCGGGCAGCAAGCTCGACGTCGTGCAGACGGTCGCCGCCGACTGGGACCGCCAGAAGGCGCTGACCGCCGCGGGCGACATCCTGCGCGCCCACACCGACCTCAAGGGCTTCTTCGTCGCCAACGACGACATGGCGCTCGGCGTCGTGCGCGCCGCCCAGAACGCGGGGCGCAAGGACGTCAAGGTCGTCAGCGTCGACGGCATCAAGGACGCGCTGCAGTCCATCCGCCAGGGCGGGCTGACCGCGACCGTGTCGCAGTACCCGTACACGATCGGCCAGATGGGGACGGAGGCCTGCAAGGCTGCGGCGGCCGGCAAGAAGCTGCCCCAGCGCGTCGACGCGCCGGTGCTCGTGGTCAGCAAGGCGAACGCCGCGACCGCGCTGCAGCAGTTCCCCAAGCCCTTCGGCACCTACGACGACCCGTTCAAGGCGCTGATCGCAGGCTGACGATGGCGAGCCCCGTCGACACCGCCGGGGACGCCGCCACGGCGGCGTCGCCGCCACCGCGGCGCGGCACGGCCGTGCGCGAGCGCCTCACCGACCCGGGCTTCTGGGCGGATTGGGCGGCGCTCGTCGGGCTGGTCGTGCTGGTGGTCTTCTTCAGCCTGGCGAACTCGACGTTCCTGACCGGCGGCAACCTCCGCGCGACGCTGATCGCGGCGGCCATCCCGATGGTCCTGGCCATTGGGCAGACCTTCGTGATCGCCACGGCGGGGATCGACCTCTCGCTGGCCTCCGCGATGACGTTCGGGGCGATCATGCTCGGCTTCACGAGTTCGCACGGCTGGCCGATCGGGCTCGCCTGCGTGGCGGCCGTCGTGTCCGCCGGGCTGGTCGGCGTGGTCAACGGGCTGGTCATCGCCAAGGGGAGGATCACCGACTTCATCGTCACGCTGGGCACGCTGTCCGTGGCGTCGGCGCTGGCGCTGATCGTGGCCGGCGGCAACCCCATCCAGGTCACGAGCTCGTTCCTGCTGCGGCTCTCGATCGGCACGGTCGGGCCGCTGGGCTACGCGGTGGTCGTGGCGCTCGTCCTCGGCGTCATCGCGCACGTCCTGCTCTTCCACACGCGCTTCGGCGTGCACGTCCTGGCCACGGGGGGCGACCCGGAGAGCGCGCGGGCGATGGGCATCTCGACCGACCGGGTAAAGGTCGCCGTCTACACGATCTCCGGGGCGCTGGCCGGGGTCGGCGCGATCCTGCTCGTCGCCCGGCTCGGTGCGGCGGAGCCGGCGGCCAACACGACCTACCTGCTCAACGCGGTGGCGGCCGTGGTGCTCGGCGGCGTCAGCCTGTTCGGCGGGCGCGGCACGATCGCCGGCCCGATCATCGGCGCGCTGCTGCTCACCGTGCTGGTCAACGGCCTCACGCTGATGGGCGTCTCGCAGTTCTACCAGCCCCTCTCCGTGGGCATCGTCGTCATCCTCGCCGCCCTGCTGATGAGGTTCCAGAAGTGAGCACACGCATCGACACCGACCAGGCCGGAACGGGCGAGGGCGCCGGGACGCTGCTCGCCTGCACGGGCGTCGACAAGTCCTTCGGCAACGTCCGCGCGCTGCAGGACGCCTCGCTCACGCTGGCCCGAGGGGAGATCACTGCGCTGATCGGCGACAACGGGGCCGGCAAGTCGACGCTGGTGCGCTGCATCAGCGGCGTCCATCAGCCCGACGCGGGCGAGATCACCTTCGACGGCGACCAGGTGCACTTCTCCAGCCCCGAGGACGCGCGGCGGGCCGGGATCGAGACGGTCCACCAGAACCTCGCGCTGGTCGAGGACCTGACGATCTGGCAGAACATGTTCCTCAACCGCGAGGTCGTGCGCTCGGTCGGGCCGCTGAAGGTGCTCGACCGGCGGGCGATGCAGGCGCGCGCGCAGGAGATGCTCGCCGACCTCGTCGTCAACCTGCCGAGCGTCAAGTCGCGCGCGCGCCGCCTGTCGGGCGGCCAGCGGCAGGCGATTGCGATCAGCCGCGCCGCCGGTTGGGGCTCCGAGCTCGTGATCATGGACGAGCCGACCGCCGCGCTGGGCGTGCAGGAGACCGCGCGGGTGGAGGACTTCATCCGCCGCCTGCGCACCGACGGGCTGACGGTGCTGCTGATCAGCCACAACTTCGACCAGGTCATGCGGCTTGCCGATCAGGTGTGGGTGATGCGCGCCGGCCGGGTGGTTGCCGGGCGCCGCACGGACCAGACCACGGGCGCTGAGCTGGTCGCGCTGATCACCGGAGCACAGGCATGAACGACACCGCACGCAATCCGCTCGGCATCCACGCGCAGGTATGGACCGGCGACTGGTCGGAGGCCTCCTGCCGGATGGCCGTCGCCAAGAGCGCCGCCGCCGGCTACGACGTCCTCGAGATGCCCGCGCTCGACCCCGAGCGCATCGACGCGGCCATGACCCGCGCGGTGCTCGAGGAGGCCGGGCTCGACGTCGTCGTCTCGCTGGGCCTGAGCTTCGACGCCGACATCTCCAGCGACGATCCGGAGGTCGCGGCGCGCGGGGAGCAGCGCCTGCAGAGCGCGCTGCGCCTGACCCGCGAGGTGGGCGGGTCCTACCTGGGCGGCGTCCTCTACAGCGCGCTGGGCAAGTACGGCGCGCCGCTGACGGCCCGGGGGCGCGAGCACTGCGTCGCGGCCCTGCGGCGGCTGGCCGAGGAGGCGGCGGCGGCCGACGTGACACTCGGCCTGGAGACCGTCAACCGCTACGAGACGCACGTGGTCAACACCGCGCGCGAGACCGTGACGCTGATCGACGACATCGGCGCCGACAACGTCATGGTCCACCTCGACACCTACCACATGAACATCGAGGAGGGCGACCTCGACCGGCCGGTGCGCGAGTGCGGCGACCGGCTGGGCTACGTCCACGTCGGCGAGAGCCACCGCGGCTACCTCGGGTCGGGCACCGTGGACTTCCCGGTCTTCTTCCGGGCGCTGACGGCCGTCGGCTACACGGGGATCATCGCCTTCGAGAGCTTCTCCTCGGCGGTGGTGGCGCCGACGCTGTCGAACTCGCTGGGCGTGTGGCGCAACCTGTGGGACGACGGCGAGGACCTCGCAGCGCACGCGCGCGGCTTCATCGTCGACCAGCTGCGGGCGGCGCGCGCCTCGGCGCGGTGAGCCTGCTCCTCGGGCTCGACCTCGGCACGAGCTCGGCCAAGGGCGTGCTGCTGTCCCGCGCCGGGGAGGCGGTGGCACGCGCTGAGGCCGCCTACGCGCTGGACGCGGACGGCCCGGGCTGGGCGGAGATCGACCCGCAGGTGTGGTGGGAGGCGATCGTCGCGGTCGTCAGCGATCTGCGCCGTGCGGTCGCCGAGCCGCCCGCGGCGATCGGGCTCTCGGGCCAGATGCACGGCGTCGTGCTCGCCGCCGCCGACGGGACGCCGGTGCGGCGGGCGATGCTGTGGCCCGACGTGCGCGCCACCGAGGAGCTTGCGGCCTACCGGGAGCTGCCCGCGGCGATCCGCGCCCGGCTCGGCAACCCGCTCAGCCCCGGGATGGCCGGCCCGCTGCTGCTGTGGACGGCCCGCCACGAGCCCGAGACGTACGCCCGCGCGCGCTGGGCCCTGCAGGCCAAGGACTGGCTGCGCCTGCGGCTCACCGGGGAGGTCGCCGCCGAACCCAGCGACGCGTCGGCCACCCTGCTCTACGACGTGCAGGGCGACGGATGGGACGGCGAGCTGCTCGAGCGGCTCGACCTCGACCCGCGGATGCTCGCGCCGCTCGTCGGCTCACTGGAGGTCGCGGGTGAGCTGGGAGCCGAGGCGGCGGCGCTCGGCCTCCCCGCCGGCGTGCCGGTGGCCGCCGGCGCCGGGGACACGGCAGCGGGGATCGTGGGCAGCGGCCTGCCCGATGGGCGCTGCCAGCTCACCCTGGGCACGGGCGGCCAGCTCGTCCGGCCCGCCGGCGCTCCCGCCCCGCAGCCCGAGCGTGGGACGCACACCTACCGTGCCGCGGCGCCCCACGGCTGGTACGCGATGGCGGCCATCCTCAACGCGGGACTGGCGCTCGAGTGGGCGCGCCGGAGCCTCGCGGCCTCGTGGGAGGAGCTCTACGCGAGCGGCCGGCGCGCACCCCGGGCGAGCGACCCGCTGTTCCTGCCGCACCTGGCCGGCGAGCGCACGCCGTACCTGGACCCGGGGCTGCGCGGCGCGTGGACGGGGCTGGCGCTCGCCCACGGGCGCGAGGACCTGCTGCGCAGCGCCCTGGAGGGCGTGGCGCTCGCGCTGCGCGACGCGGTGGACGCCCTGCCCGGCACGGTGGACGAGATCCGCGTGGCGGGCGGCGGGAGCACCCACCCCGCGTGGCGCGCGCTGCTCGCCGACGTACTCGACCGGCCGCTGGCGGCGGTCGACGTCGCGGCCGTCTCCGCTCGCGGGGCGGCGCTGGCCGGCGGCGTGGCGGCCGGGCTGATCGAGCCGGGCGACGTGCTCGGGCGCCTCGCGCCGCCCGCCCGTCCCGTGGCAGAGCCCTCACCGGGCGCGGCGGAGCGCTACGCGCCGCGGCTGGCCCGCTTCCGGGCGACGGTGCGCACGCTCGCTCAGCCCTGATCGGGCGTGAGCGGCACGCCTCAGTAACCGGTTCCGGTAACGTTGCCATCCCGGTACGAGCGAGAGGAACGACGGCCATGACACGTAGGTTGCGACTTGGCGTCATCGGAGCGGGATCCTGGGCGGTCTCCTCACACCTCCCGAACTTCGCGCGCCGGGGCGAGACGGTGGAGTTCGTCGCCGTGGCTCGCCACGGCGAGGAGATGCTGCGCAAGGTCCAGCACGACTACGGCTTCGCGATCGCCAGCCAGGACTATCACGACGTCCTGGACGCCGGCATCGACGTCTGCCTCGTGGCGAGCCCCACCGGGCTGCACCACGAGCACGCCAAGGCGGCACTCGAGGCGGGGGCGCACGTACTGGTCGAGAAGCCGATGACCATCGGGGTCGGCGACGCCTGGGACCTCGTCGACACCGCCGAGCGGGTGGGACGTCATCTGCTGATCAGCTTCGGGTGGAACTACCGTCCGATGGTGCGCGAGGCGAAGCGGCTGATGGACGAGAAGGGCGTCGGCGAGATCGAGCAGGTCATGATCCACATGGCATCGGTCACGCGCGAGCTGCTGTCCAACACCGGCGCGTACCCGGACGCCGCCCCCGACACCGTGCCCGAGCCGCGCACCTGGACCGATCCTCGCCTCTCGGGGGGAGGCTACGCTCAGGCGCAGCTCACGCACGCGCTCGGCGTCGCCCTCTGGTGCACGGCGCTGCGGGGGGAGGAGGCGTTCGCGCTGACCTCGGCTCCGCTGGACGCGCCGGTCGAGTTGCACGATGCCATCGCGCTGCGGTTCGCCAACGGCGCGATCGGATCGATGTCCGGTGGCTCCGCCCACGTCAACGCGGGCGGCAACAAGCATCAGCTGGAGATCCGGGTCATCGGCTCGGAGGGGCAGTTCCAGATCGACCTCGAGCGCGAGGCGCTCTGGCTGTTCCGGGCTCCCGACGAGAACGTGCGCCCGCCGCTGGAGCCGCAGGCCGGCCTGTACGACTGCGACGGTCCGCCCAACGCCCTGATCGACCTCGCGCTCGGGCGCGAGGCGGAGAACTGCTCGCCCGGCGAGTTGGGGGCGCGGACCGTCGAGATCCTGGACGCGTGCTACCGCAGCGCTGCGAGCGGACGGCTCGAGCTCGTCCAACCGCCGCCGGCCGTGGCCTCCAGGTAGCGCGCGAAGCGGACGTGATCGCGGTTGCGGGACGAGAGATCCTGCGATACGCTCTGAAATCGTTTCCGGTTTCGGTTCGGGAAACGCTGGCTTGCCAAGAGGAGGAGCAGTCTTGACGCGTCTCAACCTGCGGTCGTTCCTGGCCGCCTCGGTGTGCATCGTTGGTCTCGCCACGGCGGGCTGTGGGGGGAGCGGCGGAGGCGACACGTCGACCTCCGGCTCGGCCGGCGCCGGTCAGGCCGGCACGAGCACCACCAAGAACGTGCCGCCCGAGCCCGATGCCGTGGCGTTCCCCAAGATCGTGCCCGGCAGCGGCAAGGGCATGAAGCTCGGCTACATCTCGCTCGACGAGTCGGTGCCGTTCGTCCATCTGGTCTCGGACGACATCAAGAAGGTCGCCAAGCAGACCGGCGCGCAGCTGGTGTTCTGCGACGCCCAGCAGGACGGGCAGAAGGCGCTCGCGTGCGCGCGGACGTTCAAGACGCAGGGCGTCCAGGGCTATCTGAACTTCCAGTCCGACGCCAAGTCCGCGGCGGGCGTCTGCGCTGCAGGTCCCCAGGTGCCCGTCATCGCCGTCGACATCGAGCAGCCCCCCTGCGAGGTGTCGTTCGTGGGCGCGAACAACGCGTACGCCGGCTACCTCGGCGGCCGCGCCATGGGCCAGTACTTCAAGAGCAAGTTCAAGTGCCAGTACGACGCGTACATCTCGATGGAGGGCCCCGAGTCGGGTGCCGTCAACGAAGAGCGCATGGGCGGCTTCCGCAAGGGCTTCAGCGAGATCTGCGGCCAGATCCACGACCTGAAGAAGGAGGCCGGAGACCGCATCGACAGTGCGCGTCAGGTCTTCACCGACGTGCTCACCTCACTGCCGGGCCAGCACCGCCTGATCGTGGTCTCCATCAACGACGACGGGATCGAAGGCGCGCTCGCTGCCGCGAAGACCGCCAACCGCACCAACGACCTGTACGTGGCTGGCACCGGAGCTGACCCGTCGGCGTGGTGCCAGATCAAGAACAACCCCCAGTGGGTCGCCGATCCGGCCTTCTTCCCGGAGCGCTACGGCGAGATCGGCGTTCCGTACCTGATCAAGGCGATCAAGGGGCAGAAGGTCCCCAAGCACCTCTTCGTGCCCCACCGGCTCATCAACAGCGCCAACATCGACAAGACCTATCACGTCACGGGTTGCTGAGGTGGCGGGCGGGTTCCATCTGACCGCTCGCGGGATCCGCAAGTCGTTCGGTGGCGTCGAGGTTCTCCATGGGGTGGACCTCGACGTCGCGGGCGGTGAGACCCTGGTCCTGCTGGGTGAGAACGGCGCCGGCAAGTCCACCCTCGTGAAGATCGTCGCCGGGGACTACGTCCCCGACGAGGGAACCTTGCGGCTCGGTGACGAGGAGGTGGACGCGCTCGACCCGGTCAGCGCCCGTGAGCTGGGCGTGCGGATGATCTTCCAGGAGCCGACCGATGCTCCGACGCTGAGCGTCGCCGAGAACGTCGCGCTCGGGCGCTGGCCGAGCAGGCACGGCGTCGTCCGTTGGCGCGAGCTGGTCGACCAGGCCCGCGCGATCCTCGCCGAGCTCGGCGTGGCGATCGATCCGGCGGCCGAGATGTCGACGCTCTCCATCGGCGAGCGCCAGGTCGTCGAGATCGCCCGGGCGGTATCCGATCGGGCTCGGGTCCTGATTCTCGACGAGCCCACGGCGGCGCTGTCGGGACCGGAGGTCGAGCATCTGTTCGAGTTCGTCGGCCGACTGCGGGAGCGGGGCGTGGCTCTCATCTACATCACCCATCGGCTCGACGAAGTGGAGCGGATCGGCGACCGGGTGCAGATCCTGCGCGACGGCAAGGTCGCGCTGCGCGGGCCGGTGGGGGACTTCTCGCGCACCGCGCTCGTCGAGGCCATGGTCGGCCGCGACCTCGGCGAAGCCGCCCGACCGAGCGCGCGGGCGATCACGGGCGACGAACCGCCGGCGCTACGCCTGACCGGCGCCGCGAGCCGTCGCGCCTTCCGCGACGTCGACCTCGACGTGCGCGCTGGCGAGGTGCTCGCGCTCTACGGCAAGGTGGGCTCCGGGAGCGCGGCCGTCGTCGAGTCGGCGTTCGGCATGCGCCCGCTGGCTGCAGGCGCCCTCGAGCTCGACGGCACCGTTCGTCGCCTGCGCAGTCCAGCCGAGGCGATCTCCGCCGGCATGGGACTCGTGCCGGGCGACCGGCAGCGGGAGGGCGCCTTCCCGGTGCGGCCCGTGGCCGAGAACCTGTGCGCGCCGTCGTGGCGGCGCCTGGCCACCTGGGGGATTCTCCGCCGCTCCGGCGAGGAGCGCGCCTACCGGCGCTGGCACGACGCGCTGGGGATCCGCTCGCGCAACGACCCGGACCAGCCGCTGGTCACGCTCTCGGGCGGCAACCAGCAGAAGGTCATCCTCGGCCGCTGGCTGGAGCGCGAAGCACGGGTGCTGTTGCTCGTGGAGCCGACTCGCGGCGTCGATGTCGGAGCCCGCCACGAGATCTACGAGGCGATCCAGCACCTGGGGTCACAGGGCGTGGCGGTCCTCATGGCGACCTCGGACGCGGACGAGGTGGTGCGCGTCGCGGATCGCGCGGCGGTCATCGCGCGAGGACGCATCGTGGCGCGCCTGGCATTCGAAGAGATCACGACCGGACGCCTGATCCAGGCGGCAGGAGGGTGACCCGATGGAGATGAACACCCCGAACGCCCCCGCGGGCACCGCGGCCGTGGGCGCCTCGCCGGCGTCCGCCGCGGAGCAGCCCGGCTCGCCGCGCCGGCAGCTCCCGGAGCTCGCCGGGCTCGTGGTGGTGCTCGTGGCCCTGTTCGTGTTCTTCTCGATCACGTCCCGGTTCTTCTTGAACTGGGACAACATCCTCAACATCCTGACCGCTGCGGCGATCACCGGGATCATCGCCGCGCCGGGAACGCTCCTGCTGATCGGCGGTCAGTTCGATCTGTCGGTCGGATCCGGCCTTGGCATCACGGGTGTGGTGATGGCCACCGCGGCCGGCGCCCACGGCATCGTCTACGGGATCGTCATGGCCGTCATCGTTGGCCTCGCCATCGGGGTCGTGAACGGCTTCCTGGTGACGGTCGTGGGGGTCAACGCGCTCATCACTACGTTGGGCATGCTGGCCGTGCTCCGCGGTGCCGACCAGCTCCTCGCCGGCGGGCAGACAGTGGCGCTGAACGGCTTCGGCGGTATCGGGACCGGCCGTCCGTTCTTGTCCATCCCGGTCCCGGTGCTGATCCTGATCGCGGTCCTCGCGGTGTTCTGGTTCCTGCTGCGCTTCACCGTGTTCGGGCGGTCCATCTACGCCATTGGCTCCAACCCGGTGGCCGCGCGCCTGGCGGGCATCCGAGCCGGGCGGCTGATCTTCATCGGCTTCCTGCTGTCGGGCCTGTGCGTCGCGCTGAGCGGGCTCATCCAGGTCTCCCAGCTCTCGGCGGCATCGCCGATCGCGGGCACTGGCCTCGAGCTGTCGGTCATCACCGCGATCGTGCTGGGAGGAGCGAGCCTGGCCGGAGGGCGCGGCACGCTCCTCGGCACGGTCATCGGCCTGTTCATCATCGGCGTCCTCAACAACGGCCTGGTGCTCAAGAACGTCGACTCGTTCTGGCAGGACGTCGCTCGCGGCCTGCTGCTGATCCTTGCGGTGTCGTTCGACCAGCTGCGGCTCCGTTTCCAGCGCAAGGAGGGATGACGACATGGAGCGCTATTGCTTCACCTTCGAACTCAAGCCCGGCATGGAGGATGAGTATCGAGCCCGCCACGACGAGATCTGGCCCGAGATGGTGGCGGCGATCCGGGAGGCCGGGATCGCCAACTACTCGCTGTTTCGGCGCGGCACCGAGGTCATCGCCTACTGCGAATGCCAGCCTGACGCACGGACGGCGTTCGCGCGCATGGCGGACAGCGACGTGAACACGCGCTGGTCGGAGTGGTTCGAAGATGTGATCGACCGCATCGTCGACGAGCAAGGACGCCATCTCGTCGCCGAGGAGGTCTGGCACCTGGACTAGTGCACGAGCGGCCACCGACGAGCTCATCCGAGGCGGCCGCCGTCACGGCGGCGTCACATGACCGGCGAGGCCGTGAACGTCTCGGGTGGCATGGTGACGTTGCAGGTTCGCAATCGGTTCCGGAAATCGAGTGCAGTGGGCACGGGGAGAGTGAGCTGTGTACGGCGACATGAGAGATCTCGACCGCCAGGACGCCGCGGTCGAGCGCGGAGCGGTGTCCATCTGGGGGCCGTGTCGACGGGAGAACGCCATCACGACGCCGATCACCCGCTCGGCCTCGACCCCGCAGTGCAGGCCCCACGAAGCCAGGTCGGACCCGAACTCCCGCGAGCCGCTGGCGTGCGCGTCCGACCGGTACACCTTCTCGTGAGCCGCGTCGTCGTGGTCACCGGGGCATCCCGGGGCATCGGGGCGGCGATCGCCGGCGCCTTCACCACGAACGGCGACGCTGTGGTCAGCCTCGACCGCGCGGCGCCGGAGGAGCCTCTCGACGGTGTCCGTTACGTGGCCGCGGACGTAGGGGACCCCGACGACGTCGCCCGGGCGTTCTCGGATCTCGACCGCGTCGACGTGTTGGTCAACAACGCCGGCATCCAGCGCGTCGGGCTGGTCGGGCGGCAGCCGGTCGACGAGTGGCTGAGCGTGATCCGGACCAATCTCACCGGGCCCTACCTGTGCTGTGCCAATGCGGTGCCCCGCATGGAGAGCGGCGCGGCCATCGTCTCGATCGCGTCGGCGGCGGCGCTCGTGGGCCTGCCCGGACGCGCCGCCTACAGCGCGGCCAAGGCCGGGATCCTCGCGCTCACGCGGACCCTGGCAGTCGAGCTTGCCGACCGTGCGGTGCGGGTCAACGCCGTCTGTCCGGGGTTCACGCGGACTGCCTTCGTCCAGCAGGGCATCGACGACGGCTCGCTGGACCTCGACTGGATGCTGCAGCGCGTCCCACTGAACCGCATGGCCGACCCGGCGGAGATCGCCGAGGCGGTGTCGTACCTCGCCAGCGACCGCGCCTCCTACACCACGGGCCAGGCGCTCGTCGTCGACGGCGGGTGGACCGTCCAGGGCATCGGTCAGGCTCCCGACTGGTTGTCGGCGTGATGACCCGCGACTGCGACGGGATCCTATGAACGACAGCACGGCCACGTCCGGCCCTCAGGCCGACCGTCCGCTGCACCAGCTCTGGCTGGGGCGCGAGACGCCGCCCGAGACGCCGATCGAGTTGACCGCTGGTCCTGTGACCGCGCTGCTGTACCAGGGCGACCTACGCCACGTGCGCATCGGCGACGTGGAACTCGCGCAGCGCATCTACGTCGCCGTGCGCGACGCGGTCTGGAACACCATCCCGGGGGAGATCACCGACCTCGACGTCCGATCCGGTGACGGTACCTTCACCGTGGAGTTCACCTGCGAGCACCGCTACCGCGAGATCGATTTCGAGTGGCGAGCTCGTATCCGCGGCGACCGCGACGGAACCATCTCCTACGAGATGGCGGGCAGCCCGCGCACCGCCTTCCGCTACGCGAAGATCGGACTCAACGTCCATCACCCGCTGCGCGAATGCGTAGGACGGCCGTACCGCGCGAGCACCCCGGCGGGCGAGATCTCCGGCATCCTGCCCGTCGAGATCGAGCCGCAGCTGATCGTCGACGATCAGCTCACGGCGCTGTTCCGCGACTATGACGCGCTGACCATCGAGCTCGACGGCGGCCTCGAGGCGCGCTTCAGCTTCAGCGGTGAGGCGTTCGAGATGCAGGACCACCGCAACTGGACCGACGCCAACCTGAAGTCCTACGCGGGCCCCCTGTCACAGCCGTGGCCCTTCGACGCCCGACCCGGCCAGGAATTGCGCCAGGTCGTCCACGTCTCGCCGGCGGGTACGCCGTCGTCGTCGTCGGCCGCGGCGGGGCGGGCGATCGCGCTCTCCGTAGACGACGGAGCTCTGTCGCCGGTGCCGCCGCTTGGGCTCGCGCTCGATGATGCGAGGCGGAGCTGTCGGCGCGCCAGGCGGGGCTGCTGCGCGCGGTGCGCTCGGCGCACCTGCGCCTGGATCTCGTTGCGGCCGATCCCGCGATCGAGGACGAGCTGATCCGCGGCGCCCGCATCGCGCGCACGCTCGGGGCGTCGCTCGAGCTCGCCATCTTCACCACCGAGGCGGCCGTCGAGGACGTGCGGCGCCTGGCCTCGGTGCTCGAGCGTGAGCGCCCCGCCGTCGCCCGGGTGCTCGTCTTCGCCGGCGGCCCCGGCTTCAGCGCGACGGACGGCTCGACCACGCCGGCGCGCCTCGTGCGGGCGGTGCGCGAGCGCCTCGCTGGGGTGCTGGGCGGGGTGCCGTTCGCCTCCGGGACGAACCAGTTCTTCACCGAGCTCAACCGCAACCGGCCGGAGACCGATGGCGTCGACGGCATCGCGTACTCGATGAACCCTCAGGTTCACGCCGCGGACGACCTGTCCCTCATGGAGAACCTCGAGCCGCAGGCCGAGACGGTGCGGATGACGCGCGCGCTGGGGGGCGGCCTGCCGGTCTTCGTGGGCCCGGTGACGCTCGTCGGGCGCTCCGGCCCGTTCCCGGGCGGCCCGCCGCCTCTCGGCGGCCTGGCCGGCAACGTCGACGTGCGCCAGGCCTCGCTGTTCTGCGCGGCCTGGACGGTCGGAAGCCTCCGGCAGCTCGCCGGCGCCGGCACCGACGCGCTGACCTACTTCTCGACGCGTGGGCACCGCGGCATCATCGAGCTCGACGATCCCGATCACCTCGACGCGCGCTTCCCTTCGCGGCCGGGCGACGTCTTCCCCGTGTACCACGTGCTCGCCGACGTGGCCGACCTGGAGCAGGAGCAGGCCGAGGTCGTGCTGAGCGCGTCCGCGGATCCGCGCCGCGTCGAGCTGGTGGCCATGCGCGACGAGAAGCGCGTGCGCGTCCTCGTCGCCAACCTGACGCAGCGTCCGCAGACGGCGGCCCTGGCGCTGCCCGAACCGGGGCCGGTGGAGGCGCGGATGCTCGACGCGTCGACCGCACCCGCCGCGATGCGCGACCCCGGTGCGTACCGCCGGTCGAGTCACGAGATGCGGCGCGAGGAGGACGGGACGGTCGCCCTCGAGCTGCCGCCGTTCGCGGTGTGCCGGATCGACGTGGCCCGAGGAGGACCCCGCGGCTGACGGGGCCGCCGCGTCACCTTCGCGCGCCGCGGATCGTGGCTGCCGAGCGCCGCCTGCGCGGCATGGTCCTCGCCGCGTGGCAGCCGGCGACGTCGCGGCCTATCGCTCGCCGGCCTAAAGGGGAGCTTGGGCCCCCGTGACGCCGCCGAGGTAGGGGTGGATTTCCTCGGGGCTGCAGCCATGCATAGCGCCTCTCGGGGCTGGAGCCGACGCGTCCGCTGGAGCCGTGTCGGGTCCTCTGATCCCGGTGCACCGAGCAGCGTGGCGCCGCGGCGACGGTGCGCCTGCCGGGTCCCATCGCCTGCGCTGCGGGGGGACTAGTGGTCTGATAGATTCGGAATCGATACCAGTACCATTTGAGCCTCCCTTCATCGATCCACGGAGCGCATACCGCATGAGCAGCAACACCGCATCATCGAGCGCCGCGGCGCACGTGCCGTTGGAGGAGCAGATCGACTGGCAGCGGGCAATGCTCGAGATTCGCTTCTTCGAGGAGGAGTGCCACCGTCTCTTCGCCCGCGGGCTCGTACGCGGCTCGACCCACCTCGCCCAGGGCCAGGAAGCGGTCAACGTCGGCGCCTGCCGGGCGCTGCGCGTCACCGACCGGATGGCCTGCACCTATCGCGGGCACGCCGCCGTCCTGGCCAAGGGCGCACCGATGGACCGGGCCTTCGCCGAGATCCTCGGCAAGGCCGACGGGCTCTGCGGGGGCAAGGGCGGCTCGATGCACCTGACCGACATGTCGGTCGGCGCGATCGGCTCCTTCGCCATCATCGGCGGCCACCTGCCGATCATCCTCGGCACCGCCTTCGCCGAGCAGTACCGCGGGTCCGATGGCGTCAGCCTCTGCTTCTTCGGCGACGGCTCGACGAACATCGGCGCGTTCCACGAGGCGCTCAACATGGCGTCGGTCTGGAAGCTGCCGGCGATCTTCGTCTGCGAGAACAACCTCTACGGCGAGTACTCGCCGATCTCCAGCACCACACCGATCCAGCAGCTCGTCGCGCGCGCCGCCTCCTACGGGATGCCCGGCGTGCAGATCGACGGCAACGACGTGAGCGTGGTCCATGCCTCCATCGCCGAGGCGGTGGCGCGGGCCCGCGCCGGCGACGGGCCGACGTTCGTCGAGGCGCTCACCTACCGCCACAAGGGTCACTCGCGCTCCGATCCGGCGGCCTACCGGCCCGAGGGCGAGCTCGAGCGCTGGCTCGAGCGCGACCCGCTGATCGTCCACGAGCGCCACCTGCTGGCCCAGGGCGTCGAGCAGCGCATGCTCGACGAGATGCGCGCGTCCGCGGAGGCCGCGGCCTCCGATGCCCTGGAGCGGGCCATGAGCTGGTCCGAACCGGCCGCCGAGTCGCGACTGGAGCACGTCTTCGCATGAGCCAGACCATGACCTACAGGCAGGCCCTCACCCAGGCGATGGCCGACGCCATGGAGGAGGACGAGTCGGTCTGCCTGTTCGGCGAGGACGTGGCCGCTGCCGGCGGCGCCTTGAAGCTCACGGAGGGGCTGTTCGAGCGCTTCGGGCCGCGGCGCGTGCGCGACACGCCGATCTCCGAGCAGGCGATCATCGGCACCGCGATCGGGGCATCGCTCTCGGGCCTGCGGCCGATCGCCGAGATCATGTTCGCCGACTTCGCCGCGGTCTGCTTCGACGGCATCGCCAACCAGCTGGCCAAGTACCGCTACATGACCGGCGGTCAGGTGACCGTGCCGGCGACGATCCGCTTGGGCAACGGCGCGTCCGGCTTCGCCGCCCAGCACTCGCAATCGGTCGAGAACTGGTTCCTGAACGTGGCCGGCCTGAAGATCGTCGTCCCGGCCACGGCCACCGACGCCTACGGCCTCCTGCGCGCCGCGATCCAGGATCCCGACCCGGTGCTGGTCTTCGAGCACAAGCACTTGTTCAACCGCAAGGACGAGGTCGCCGACACGCTCGCCGTCGGCGAGATCGGCAAGGCCGAGGTCGTCCGCTCGGGGTCGGATGTGACGCTGGTCGGCACCCAGCTCATGCGCCACCGCGCCGTCGAGGCGGCCGAGCTGCTGGCCGGCGAGGGCGTCGAGGTGGAGGTCGTCGACCCGCGCACGATCGTCCCGCTCGACCTCGAGACGATCGCCCAGAGCGTCGATCGCACCAACCACCTTGTCGTCGCCCAGGAGTGCACCCACGACGGCAGCTGGGGCGCCTCGCTTGTCGCGCGGCTGATGGTGGAGCGCTTCGAGTCGCTCGACGCGCCGCCGCGCATCGTAGGCGGCGACGAGACGCCGGTGCCCTACGCCGCGCCGCTCGAGGATCTCTGGGTTCCGAGCGCCGAGCGGATCGCCGACGGCGTACGCCGCACACTCGCCTACTAGACCGCCCGATCGACGCCGCGAGGAGAACCGACGCACATGCACGAGGTCGTCATGCCCCGCCTGTCCGACTCCATGGAGGAGGGCACGATCATCCGCTGGATCAAGGAGGACGGGGCCGCGGTCGCGCGCGGGGAGGAGATCGTCGAGATCGAGACCGACAAGGCGACGATGGCCTACGAGGCCGACGCGGCTGGCACGCTCACGATCTCCGCCGTGGTGGGCGCCACGGTGCCCGTCGGCGTGCCGATCGCCACGATCGGAGATGCGGCGGCGGGCGTGTCCTCAGCTACGGCTGGTGCAGCGGCGAGCGTCGCCGTGGAGGCGCCGCCGGCACCCACCGCCGCCTCGCCGCAACCCGCCGTTGCCGACGGCGACGGCGACGGCATCAGCGCCTCGCCGGTGGCGCGGCGGCTCGCGGTGCGGACCGGCGTCGAGCTGTCGGCGATCACTGGCTCGGGTCCGTACGGGCGCATCCTCAAGGCGGACGTGTTCGCCGCGAACAGCGCGCCGGCTCCGTCAGCGGGCCTGGCGGCCGCGGGGTCTGCCCCCTCGGCAGCGGCCGTGCCGCCACCTGCGCCGCCAGTCGAAGCCGCCTACGAGGAGCTCTCGCGCACGCAGGCGGTCATCGCCCGGCGGATGGCCGAGTCGCGTGCCACGGTGCCCGACTTCGCCATCGAGGTCGATGTCGACATGTCGGCGTCGCTCGAGCTGCGCGCACAGCTCAAGCGGATCGCCGATCTCGCGCCGTCGCTCAACGACATCGTCGTCAAGGCGGCGGCCGCGGCGCTGCGCAACCACCCGCGCGTCAACGGCAGCTACCGCGACGGGCGCTTCGAGCTGCACGACTGGGTGCACGTCGGTGTGGCGGTGGCCGGCGAAGACACGCTCGTCGTCCCCGTTGTGCGCGACGCCCACGTCAAGTCGCTCGGCGCCATCGCCTCGGAGACTCGTGCGCTCGCGGCGCGGGTGCGCTCGGGCGAGATCACTGCGCCGGAGCTCTCGGGTGGGACCTTCACCGTGTCGAACCTCGGCATGTTCGGCATCGACCGCTTCGAGGGCATCGTCGACGCGCCGCAGGCGGCGATCCTCTGTGTCGGGACGGTCCGCGAACGCCCGGTCGCCCTCCATGGCGAGGTTGTGGTGCGGCCGATGATGTCGCTCACCCTCGCCTGCGATCACCGGATCCTGTATGGCGCCGACGCTGCGAGGTTCCTCGCCGAGGTCGGCGCGCTGCTCGAGCAGCCGCTCCGCCTCGCGCTCTAGGCCCCGCGGTCCGCAGCCCGCCGAGCGCATCACGCCCGCAGCTCGCGTCGCCGGGCTCTCGGCGCTCAGGGGCGCTCGACCCGGTAGCGGTCGATGTAGTCGGTGTCGAGCTCCCAGCCGAGGCCCGGAGCGTTCGGCAGCACGAGCTCCCCGCCGTCGAGCCGCGGGCGATTGGCCACGAGGTTCCACCACACCGGATCGCGATCGGGGTGGAAGCACTCGACGTAGGTGCCGTTGGAGACCGAGGCGAGCAGGTGCGCGGCGACCTGGGGCTCCTCGTGGTGGCCCATGGCGACGTCGAAGCTCAGCGCCATCGCGGCGACCCGTCGCCACTCCGTCGGCCCGCCCGACCACGAGGCGTCGAAGTTGCACACGTCGATCGCGCCGTCGACCATGAGGTCGCGGCAGCCGCCGGCCGAGAACTCGCTCTGGCCCGCGCACACCGCCGCGCCCCCCATCGCGCGGACGTCCCGCATCGCGCGGCGGTCGTTGTGCCAGCGGCACGGCTCCTCGAACCAGCGCAGGTCGGCGTCGG
>JAABUS010005137.1_pt1 | contig 17656 bp, 19 predicted proteins | sample 5560161 | NCBI WGS metagenome assembly JAABUS01 (sample SAMN10711885, study PRJNA513376) | rock metagenome | isolation source: Antarctica rocks | place: Antarctica: Victoria Land, Trio Nunatak nord | collected 2016-01-04
ACTTGATCAATGTAAACTGATAAAAAACAAAAAACTATGTAGTAATAAATTACCATATAATATTATCAGAAATATTTTTCAAACAGTATGCAGCGAAAACTCATCATTGAACTTAATGACATTGCCCGAAGTGGTGACATGATTCTTCTTGTTTAATACCCTTTATGTCACCCTTTCAGGGTTAGCGTTTTGTGATTATCATTTGCTATAATCATGACACCCCTGCGGGGTTTTGAAATATATTACATTCCCTTATTTCACATACCTCATACTTCATGCCTCATACCTTTCTAACGGTCATCATTAGCCCAGGCTATACTGGCTGATACGGCTCTTTGCCAGCCTTTGATTAATGGTACTACATCTGATGCATCGATTTTAGGTGTAAACTGCCTGTCAGCCTTCCATTGCTGTTGTATATCATGGGTATCGTTCCAATAGCCCACTGCCAAACCTGCCAGGTATGCTGCACCCAGCGCCGTTGTTTCGTAAACGGTAGGCCTTATAACAGGAACCTGTAAGATATCACTCTGAAATTGCATCAGCAGGTTGTTTACTGTTGCACCGCCATCAACACGAAGCTCTTTAATGGTAATGCCTGAATCTGATTCCATCGCTTTCAATACATCGGTGGTTTGATAAGCAATACTTTCAAGAGCCGCCCTGGTAATATGCGCGTTGGTAGTACCTCTAGTTAACCCAAATAAGGTACCCCGCGCATAAGGGTTCCAGTGAGGAGCGCCCAATCCTGTAAATGCAGGAACCATATACACACCGTCCGTATCATTAACCTGTAATGCCAGTGGCTCTATCTCAGCGGAAGAACGGATGATCTGCAGGCCGTCTCTCAGCCATTGCACCACTGCCCCTGCGATAAAGATGCTGCCTTCCAGTGCATATTCAACTTTGTTGTTAAGTTTCCATGCAACAGTGGTTAATAGATTATTATGGGATGTTACTGCTTTTTCACCGGTATTCATCAGCATAAAGCAACCGGTACCATATGTGTTTTTAACCATACCGGGTTGGATACACATTTGTCCGAATAAAGCTGCATGCTGATCTCCTGCTATACCTGCAATAGGAATATTTGAATTTTTTACGATTGCATCTGTAACTCCATAAATTTTACTGGATGGATTTATTTCAGGCAGAACAGATAGTGGTATGTTGAAAATTTTAAGCAGCTCTTCATCCCATTCACAGGAATGTATATTCATCAGCATGGTTCTGGAGGCATTGGATACGTCTGTTATATGCAACCTGCCATTAGACATTTTCCATGCCAGCCAGGTATCTACGGTGCCGAAAGCAAGTTCCCCTTTATCAGCCATAGCTCTTGCACCGGGAACATTATCCAGTATCCATCGAAGCTTAGTGGCAGAAAAATAAGCGTCAATCACCAGACCTGTTTTTTCCTGGATAAGCTGGTGCAGTCCCTCTTGTTTTAATTGATCGCAGTAACCTGCTGTTCTCCTATCCTGCCATACAATTGCATTATAAATTGGTTTTGAGCCGGATCTTTCCCAAACAAGTGTTGTCTCCCGTTGGTTGGTAATGCCAATAGCAGCTAGTTGCGAAAGGCTGATATTGCTTTTTGCAAGCACTTCCGCAAAAACACTGAACTGTGATGACCATATCTCTTCAGGGTCATGTTCTACCCATCCGGCCTGCGGATAAATTTGATTGAATTCTTTTTGCGCAACGTTGATAATATTCCCTCCCTGATCGAAAAGTATACACCGCGAACTGGTGGTACCCTGGTCTAAAGCAAGAACAAATTTGTTTGGCATGCAACCTTAATTATGATATAGAAAGATAAGGAGTTTTGTTAAACCTGTAAGGTTTTTTTCATCTGTCAGAAGTTAGCTGTTAGCTATCAGAAGGAAACGTATACAGCAGTGATTTCCTGATTGTTCACCCTCTTTCGCTAAGCTACGGCGGGGCAAGAAACTAACTGAGGATAGCAAAATAAATCTTGATAAATCAAAGAAATACCATTTACTTTGTTGCTCAAAGTGCTTTTTATGAAGACAACCTATCAGCCGTTTGAAACTTTGCAGGATATAAAAAGTATGATGGAACGTAGCAGCCGGTTCATCAGCTTAAGTGGATGGAGTGGAATAGCTGCTGGTACATGTGCGCTTGCCGGTGCCTGGTTAGCGGTGTCTAAAATGGCTGAATATAAAGTTTCTCAGAAATCAGGAAACATAGAAAGTCCGGGAACTTATTTCCAAAATGACGGACTGAACCAGTTATCGCGACAGTTATTATTAATTGCAGCGGGCGTTTTTATAGCTGCATTCATCACTGCTTTTTTATTTACTTATTTCAGAAGCAGGAAAGCCGGAATACAAATTTGGGGTACTTCTGCAAGGCGGTTAATGTGGAACACCCTGGTTCCAATGATTGTAGGGGGAATTGTTGTTTTGCGCATGCTTGATTTAAAATATTATCTTCTTATAGCTCCCTGTTGCCTGATCTTCTACGGTCTTGCACTTGTAAACGGAAGCAAGTATACTTTAGGTGAAGTTAGGTATCTGGGATATCTTGAAATTATATTGGGAATATTTAATTTATGGATACCGGGTTATGGTCTGATTTTTTGGGCTACAGGTTTTGGAATGCTTCATATAATTTATGGAGCAATGATGTGGTGGAAATATGAAAGAGGATAACGGCTGTCAGCAATCAGCAATCAGCTATTAAGTATTAGCAGATCAATTGATAGTAAGCTTCCTCCTGATAGCTGATAGCTGATAGCTGACGGCTGATAACCAAACGTCAGTTATTGATAAGGGTAATGAATAACATCCATTAAAAACGTAATGAAAAATCCGATAGAGCATCTTAATAAAATTTTTGACAGCCGTATACGCCTGGGCATTATGAGTGCTGTTATGGTGAATGAGGCGGTAAATTTTAATGAGTTAAAAGAATTGATTAATGTAACGGATGGTAACCTGGCTTCACACCTGAAAACCTTGGAAGAAAGCAGTTTTATAAAAGTAAAGAAAGGGTTTATTGGTAGAAAAACCAATACTACCTATTCAGTTACCAAGGCAGGAGAAAAAGCTTTTAAATCACATCTTGACGCGCTGGAAGAAATGATAAGATCTATTAATGATTAAATAGATAATTCCTTAACTAAATAATTGTTTTGCTATCAGCCGTCAGCTATCAGCAGAAACTTTTCAAAAATACTTGTATGTTTAGTTCTTTTTCTTCAAGCCCCGCCTTTATTGCAATAGTTTCAATATTTGCAATACTCTTCCTGGTTCCGGTGTATATGGCTATCATCAGGAATGGTCATTCTGTTTCAGAAGATTTGTATCATATGTTCGTGTATACTACTTGTACCGCTTTTTGGTGGAAATGGGTTACAAAGAAACGTGTCAAACAAAATATAAATATTTAAATAACGCTGGATATGGACTCTAAAAGATTTTCCTGGAAGGCCAGGTTTAAAAGTTTTGTTTATGCTTATGAAGGTTTAATATGGTTCTTCACGCATGAGCATAATGCCTGGATACATGGATTTGCAACAGTATTTGTATTGTTGATTTCATTTATTTTCAAAATTTCAGGTTTGGATCTGATTGCTATTCTATTCGCTATTGCGCTGGTACTGATTGCTGAAATGTTCAATACTGCTATTGAAAAAATAATGGATCACCTTTCGCCTGCTCAACATCCGTCTGTCAAAGTAATAAAAGACATAGCTGCAGCAGCGGTGCTCATTGCTGCAATAATTGCTGCAATTGTTGGATTAATAATTTTTACACCTAAAATATTATGACAAAACTACTTTTGTTCCCACGGCACCTCCTTAAACTTTATTCGCTTAAATCAGAGTTGGAGCGATTAATGGTAGCCTCGGTTTTCTTTAGCACTGCAATGCTTGTTATCAGAGTTTTTTACACGGGTAAAATAACTTTCATTTCCCTGGAATGGAACCTTTTCCTGGCATTCATTCCATATTTTATTTCGCAATGGCTCACCGGTAAACCATCAGTAATAAATAATAAATGGATGTTCGCGGCAGTATTTTGTACCTGGCTGGTTTTTATACCAAATTCATTCTATATTCTTACTGACCTGTTTCACCTTCAGGAGAATAATAATACGCCCCTTTGGTTTGACCTTTTGCTAATATTATCTTTTGCATGGAACGGCTTACTGGCTGGTATTTTATCTGTCAGGCATATAGAAAGAACCGTTCAAGTTTTATGGGGTTATAAAAATGAATTAATTTTCCTATATCCGGTGATGTTGTTAAATGCCTTAGGTATATTTATCGGCAGATACCTGCGTTATAACAGTTGGGATGTTATCACCAATCCTTTCCATTTAATGATGGATATTTTTGATATGCTTGCCCATCCGATCTTATTTAGGAATGCATGGTGCATGATATTTTTTTATTCGGTTTTTATGGTGATACTATATATGACAGTGAAGAGGGTTAGTAAGTTTGTTTAAGCTATCAGCCGTCAGCTATCAGCTTTCAGCAGTGCATAAGTGGTAAGATATTTCTATAATTTAAAACAACGTAAATTTTAAATAATCACAGTTGTAAAAGGCGAACTGGATTTTAATCTGTTCGCCCTTAAAGTGCGGTTATGAATGTTGTGCTTAAATTCAAGTTAACAGCTGATAGCTGACGACTGACAGCTAAAAATCAACTCCCATTGCAAAGTGCAACATTGGTTTTCCTTTGAAGAAGCCATTCATTTCCCATCCTGTATCAAGTCTAAGGAAATACCCGAATAAAGTGCTCCTGGCACCAAAACCATAGCCACCCACAAAAGGTCCGATACCACCGGCTTTTATAAGAACAGAAACAGGATTTCCCGTATACACTACAAAAGGGCGCTCTATCTTATTGTATGCACCATTCCATGCAGTTCCCAGGTCAAAGAACTGAATAACCTGGAAGTTACGCAGGAAAGCATTATTTATTGGCCTGTTGAACAATGTTGCAAATACAGGCAAACGAAATTCACTGTTTAAGACAACTGCATTATTGCCGTTTGCAACGTTTTGAGGGAAGCCCCGCATATTCACTGCCAGTGATTGAAATGCATAATCAGGATCTTGCGGTCTTGGGTTCTGGCTATACTTAGGGAATAAAGCTCCATCAGACCCGCCGAGGTAGTAAATTATTTTTTGATTGCCCCATGAGAAATCGCCCCCTGCTCTTCCGGCCCAAATAAAGTTGCGGTAAATTGGATAATAATAACGGCCATCAAAACCGAAATTGAAACTGTTACGTCCATCCTGGCTTCCAAGTTTGCTGATCTGACTGTTATAATCAACATAAAACTTATAGCGTAACCCGTTAAGTATATTAGTTGCTTTTACTACTGTATTATCATAAACATATTCAAGGCGCATCAAACCCCATGTTTTCTTTCTGTCAGGCTCATCCAGAGGAGCAGTATCAGCCCATTTAATTACCACTTTATCAGTTCTAACACCAAGTGATAAACGAACACTCTTTACTTTGTCAAAAGGATATTTTATAACACCCTGGTACAAATTTGTATAAGATTTTGCACCGTAACCTTCTCCTGTTTGTCCTACATCTGTTTTGCGATAATAGATTGCTGCAAAATCTATTCTTTTTTTAAGGTAATCGAACCTGGCCAGGTATTCACTTCCTGCATTCAATAAAGACTGAGTTCCGGGATAGAATACATTCTCCTGTCCTACTGTAACAGGCACACCACTACCTGCGGTATTAACTAACGGATTGCGCCACATCCCTGTAAAGCGAACGTCTTCCAGCATATCAAATATAGAAACTGAAAGCAAGCCATTAGACGCTCCGTTATTCAGGTTAACAGGCAAGCTTCCTGTATATGGCTGGTAGCGGGTTCCCAATACGTCACTGTTAAATAAAGAACCAGTAACCTGGTCTATAGCAAACTTTAATTTATAATCAAATCGTTTTGCCTTGTCAAGTACCGTTAAAGGCTTGTTGCGGTCTGCAGCCTCAGTTAATTTTTTAAGCGCGGCAGAATCAACTTTTTCATTTCCGAACTCAGATTCAAAAATGTCTTTCTTTTTAGTAGTGTCACCTCCGGGGGTAGCGGACTTGAATTTTAAAGCTTCCCCACTGGCAATCCTTGAAGCTTCTAAAGTTTTACGGCGGAAATCAGTTGGTCTCGGATTTACATTCCTTTTTTTCAACGTAGCTTCATCCACCTTTAGCTTATATAAAAATTTCAGATCCCCTTCCTGCCTTACTTCGCTTACCTGACCTAAATCACCAGCAATTTTTGTTTCTTTTAAACTGCTTTGATAGTTGGTAAGTGCGAAAACATAAGCTGAATCATTAGTGATGGAAAATGCAAATATAGAATCAGGCTCGCTTTTTTTATAAGCTCTTAAAACAGAGTCAAGGTCTCTTCTTTCCGGGTTGCGCAAAAGCTCATCACCGATTTTATAGATGGTATCAACACCAGCTCTTTGCGTTTTAAAAAATCCTGCAAACCTGTTACCAACGCCGTTTTCATCACTAACAAATGTAAAATGGGTGGTGTTATATTGCGTTGGATTTTTAGCATTACCAAATTTAAGATAGGTTAACTGCGATATTTGCTTGAACTCACTTTTGTTCCAGTTATCAACCAGGAAAACATTGTAAAGGTTGTTTGATGGCAAAACAGTATCGCCTGTTTTAGCCATGGCAGAGGGCCTGTTAGAAGCGTATATAATACCTGTTTTATTAGGAAAGGCAACAAAGGATGCATCAAGGTCATCATACACATCATTTGTAATTTGCTCCATTGTTTGCCTGTCAATTTTATAAACAAAAATATCCGACTGTCCTTTTTTTACTGCACTAAATAATAAAGTGTTGCCATCAAGCATAAATTTAAAGTCCTGAACCTGGTCAAAATCCGGCAGGTCCTGTTTGATGGTTTTGTATTTTGTCAGCATATCGTACACAAAAAGTTTTACGGTACCTTCTTCCCAATATACTACTGCAAGGCGATTTCCTTTGGTATCCCACGCTAATTGCGGGTAATTAGGGTTGGGTATATTTTCACTTAGTCGTATACCGCTTTTAAGCAATACTTTCTTATCGCCGTAGTTGTTGTAAATGTTTACTCTTTCTATGCCTTTTTTAAATTCTACCACAGCATATGTCTGGCTTCTTGGCGCGGGGTTAGGAGCAAAGCGGAAAAAATCATGAGAGTTACTGATTTCTTCAACAACAGACATAGAGCCTTTAGGAGCATTACGTCTTGCCCTTATATCTTTATCATATTTCTGTCCCTGAAAATCCATGAATTCGTGAAGGAGGTCTTTGAATTTCTTTTTGGCAATTCTTTGTGATGCACCGTTAAGATTACGATACACACGTGACAGGTATAGGAAGTAGGTAACGTTTTCTTTCTTATAAGTTTCTGCTACATGATACCAGAAGGAATGACCGGCGAGCAGCGGCTTTTCATAAGCAAACTGGTAAAAATTTTTATACCTGCCTGAAAGCATTGCTGATTTTAACTGATCATCAAGATCAGTGCTCCAGTTTTCAGCAGCATAAGCTACATAGCCATCTGTTAACCATTTTGGAAGATCCAGTAAAGCCTGGTTGGCAGCAAACTCTCCCAGGTCATCGCCAAATAAAAGATTATCCACTAATATGCGAGCAATGCCCTCGCGAACCTGGCGGCGAAGGTCGTAATGATTGCCGTTAAAATATACAATCACTTTATTGTTTACCAGCTTTGTATTGCCACCAGTGCTTTGCCAATCGTTAGTTAAACCTATATTCGATTGTTCCATTTCATTAAAGCTGTTGTAAACTATAATATTAGCCCTGCGCTGCAGACCATATTCAGTAAAGCTTTCTAGGTCACTCAGTTCTTTTTCAGCCACCTGAGCCACAAATTTTGCAAGCGGCTCACCGTTCTGGCTATAGTAGCTATTGAAGTTCTCAGTTTGGTAATAGGCCCATTTGAACTTTTTAAACTGTACCCTGTTCTTTCCAAATTCCACTGTATTTACCTGGCCAATGGCAGGCAGGGCAAAAATGGAAAACCCTAATAAAATATATAAAAACCATGACTTGAGGTAAGCTTTCGACATTGAAGAATTCTTTAGAACTTGCATATCCATCTAATTGTGTATTAAAATTATGTTTTTACCGCTAATCGGTGAAATTCATATTAAAATATTGGTCGTATGATAACTGTAAAATGCTTTACGTTTAATCCGGTACAGGAAAATACTTACATATTATTCAATGAACAACTTATATGCGGCATTATAGACCCCGGATGTTATTCCAGCGCTGAAAGAAAAGAACTCCGCGATTTTATTAATGAATATAAACTCTCCCTTAATTATTTGTTAAATACTCATTGCCATCTTGACCATGTATTTGGTAATAAATTCGTATTTGACACTTTCGGAATTTATTTACACATTCATGAAAAAGAAAAGCCTGTATTGGACTATGCGCCAATATCTGGTAAGAACTGGAACCTTCCTTTTGATAATTACACCGATGAGTTGATCTTGTTGAAAGAAGGAGATATTATTTTGTTAGGAGAAGACAAGTTAACAGTTCTTTTTACACCCGGACATTCACCCGGGCATATTGGTTTTTATTGTGAGGCACAAAAGTTTATTATAGGAGGAGACGTTTTATTTAAAGACAGCATCGGCAGAACCGACTTGCCGGGCGGTAATCATGAAACACTTCTTCGTAGCATTCGCCAGCAGTTGTTTACTTTACCTGAAGATGTAATAGTATATCCTGGTCATGGAGCACCCACTACTATTGGGTATGAAAAGAAAAATAACCCTTTTTTTAGGTAAGACTGTAGCCTATAGCACTCAGCTGTCAGCTATCAGCAATCAGGAAATTAATACCAGTAGCCATTTCTACGAATAGCCGGTTGCTGACGGTTGACAGCTAGTGTAAGTTTACAGAAAACATAAGTAGTTACTTAACCAGTCTTCCTATCAATGGTAACCGGATATTTTTAAGATAGGGCTTTTCAATTCTGTACATTAGATAAATATACAGCAGTAATAGAATGGATGCCACAGCCAGAGAGGTTGCTTTCAACGCAAATACATCCTCCGGTGAAACGATATACCTGATGATACACCAGTACACTGCGTAGAAGAATAGCGATAAAATAACAATACTTATTAATTTCCTGGTTGAATAAGGTATGGGATAATACTTTTGTCCAAGCTTGTAACAGATGCACATCTGAACGCCATAACAAATCATTGTTGCCATTGCTGAACCAAAATATCCGAAGACCGGTATCCACCAGATATTCAAAACAAACGCAAGTATAGCTGTAATAATAGTAATATAAGCACCCATGATGGTTTGATTGCTTAATTTAAACCAGATGGAAAGGTTATAATAAATACCTAAAAAAATATTTGCCAGCAACAAGGTTGGCACCACGTATAAGCCCTGCCAGTAAACATCATTTCTCAAAAACAGCACTTTCCATACATTGATGTACATAGCCACAAACAAAAACATGATGCTTAAAATAATCACAAAATATTTCATGATCCGTGCATAGGTCTGTCTTGCATTTTGAGCTTCAGCGTGTTGAAAAAAGAAAGGTTCCGCACCCATTCTGAATGCCTGGATAAACAGCGTAATAAGAATAGACAATTTATAGTTAGCGCCATAGATACCTATCAGGAAATTATTATGTTCAAGGTTATAAGGTAAATATTTCGGAAGGAAGAAAGCCCTGTCAAGGGTTTCGTTCACCATGCCTGCTAAACCTACTATTATTAAAGGCAAAGAATATTTCATCAGCCTTGCCCAAACTGCTCTATCGATTTTCCATTCAATACCAATAATCTCAGGTATTAGTATCAACCATGTAACAGTGCTTGCTACCAGGTTGGAAATAAAAATATAATTAATTCCCAGTGATGGATCGTAAAAAAAAGATATCCAGGTAATATTATGCTGAATCATCCATGGGCAGGCTATTAAAAAAAAAAGATTGAGGCCGATATTTACACCGATATTTATAAGCTTAACCATGCTATAACGCATGGGCCTGTTTTGTAAGCGAAGATTTGCAAAAGGAATGGCTGTTAAAGTATCGAATGCCAATATAAGTGAGAAGTAAATAATATACTCCGGGTGATTGCCTAACTCCATCCAGGATGAAAGAAACTGCCTGAAGTTAATCAGGAGAAATGTAAATAGAACTGTTGTAAATAATAAGGATACCGAACTGGCGCTTAATACTTTTTTTCGTTCAGCCAGGTTTTGAGAAAACCTGAAAAAAGAGGTCTCCATCCCGTATGTAAAAATTACGCTTAAGAAAGGAATCCATGCGTACACAATATTTATGGGGGCGTATGCCTCTGGTAAAAACATTCCTGTATATAACGGAACCAGCAGGTAATTTAATAGTCTTCCCAGTATATTAGTAACTCCATAAATAGCCGTCTGTCCTGCCAATTTTTTTATGCTGCTCAATGATTAGAACGTTTTCACAAATTTAATAGGTATTTATTATGCATAATTACTTTTTTGTATCTTTAAACTATCACGTAAATAGCGGATTATAATTAACCCGAACAATTTATTATGAAAAAATTTTTGTTGATATTATTTATTGTTGCTTCTGCCAAATTAAGTTTCAGCCAGGCCGTCGCTGGTAAAGTAGATTATCAAAAAAGTTCTCAACCTGCTACTATCATTGAATTACCATACAATCCTGATTTAGTGAATGCTGCTTTGAAGGATCACTTTTCCAAGAAGGGAGTAAAGGAATTTTCATCAAAAGGATTTTCAGTTTATAAAGGCATTCAATTAACAGCAGCAGATCCTACATCAAGTGATTTGTATTTTAAGATAGACCGCAAAAGCCGGAAGGAAAGTGATATTGCGGTGGTTTATTTGGTAGTAACGAAACCCAATGAAAATCCGGCTACCCGAAGCAGTGAGGACAATTACGGAATGGACCAGGCTGCAATTTTTTTATCTGATATCGGGCCATCTATTGATACGTACAGCCTTAACCAGAATATCAAAGGGCAGGATGATGCGGTAAAAAAAGCTGAAAAGAAATACAATAATCTTGTTGATGAAGGCAAAGACCTGGAGAAAAGAAGGAGGAGTTTAGAAGATAAGATACAGGACAATTTCAGAGAACAGGAAAATCAGAGAAACGAGGTGGAGAAACAAAAGCAGGCGTTAGAAGCGCTTAATTCAAAGCGGAAACAGTTATAATGGTTAATGATTAATGGTTAATTATTAACGGGTAGTGACTATATTCTTAAAATTGTTTGAATAGGCACAGATACCTCATACCCCATACCTGATACCTCATACCTGATCAAAGAATGTCTGCTTCATTGATCAGGTTATGTTTCAGAGCATACACAACAACGCCGGCAGTATTCTTTGCATTTATTTTTTCCAGTATCTTAGTGCGGTAGCCCTCAACTGTACGTTTACTGATAAACAATCTGTTACCAATTTCCTGGGCGGTGCACTGAAAGCATATAAGTTTTATGATTTCTTTTTCACGATCGCCGAATACAACTGTTTCTTTTTTAACGGATAGATTGAATTTACTTTTAACAATCATAGAAGCCAGGTTCGAAGTAGTATGTTTACAGTAATAAACATTTCCTTCGTAAACATTTTCAATGGCATCCAGGATTTCTTGTTTATCAGCATTTTTAAGTAAATAACCTTTTGCACCTGCTTCCAGCATATCAACAATAAGGTTCTCTTCATTGAACATAGATAAGGCAATGATCCTGCAAGAAGGATAATGTTGAGTAAGGTACTTTGTAGCTTCCACGCCATCCATATAAGGCATCTTAATATCTGTAATTACTATATCCGGCAGGTGCTTTTTAACCAGTTCAATGAGTTCCTTTCCATCGCCCGCCTGGCCCTTCACATTTAAAGTAGGTTGTTTTGATAACATTAACACCAGGCCATCCCTGAAAATTTCATGATCATCTGCAATTACAAGACTGATATTATATTTCATTGGGTGTGTAAATACCAAATTTATATCAACTTAGCGGTATTTTTATGAAATAATTTGTGCCTTCATTTGGTTTTGATTCAAGAGAATATATACCATTCATGATTTCAACGCGACTCTGTAAGCTTTTGAGACCCAATCCTTTATTACTGCTTTTTTCTTTATCAACATCAAAGCCCCTGCCATCGTCTTTTGTAAAAATAAGCAGGTTACCTTGTTCTTCGCTAAGCCCTATCTGAAGGCTTTTAGCATTAGCGTGTTTTATAGTATTATGCAAGATTTCCTGTATCATCCTGAAAATGTGAATCTCTTTTTCCTTAGGAACCTTACATTCCTTTATAATAAAAAACTGGATGTTAACTATACTCTTGTTACTTATCTGAGCAATGAATTCTTTGATGGCTTCTACCAGCCCTTTTCTTTCCAGAGTATTAGGTAACAGGTTATATGAGATTTCGCGCATGCTACCAATAATTTCATCAAGGTACTTTCCCGATTGGGCAATAACATTCTTATCTTCTGCATGTTGCATTTCAATGCTATTGATATTCAACTTCACTGCTGACAATAATGGGCCTATACTGTCGTGCAGGTCTGTAGCAATACGTTTACGTTCATTTTCCTGAATGGTAATTTCAGCATAAATCCTGTCATTCTGCAGTTTAACATAACGCCGGTGGTAACGAACAATGCTTATAATGAAATAAGCTATTATAATGCCTATCAGTAAAGCAGCGACTAATACCGCCTTAAAAGCTTGTGAATGCGCTACGTTCATTATTATTTTCTTATTATGCTTTACAGGTTACCTCCAATTCACTAAGCAATAATGATGCAAGGGAAAATTAAGTATTATTTCGCCTGGTAGCCCCATCAAAGAAATCCATAATTTTCGTTTTACGTGGAATAAAACATACGGCAATTGCATATAATAAATTTACAAAAGCATTTACGAACACTTTTATACCAAAGACTTCACGAAGAATAACCTTGTCTGTACCTATCAGTAAAAATGTAAATACAATGATTGTGTAAACAAAATAAATAACTAAACCTACACAAATAATGAACATTGAATTTTTAAATAATGATCTGTTAAGTTTTATAACAATGGTATTAATTGTATAAATGCTAAGTAACGCGAGAATAAAAGAATAGGAAATAAGAAATACGTAATTAAAGGAATATATTGTTGAACCAAAAAAGTTTTCTCCTAACCATATTATTGTCAGCAGCACAGTCAAAATAAAAAAACTTTCTTTAAGTTTTGAAAATAACTGCCAGCAATAAAACTGTGTTAAAAAAATTAAACATTCAAATAAATTAAACACGTTCCAGTCAGCTATCTGAATTGGCTTAGGAGTATATTTCGCAAGGTAAAGCCCAACAAGTAACTCGTTTAAAAGAGATATAAAAATGTACCATAAAAAGGGCTGATAGCTTGTATTTATTGTCTTGTACCGTATCAGCCCTATTATAGCAGCAAATAAAATGCTAAGGCTGAATAAAAATAAATATAAGTTTTCGTCCATACCTGAGTTGGATAATTCTATTTGTTTTACTATTCCTGATTGGAGCAGTTACAAAACACCTGATTTGTTTTTATTATATAGCAACACCAAGTAATATTGAAAGAATATCTTTCTATACTTTTTATTGTTGTTTAGGATCTATTAAACATGGCGGACAGGTTTGTCCGGTTTCAACCGCTTCAGCATTAGTCTCAGCAGCTGCATCCCTGGTATTGAACTTAGGCGCGCTGCTATCTGTATTAAGTTTAGTGGTTGAAGATGCAATCAATTTAGTATAAATATCCTTACCTTCTTTAGTAACAGGCAACATTACCAGGCGAACAACCCCTTTCTTATCTTTACCATAATAAAACCTGATTCCATCAGCACCTTTCTGGCTTAGGAGTAGCAGGAGTGCGTCTTTTGTAAATGACTCGCTGTTTGGCACATTAAAATTCTCAATTAGAAAGGTATCGGTTACCTTCCTGCCTACATCTATGCGTGTGGTTATAAAACTTTTCTGTAAAGCTATAGCTTCATTAATAGAAATAACGTACCGGGAAGCTCTGGCAGTATCAAAGGTAATACCGTCTTTATTCCCATTACCCCCGTTCCTGATGTTCTCCTTACAACTAATTAATCCTGTTAATAAAAAGAATATGGTGATGGCAACAGCAGATGTTTTTTTTAGCATATTAAAATTGTTTTAAGTTAATTAATCTTACTAAAATAAACCTTCATATTTATAATGGAAAGCAGTATTAATACTTAAAAGGATAAGTAGATATACCTGAATTATTCAGTAATGTCATCTCAACCTTAAAGCGTCGCTATTGCTATCAGCTATCAGGACGTACATGTGTAAATGTATTTCCTCCTGATTACTGATAGCCCGTTACGGTTGCCCGAATCGTTTATCATCAATAAAAGAAGAATCAGTAAGCGTGGCGAGAAACATTTTAATATAATACAGTTCTTCAGTAGTAAAAGAGAGTTTGTTTTTTAGTAATGGGTCTAAGGTTGGGCTGTTCTGGATGCTGCTGCTGTAGTGATTCAAAACATTATCCAGGCTATAAAGCCTTCCATCATGCCCGTATGGAAATGACTGGTAAACATTCCTCAGGCTGGGAACTTTAAATTTTAAGGAATCTTCTTTTTTCCCGGTGACGCGCATTTTTCCATAATCTTTCAGATCCTTATTTAAGGACATGCCGGTATTGCGATAGCTGAGATCCGTAAACAATGGTTCTTTATGACAGCTGGCACATTTTGCCTGAAAGGCCGTGTAGCCCGTTTGCTCTGCATAAGTAAAGGTTCTTTCACCTCTTTTAACTTGGTCGTATTTTGAATTTGCTGAAACAAGAGAGCATACAAACTGAGTAATAGCTTTCAACATTCTTTGGCTGTTTATCTCATCATCGCCATATGCTGCTTTGAATTGTTGCTTATAGCTATTATCCTGCTTTAATTTATTTATTACATTGTTGATATCTTCTGCCATTTCATTGGGAGCAACAATATGAGCAAGAGATTCAACTTCGATATAATTAGTACCGCCATCCCATTGAAATTCTTTCTGCCAGACCATGTTGAATAAAGCAGGTGCATTCCTGGTTGTAAACTGGTTGTTAAAACCATGACTCAGGTCATGATCAAATGTAGCAAATGCCGCGAATTGCTGGTGGCAGGAAGCGCAGGAGAAATTGCCATCTTTTGAAAGTTTACCATCATAAAACAATTTCCTTCCTAATTCAAATCCCTCACTCGTTAGTGGATTTCCTTCAAACTTATACTGCGGTTCCGGAAAGCCAGGTGGAATTGTAAAATTCAGTGGAGTTGTTTTATGATCAGTGTCATTTTTTTTTGAACAGCTATTAATAAATGCACATGCTATTATAAACATGCCTGTGAATAATATGATAAAAATTTTCTTCATCTGTTGTTTTCAACATTCACAAGGGAAAACATTTTAGAATAATTAGCGGCTATCTTTTTTGAGAGATCGCCGGGTGTCATACAAACAGGCACCTGTGCAATATGAAGCTCATTTGGATTATTAAACCATGCATTTACATTAGCGGTGATCGTTATTGTTGAATAAGAGTTCGCTAAAAATTCAAGTGCTGTGTTGCCGGGAAAAGATAACACCACTTTTTTCAGCACATCATCTGCTTTTTTAAATCCACCAATATGATACTGAATCCGGTTATCAGCCTCGGTAGACAACGGTGAATTACCCTCCAGCTTTGCCATAATGTATCCGCTGTTCCATGTCCAGAACATGCCATTAGCCGGATCCAATGCGCCGGTTTGAGCGCCACTTACATTCCTGACGCTGTCAACCCCGATCGTAAATGCAATACGATCATATTTGTTTGCCGGTGCTTTAATTCCAATATACTCAGTTCCGGCGGCTGATTCATCAATTAAAAAATAACTATTCTCTGCCACCTTTACAACCTTGTCAGCATTTGAGTTTATAAGCGTAAGATCAGAAATATAATACTTGAAAGTTTTTACTGAGTATATTTCCTTGAAATAATTCCTGTAAGGTTTGTCAAACTCAAGAGGAGCGGCATCCACCACTGCTTTAAAATGCAGGTTTAAATTAAATGTTGCACCAGCCTGTGCAATGTCCTGGTGTATTTGCTTCTGGCAGGAACTGGCAAAACATACAATCATTACTAAAATGGAACCCGCTGCAATTTTCATAATTACGCATTTCATAATCCGGGATTTATTTAATGATCTGAATAACGTATTTTTTTCCGGTTCTCTTTTATTACCGATCCGATCTTCTTTGATTTAATTCTTTTTTCTTTAGCTATTTTAGAAGGTTTTGTTGGAAGCCGCTTCTTTTGTTTTTTTAGTGCCGTATCTATAAGAAGGTTCGTTTTTTCTATGACAGTTTCTTTATTGGATAACTGATTTCTGTGAACCTGGCTTTTAACCTGTAAATTTCCTTCTGAAGTAATTTTGTTGGCCAGCTTATTATGAATGATATCCTTTTGTTCATCGGTAAGAAGCCCGCTGTCAGCAACATGAAAATAGCCTTCTACCATGGTTTCCACCTTGTTAACATTTTGTCCGCCTTTTCCTCCGCTACGGGCAGTATGGAACTTTATTTCTTTTGATACGTCAATCATACTTTGGGATCAGTAAATTTACACAGAATAATCCGCAATACATGAGGGTAGTAATTCAAAGGGTGAGCGAAGCTAATGTTAGCATTGATGGCATTATAAAATCACAGATTCAAAAAGGGTTGTTGGTTTTTTTAGGAATTGAAGAAAGTGATACTATAGAAGATATTAAATGGCTAAGCAGTAAAATTGTGCAGTTAAGGATATTTGACGATGAAAATGGGGTGATGAATGTTTCAGTGCAGCAGGCAGGCGGCGAACTATTACTTGTTAGCCAGTTTACATTACATGCTTCTACAAAAAAAGGTAACAGGCCATCTTATATTAAAGCCGCCAAACCTGAAATAGCATTGACATTATACGAGCAAATGGTAATACAATTGGAGACTGATTTGGAAAAAAAGATCAAGACTGGTCAGTTCCAGGCAATGATGCAGGTGGCCCTGATCAATGATGGCCCGGTAACTATTATAATTGACAGTAAGAAGAAGGAGTGAAATCAGACACTGGCTTTTGAAGTTCTGATTTATTTGAAACTTACCAAACAGAGGTTGACTTGCGAGGTCTTGAACAGAGAGGGTTCCAGCCGGCACTTCAAACCAAGACGATGACTTCCGAAGTCTTGAATTGCGACATCTTATCCTACATAGGCAGACTTCGAAAGTCTTGCATGGATACGCTGTCTCTAGGTTTTAAAATTTTATCTATTTTAAAGTTGTCTGTATTCAAGACTTTCGAAGTTTGCGTTTGTATTGAAAGTTATTAAAATTTAAGACTTCGGAAGTCAGCGTCTATATTAAACACTTTCGGAAGTCAACGTCTGTATTCAAGACCTAATAATATTAATACGCCCAACAAACAAGGCTTCGTCGGGTGCGTAGCACCAACGATGAAGCCGATGTTGTACGGAACCGCACGGTAGGAAAACGATTTGATATGGGGATTGTGTTTTTGCTTTTTATAAAAGCATTGGATGAGC
>JAABUS010005138.1_pt1 | contig 17651 bp, 14 predicted proteins | sample 5560161 | NCBI WGS metagenome assembly JAABUS01 (sample SAMN10711885, study PRJNA513376) | rock metagenome | isolation source: Antarctica rocks | place: Antarctica: Victoria Land, Trio Nunatak nord | collected 2016-01-04
AGGGTCGAGGCGTGGCGCGCGATGTACCCAAAGCCTGAGTGGACTCCGACTCCTGAAATCGAAGCGATCACGACAGAGCTTCGGGAGATGATTGTCGCGTTCGGGGTCAAGTGCGCCGAACTGCGCGGCGCGGTAGCCGCCGCCAAGGCTCAGAGGTGACGAACTTCAGGCAGCTAACCCGCCGAGTACTCGTTGCATCAGTCCTTTCCTAGCCATCTAGGCGCACTCGCCGCCGACCAGTTCGCGTTCGATGAGCGCGACCCGAAGGCCCTGCTTGTTCAGCCGGGAGACGGCGACTTCGCCTGCGGGCCCGGCGCCGATCACGATGGCGTCATAGCGAGTGCTGATGGGTCCTCCTTGAGTTAGTGAAATGCGATGCGCCGCGTTACGCGGCGCAGCAAGAGAGCTGGGCGACGTCGCGATCGAACGTCTGCGCGGCGAGGCGGAGTCCCTCGGCCATCGTCAGGTAGGGGGCCCAGGTGTCCGCCAGCTGCTCGATCGTCATGTCTTGCGCGATCGCCAGGACGGCCGCGTAGATCACTTCGCCGGCGCCCTCTGCCAGGGCCGATGCCCCGATCAGGCGACCGCTACCGGCCTCGCGGACGAGCTTGATCAGGCCGCGGGTGTCGTCGTTGACGAGGGCGCGCGGTATCGCCGAGAGTGGCAGCACGGAGGTCTGCGCGTCGATGCCATGCTCGCGCGCCGCGGCCTCCGTCAGACCAGCCGCGGCGATCTGCGGAAACGTGAAGATGATTCGCGGGAGGGCCGCGAAGTCGAGGCGCTTGCCCCCACTGCCGAGCGCATTCTCGGCGGCGGCCGCGCCACCCGATGCCGCCACGTAGACGTACTGCGGCTGGCTGGTCACGTCCCCGGCGGCAAAGATGGAAGCGACGCTCGTGCGCTGCTCTTCGTCGACGATGATCGCGCCGCGCGGGTCGAGTGCGACGCCGATCTCGGCGAGACCCAGTCCTTCGGTGTTGGCCTGGCGGCCGGCGGCGACCAGGATGTCGTCGACGCGAACCTCGAACGGCGTGCCGTCGCCGTCCGTGCCGCGCAGTACCTTCTCGTCGCCCTCGCGGGCCACGTCGATCGTCGTCGCCCATTCGAGGACCGTATGGCCGGCGTCTTCGAGGATGCCTCGGATCGCTTCCGAGATCTCGGGCTCCATCGCCGGTGCGACGGTGCGGCGGGCGATGAAGGTCACCTGGCTTCCGAACAGGCCGAACATCTGACCGAGCTCAAGACCGACGGAGCCGATCCCTAGCACCGCGAGCCGCTTCGGCGGGTCGGTGAGCTCGAGCGCTGACGTCGAGGTCAGATAGCCGGCATCCCCGAGACCGGCGATCGGTGGCGCCGCCGGACGCGCGCCCGCGGCGACGATGATCGCCTCAGCGGTGACGGGATCCCCGTCGACCGCGACCGTATGCGGGTCGACAATATCGGCTTCGCCGGCGCGGAAGTCGATGCCGTAGGAGTCGATCAGATCGACGTATTTCTCCTGGCGCAGTCGATCGACCAGTGCGGCTTTGCGCTCGACCGCCTCGGCGAGCCGGGCGCGGTCGCCGCCGGCCTGCTTGGCGCTCGCGAGTAGCGACTTCGAAGGGATGCAGCCGATGTTCACGCAGGTGCCACCCGTCGTGCCGTGCTCGATCATGACGACGCGCTTTCCGAGGTCACGCGCGCGGATGGCGGCGGCGAAGGCGCCGCCTCCTGAGCCGATCACAATCAGGTCGGTGTCGCGGGCGGGCCGGTCGCCGTTTTGCGGTGCGACCGGTTCCTGCGTGATTCGCTGGACTGAGTACTTCGTTCCGGTGAGGGACTGCTCGAGTGTCCGGCGGCCTGCCGTCGCGGCGTCAAGCTCGGCGCGGCCGGCGCGCCAGTCAACTCGCACGTCGCGCGCGCCCGCCTGCTCGAACGCCTGCTTCACGTGCGTTGCGCACCCACCGCAAGTCATACCCGACACTTCCACTTTCGTCCTCATGAGCGGACCTCCGGGGGACGCTCCGGCTCGCACTGGCGACGCGCCCGCACGCGCAGCACAATCGCGATCACGACAACGACGGCGGCGATCAGGCCCGCGCCGAGGCCGAGCACCGTGCCGACGGCGGCGCTGCCGACCACCCCCACGAGCAGCGGACCGCCAGCGCAACAGACGACCGCGAGGAGAATCACGGCAACGCCGGCAAGGCCAGCCTTGTCACCGCCCCGATCCCGGTTCGGTGAAGCCATCAGCACATCCTCCCGTCCACGCGCCGGCAGGCCGCGACGTGTTCGGCGTTGTCCGCCAAGAGGTCGTGGCCCAGGTCGAGCAGCTTCAGCACCCGGGGATCGGCGATCCGGTAGTACACCGTGCGGTGTTCGCGGCGGGTCTCGACGAACCCGCACCAACGCAGACACGCGAGGTGGTTCGACACCTTCGGCTGGGGTTGGCCGAGCGTCTCGACGATGTCGCCGACCGATCGCTCGCCCTCGCCGATCAGCGTGAGGATCGCGACGCGCGTCGGATCGCTCAGAGCACGGAAGTACTTCGCGACGAGCTCGATCTCAGTCGGCTCCTCAGAAATGCGAAAGGGAACGGTCGCAGTCGCCATTCAGGACCTCCAGGCGCATTGCGATTGCCGTGGAAACATCATGCCGTCATGATATCAGCAATATGTGACTTGAGCCAACTTGGAGTACTCGGGCCATGGCGAGAAACGCGAAGCAGGCCCGCCCACATCGAACGCGCTGGATCGCTCTTGGCGCCGGCGTGATCGTGGTCGTTGTGCTGCCCGTGGTCGCCGGTGGCATATCGCACCCCGACGAAGCGACACGAACAGCGAGGCGGCGACAACAGCAGGGACCGGCCATCAGGTGACGCTCGAGAGCATCGATGGCCAAACCGTCAGCCTGCCGGCCGGCAAGCCGGGCGCGATGTACTTCAGTAGCAGCACGTGCAGCTCGTGCATCCCTCCGGCCCGGGGACTCGGTGAGCTCAAGCGGCGGTTCGGGACGCAGATCGACGCGGTGTTCATCAGCATCGACCCGAGCGATTCGGCCGACGGTCTCCGCGCTGTGAGCAGGACCGTCGGCGACCCGCCCTATCCCTTCGTGATCGACCGCAACGGAGTCGCGACGACCAAGTACCGGATCACGGCGCTTGGGACGCTCGTCGTCTACAACGCGAACGGCGCCGTCGTCGACCGGCTCATCGACCCGGACCGATCGCAGATCGCGAGTGCGCTCCGCAAGGCGGGCGCTTCGTGAGCGCCGCGGTCAGCTTCGCGTTCGCGGCTGGCCTACTTGCCACCGTGAACCCGTGCGGGTTCGCCATGCTGCCGAGCTTTCTGACGCTCTACCTAGCCGATTCGGATGGCCAGCGCCGAACGCTGCTCGCGCGCACCACCGAGGGGCTCGCGGTGGGCACCGTGCTGAGTGCAGCGTTCGGCGGCGTTTTCGTCCTCGCCGGCCTGATCGTCTCGGCGGGCCTGCGCTTCGTTCTCGACGTGGTGCCGTGGCTAGCGCTCGTAATCGGCGTCGCCCTCACCATCGTCGGCGTGGCGATGGTGCTCGGTCGGCACGTCGGGTTCGTCCCCGCAAGCCGCGTCAGCACTGCGTCAGAAGGCTCGGGTGGCTACCGGCGCGTCGCGCTATTCGGAACCACATACGCGGTCGCCTCACTGTCGTGCACGCTCGCCGTATTCCTCGTCGTGGTCAGCCAGGCGCTCGCGGCAGGCAACCCCCTTCAGCTGCTCGCGGTCTTCGCTGCCTACGCAGCCGGCAGTGCCAGCCTGCTGCTCGCCCTGTCGGTTTCGGCCGCCCTCGCCCGCGGCGCCCTCGCCCACGGGGTCCGTCGCCTCGCGCCAATCGTCAACCGGCTCTCCGGCGCCCTGCTCGTACTATCCGGCATCTACTTGGTCGCCTATTGGCTGCCCGCCATAGGCAACGGGCGGTCCACGTCGACCAGCTGGGCGGCCCGCGCTACCGACCGCATCTCAGCAACGCTCGCCGATTTCTTCGCGGCCCGCACGACGTCGTTCGCGATCGTGCTGGCGGTCGGGTTACTCCTCGGATCGGCGCTGATCCGCCCGCGGGTCGCTCAGGCGCGCAGCCCGAAAGCGAATCGCCGCAGGCAAGGGGTGACGGTGTGCGGCCCCCGTCCACTGAGCTAAGCCAACTGGCACACAGACGGCTTCGGGCGTGCTCGAGCGACAGGTAGCAGCAACCAAGGAGGGATGGAGTTGATGGGACGACTATCGAACCCTTGAGCCGGGGTGCAGACTTGACCTCAGGATCGCGCCAGCATCCTTCGCTGCGAGGAAGCTGACCGGCGCTCGCGCAGCCAGGGCTCGACTTTGACCGGGGGGAAGCGGCCTGGATACGTGAAAGCCCTGCACGGCGTCGCAACCGAGCTCGGCCAGACGGTGCATGGCGGCTTCGCCCTCGACCCCCTCGGCCACTACGCCGGCGCCGAGCGCGTGCCCGAGGTCGATAATCCGGGCTATCACGAGTGGCTCGCGCCGATCCGAGAGCTGCCGCACGAAGGACCTGTCGATCTTCAGCTCCTGGAACTCGATACCACCCCCACTCCGGGCTCGCCTACAACCCGCCGCGTGAAAACGCCGCCATCTGGCAAGACCCCGACGACCAACCAGCCCCAGCGGCCCGAAGTGTCCACGCCGACCGGGTCCAGGCCAGAGCCGGGCACGAGCCGAGGAACTCAGCGAGGCGAGTTCGGAGCGCACGCGATAGGTTGCGACGGTGTACTCGGGTCTTCTGCAATGCGGATGCGGGGCCTCCTTCGAGGCGAGCGGGTCCGCGAGCGCAGTCGCGAATGCGCGCTGTGAGTTCTGCAGAGGGTCTCTAAGCATGCTGCCAGGCGTTACAAGCGGTGTCGCAGAGCCCGCACCCTCGGGCGACTTGATTCTTCGTGCCGTTAGCGGTCCGCTCGGCGGGGCCCCTTTGACACCTCCCGCCACCTCTCGAGTCTTTGCTCGTCCCTCTTCTCCGCCGGTGCGACCCGCAGACCCCGACGCTGATAGAGGAGGTGTGGATTGGCTGCTGTATCGGCTATGGGAGCATTGCGACGCGACGGAAGCTCAGCTGGAGATGGTCAAGCGCTTCTGCGAACTGTACAGCCGGTACGGGCTCATCGACGAGCTGGGTGATCCTCTGCCTTTGTTCAGGGCGTGTCGACACTGCGACTCATGCTGGGCTCCGGTACCACAGTCGGAGGTCCCGCGTCCTGAGAACGCGGAAGTGTCTGTTCCGTGGATCGGCTCGTCGTATTTCATCGATCGGATCTGCGCCCTTGCGATCAACTCCAACAGGTATGGAGCGTTAGGTGGCCACTGGTGGATCACGCGTGGTCACATCCGCGACCTCCGAGCCGGCATCAAGCCGCGCGGCGGTTTCGCATACGGCACCGGGAGCATTCTCGCCGCGATCGAAGCCAGCCTGCACGGACAACCGCTGCCCGAAGAGCCACCCAACCTCGATCTGATCGCCGACGCATGGCACAGCACTGCGTTTCAAGAGTCAGTCAAGTGCGCTCCCGAGGTCGGGCGCGGCACCCCCACTGGGGCGATGTGGCAGAACTGTCCATCGACGTACCTCCTAGAGGAGCTTCGTCTGCTGCAACCAAGAGTGCTGCTCCTCGTGGGCCGAACAGATGTAGCTCCTCGCGTCCTCGACCTTATAGACGCGACCGAGATCGATCGCGGAGATCATTTTCAGCGGCATGGGGCAGACCTCTTTGGCAGTCCGGCCGATGTCTTCTCGGTGAACCACCCGTCCTGGGGCCACTGGAAGCAGTCCTACCCCGAGCTGCTCGCGAGCTTGAAACGATCGCCAGCCCTCGCGGGCTGAGCTAGCAACCAAGCAGTGGAGTTGATGGGACGACTATCGAACCCTTCTGGGTCAGGGCTCGGTCGCCTCAGGCGGGCTGCACCATCGGAGCGCCACACCTGACGTGGAGGCTGGTAAGTACCGCACAGCACCGAACTCCGGGACAGCACGGGGTGTGCTGCCGTTCGCGCCGCTAAGCGACGTCACGTGTGTCGCGCCAACAGCAACGAGATCTCGCGCACGATTGCCTCGTCGAGCGATCTGGTGTCACCGGCACCGCCCGCGGGATCACTGATGGCGCAGTAGCGCCGATGTGGTGCGCGATCGTCTTCGCTGAACCGCCGCAGGCTCGGGCCACCAACCTCAACCCACAGTATGCCGTCGACGTCGAGGAACACAAAGCGTCTCCCGGAGCCGCCGTGTTCTGAGTAACTGAAGGATGCCAGCTTCCAACCCAATCTAGTCTCAAAGTCCACTCGGCTACGTCTGAACCGTGCGCGCACTTGTCCGACCGCGCTATCAAGTCCCGGATTATCGCGCGCGCCCATACGTGCGAGGAAGTCTCTTAGCACTCGGTCGAGGCCGGCAGAGCGCTCTGCGCGAAGGGCGGTCTCTTGATCCAGGTACTCGCGCGCACGAGCCTGTGCGTCTCGCCGGCGTGCGATCTCCGCCCTCGCGTTCGTCATGTGTCGATCCAGGTCGAAGAACTCGTCGACCGACGGCGGACTGGCTTCGGCGGCCGCGTTGGCCACTTCCTCATCCCACGCAAGCCGTGCGTGCGCGCTGCAGTAGCGCCGGTCTGCAACCAGTCGGCTGTGATCGCCGCACACCTCGCGGCCACACGTCGAGCAGCGCCCTATCCCGCGTGTTCCACACGCGCAGAGGGCGCCGCCTGCTGTGGCCCCTTCCGTTTCGTCACGAAAGCGGGTGTAGCAACGGTCGCGGTCGCTGCCTCCGCGCTGAGGGTCGCTCTGCAGGCACTCGAAGTACCCAGGAGCAACCGGTCGTATGTCTGACGAGCCACATCGGGGGCAGACCGCCACTGCCACGGAACCCTAGCGCTCGTCAGGTCCGGCGGAGGCCTTGGCGTAGGCGCGGTGGTGAAGATCGCGACGAACCGTACGCGGTTCCGCCCACGGTCGACCGACAAGTCAAGCCCCAGGCTTCCCGCGAGTAGACCACGGGCTCGACGCCCGTCACGCTACTGCTCACCCATGCAACAGAGCCACCCGCCGGAATCGCCCCCGGTCGAGGCGGTAGAAGTGGTGTAGCGGGGTCCGCGTCCCGGATGTAGGTCCGGCCACCGCGGGCTCCAGACTCGTCGGCTCTTCCAGGAGTCCGACGTGAAGGAGAACACCACGATGGCCGAAGGCCAGAGGATGACCGCTGCCGATGTCGTCGCCAAGGTCTTGGCGGGCGAGCACGGCGACTTCGTGCGCGACGCGGTCGCGCTGATCGCGCGTGAGCTGATGGAGGCCGAGATCACCGCCGAGGTCGGCGCCCCGCACGGGGAGCCGTGCCCCGAGCGGGTGGCGCACCGCAACGGCTACCGCCCCCGCCCGTGGGAGACGCGAGCCGGCGAGATCGAGCTGCTGATCCCGCGCAAGCGATCGAGCCCGGCGTATTTCCCGTCGTTTCTGGAGCCGCGGCGTCGTTGTGAGCAGGCGATCGTCGCCGTCGTCATGGAGGCCTACGTCAACGGCGTTTCCACGCGCAAGGTCGATCGGCTCGTCGAGCAGCTCGGGATCGCGGGGATGACCAAGGACCGTGTCTCGGCGCTGTGCCGCGGCCTCGACGAGCAGGTCGGCGCGTTCCGCGGCCGGCCGCTTCAGGGCGAGTACCCGTACCTGTGGCTCGACGCCAAGCACGTCAAGGTCCGCTCGGGCGGCCACGTGCGCTCCAAGGCACTGGTCATCGCCTACGGGGTGCATGACTCCGGGCGGCGCGAGGTGATCGGCCTGGATCTCGGGGAGATCGAGTCCGAGGCGTTCTGGACGGAGTTCCTGCGCGACCTGCGCGCCCGCGGCCTGGCCGGGGTGCGCCTGGCGGTCTCCGATCACCACGAGGGCCTGAAGAACGCGATCGTCCGGGTGCTGGGCTGCCCGTGGCAGCGCTGCACCGTGCACTTCGTCAGAAACATGCACCAGCACTGCCGACCCAGCCAGCGCGGGCTGGTCTCCGCCGCGCTCAGAGAAGTCTTCCAAGCCGAGCACTCAGAGCAGGCCCGCGAGCGCGTCGGCGCCGTCATCGAACGCCTCGAGCCGCTGGCCCCGAAGGTCGCCCGGCTGCTCGAGGACGCCGAAGAGGACCTGCTGGCGTTCTACGCCTTCCCCGCCGCGCACCGGTCAAAGCTGCGCAGCACCAACCCGCTCGAGCGCGTCAACCGCGAGATCGGGCGGCGCTCCGACGTCGTCGGGATCTTCCCCAACGACCCCGCCGTCATCCGCCTCGCCGGCGCGCTACTCATCGAGCAGAACGACGAATGGCTCGTCGGGCGCCGCTACCTGTCGGCCGAGTCGCTCGCGTTGGTCCTCGTCGACGAGGACCAACGCGAACCCGGCAAGGAGGTGATCGAGCTCCAAGCCGCCTGAGCCGCGCCCCTCTCACCGACGAGCCGACGCTACACCACTCAATCCGACTTGACTTGGAGACGCGGAGGACCCTCTTGCGTTGCTACGGGGCTGTACTGCACCTGTCCAGGCCGGGGATCAATGGATGCCGGAGCGCGGGGTCTTGGCCGTGACGAGCAAGCGCTTCTTCTTTGTTAGCGGCGGATCGCGTTTTGTCATGCCGGTCGGGGATATCGAAGGCGCTTTTCGAAAGGGTAACAAACTGACATTGAACCTTCCGGCTCGAGCACCGGTTGCCTTCTACCTCCTCGAGGAATCAAGTCCTCGCGGCAGCGGTGACGACTTTGTCGCTCGTTTGGTGTGGGCCGTTGATAATGCCGACGTACCGGTCGTGAGCGAGGTAACAGGCACCCCAGGTGCGGGGATGCAAGTGACCTTTGTGGCAGATGAGCTCGAAAAGCTTGCAGGCCTCCGAGACCGAGGAGTACTCTCTGAAGACGAGTTTGAAGCCCAGAAGCGTGGCCTGCTCGGCGCGTAGGGACCGCGCGTCGAAGTCCAGAAGTCCAGAACAGCAAGCATCGTCGACGCGGACGACGAAGGGGAATACTTCGGGATGGCTTACCTATTACCTCACTGACCGCGGTCCAAGGGTCCAAGGTCTGGCGAGCTGCCTTGCTGGAGCTGCTCAACAGCGCTTCGACCGGCTCGAGCCAATGACGGGTAGCGGGGCTAACTCTAGGCGAAGTTGAGCCCATACCGATTTCCACGTCTTTTGTATGCCTCAACCCCGCCCTCCAAGAGGGCACAGACCTGATCGCGGGTCTCAGGGCGGTCGACCGCACCAGATTTCTCGGGTCGGCCTTTGCCATTCTCGACGATCATGGGCACGACCAATTCTGCATCTCCGAGGACGGTGAGGTTGGCGCTGTGAGTGGCGATAATCACCTGGCGCCGCTCTTTTGCCGCTTCCAAGTGACGGACAACCGAGCTGGCGATGTACTGGCCGTCCAAATGATCTTCAGGCTGGTCGAGGACGAGGGGTTCGCTGCGCTCTGCGCATAACAGAAGCCCGAGCAACACCGATCGTTGCTGACCCGTCGAGAGATGATCGAAAGCCTGACGTTCTGCCTGGCCGCGTCGCTGCACTTCGATTCTGGGTCGATCCGGTAGCAGCATCGTCTCAAGGTGGAACGTTTGTTCCCACGTCCAGGCCCTGTCGAGCTGATCTCCCGTGAAGAACGGCGACTTGTCGATGTCCTGAAGCGCTAGCAGCCCCGCGCGACCGGAACATGAGATGACCTGCTGCGAGAAGTCGAGAGGGCTAACGACGGCTGCCAAACGAGCAACGCGCGGCCTGCGGAACCCGAACGTTTCGGACAGCCACGTAACCCAATCGTTATCAGTTCCCGCACGGCCGACCGAAACGCGAATCGTCAAATCGTCGGCGTAGGAGTTTGCTTCGCTCGCAATCTGTTTGAGCACGACGCCTCTGTCGAGAAAGAGGTTTTGCCGATTGCGCTGCAGATCCTCGACAAGGCGTTTACGGTCCCGTCGGGCATCCTCGTGTTCGGTCTGTCGCTTTCGGAGAGTCTTCAGTGTCTTCTTGACTTCATTCAGTCGGTCGGCGATCGCGCGCACCGCACCGGCTTGCACCTTGAGGCCTTTCGCCTCCAGTTCAGCCTGCTTCTTCGTGAGTCGCTCCTCGAGGTCAGCGTGATCTACCTTCCAGCGCGCGAGCGATGCCTGAGCGGCAGCGGCGGCCTGCGAAAGGTCGGCATTAGCTGTTGAAACGATCTCGCTCCGACGCCTCTCGAACGCCACAAGACTCGTGCGCAGACCTTCATCACCATCGACGTGAGAAGCGGCGGCATTAGCTCTCAGATCGACACCGAAGTCGGCTGCGAATTCTTCCAAGCTGAGACTGGTCTCGGGCTTGGGGAGCGCCGAAGCCATCGAGATTCGCGCGCCGAGTTCATCGAGCATAGGTCCTTGCGAGGCGAGGATTGTGGCCCATTTCGCGATGTCCTCAACGCGACCCTCGGTTGCTGCTTTGAGTGCCGCAGTGAGGCGGGACTCCTCTTCCTCGTCCTTTCTGATTTGCTTTCGGATACCGGTCGTCCGCGCAACTTCAGCCCCGTTATCTGCCAAGAGCCCTAGCAGCTCTGTCTCCCGCTCGTCGTACTTGTGCCGAACGACGAACCCATCTAGGAACTCGAGCAGGAGAGCAGGATCGTCCTTATAGCCGCGAGCCAGCCGACCCGTTTCCTCTTGACCGAGGTCACCAAGCCGAAGGCGAATCGGCGCACCCGTTGGATCGGCCGGCCTTTCTCCTCGGGTTCGAATCGCGATGCGTTGGCTGCCAGCCGCGTCCTCAAATCGAACGGTTGTCTTAGCGGGCATACGGTCCGGGTCATCTGCATCCTCATCGGGCCCGAGCCGTCCTCCAAGGGCGGCGCGAATGCTCAGCAGGGCGGTGGACTTACCCGAGCCGCGTCCGCCAATGAGGCAGTTGAGGTTGGACGAAAAGTCCAGCGTCACTCCGTCGAGGAAGCCGCCGTCGAACTCGACGGTCTGGATCCGCGGATAGGTCGCCGGCAGAACGACCTCAGCCTTGCATCGCGCTTTCGGATTGAGCGCTATCGCGTTTCGTACAGCGCTGAAATTCGCATCGTCTAACCGAAGCCGTGTCAGCGTCCGAGAGGCGCGGTCCCGCCCAACCTGATCCGGCGTATGCGCATCTGACGACATGAGTCGCCCTAGGCCGCGCTCTTTGAGATCAGGCTGCTTCTGGCGCGCCTTCCAGGCTGCCCGTCGCGCGTCATTGGGATCTTCGTCCGTGAACCAGGTGGTTAGAGCATCCCTGGTCGCGAACTCCAGACCCGCTAGGGCCGGCATCTTGAGCAGCTCGTCCCACTGCGCGCCACTCAGTCGGCTTCCCGCGCCGTTTGTCGCATCGATATGAGCTGGGATAGCGAGCCCGCCGACGGCGCTGATCTCCTGGACAAGATCAGTCATGGAGCGCGTAGAGCGCTTTTCCGTCGGGGAGAGTACCTGGAGCTTCAGGTTGCCAGGGGCCGCTAGTGCCTCGAGCTCGTGAAGTAGCTCCGGTCCGAAGAGCGCAAGAAGGTGTCCTTCGTGAGTCGAGATCTCAACCCCCGGCAATACGAGGATCCGTTTACCTTCCACCGCCTTGAGAGCTGGGCGAACGAAGTCCACGCGATTGTGATCCGTGATCCCCAGAACATCGATCTCTTGGGCGATAGCGGCGTCAATGTAGGCCGAAAGGTCCGGCGACGGCGCGTCGTCCGAATCTCTGTGGGTATGAACATGGAGATCCGCCCGGATGAAGCTAGACCCAGTCATCCGATCTCACACCGGTAGGCACAGGTTCGCATTGGGGACCTCAGTCGCGGCACCGATAGGTCCGCTATCGCTCTTACCTCTCATGGCCCTAGTATCCGCCTGGGGCCGGACGGCGTCGAGCCCGCCCTCGGGCGGGGCATATACCAGGTGGCACCGGCCCCGGTCGAATCCTCAGCCCACCGGAACCGCGGTCGCTTGGTCAGGCGGATCTGTGTCGTACGTCTGTGCGAACACGGTGTCGGTGAGCCAGCGCTTGAACGAGTCGTTGTCACTGAACTGCTTGAACAGTTCCGTGTCGTCCTTGATTAGCCCGTTCATGACACGCGCCAGCGCTTTGTCGTGCTCGATTCTCGCATTCTGCCGGTCGTTGTTCTTCTGCGCGTTCCGGTAGGCCTTGTCGGCCAAGACGCGCTCGGGGATCTCCTCGGTGATGAGCCGCTGGATTCGATCGGCATCCTTCCACTCAATGTTGCCGAACTGATCGTTGAACGTCTTGAGGATGTTCGACAACGCGTCGAGCTCCGGCTCAGGCTCGTGCCCGCCACCGCTTGCTGGAACGGGGTCGAGCTCGGCGTCGGCGTCGGGGAGCTGGATCTTTGCGACAACCTTCTTCTCGACTCGGTAGCTGTCCATGTCGATCGTCTCGAGGATGCCTTTGGAGAGGTCTTCCTCGACCGGCGCCGGCAGCTTGGAGACGAGGAAGTTTAGGAAGATCGAAAGCTTCTCCCATTCGGCGTTGGTGTAGGGCAAGATCGACGAGAGAAATCCGTAGGTGCGGACGAACGCCTTGGCCTTCCCCTTGAAGTCGACCTGGCCGTCCTCGTCGAGGTTCTCCTTGTACGTCGCGACGCAGGCGTCGAGAATCGGATCGAGCTTGTCGCGATCTGCGCCGCCCAGATAGAGCGCGACCAGCTCGTCCACCTGTGCGGTGTCGTAGGCCTGGTAGGCGTCGAGATCCGCCTGGAGGTCGTGGAGCTTGTTCGGGTCGGTCTCCTCGGCCAAGACCGTGGTGCGGTAGTAGTCGGCGAACGCCTCCTGGATCGTGTCGGTGTCATTCATGAAGTCGAGCACGAAGGCGTCGTGCTTCTTCGGGTGCGCGCGGTTCAGGCGCGACAGCGTCTGCACCGCCTTGATCCCCGTGAGCACCTTGTCGACGTACATCGTGTGCAGTAGCGGTTCGTCGTAGCCGGTCTGGAACTTGTCGGCGCAGATCAGGAAGCGGTATGGGTCCTCTTGGATCCTGTCGGCGATCTGGCTCGACGGAAAGCCGTTGAGCGAGGCCTCGGTCACCTTGGCGCCGCCATACTCGTGCTCACCTGAGAACGCCACGATCGGGTGGTAGCGGCTCTTGCGCTCGCCGAGGTAGTTGCGCAACGCGTGGAAGTACTGGATCGCTCGCTCGATGCCGCTGGTTACGACCATGGCGCGAGCCTCGCCGCCGATCTTGTTCAGCGCCAACACTTGCTCATGAAAGTGATCGACCATGATCTCGGCCTTGAGTCGGATGGCGTGGTCGTGGCTTTCGACGTAGCGGCAGAGCTTTTTCTTCGCCCGCTTGGCGTCGAACTCCGGATCCGCCTCAACGGTCTTCACGAGCTTGTAATAGCTGTCGACCGGCGTATAGTACGCGAGCACATCGAGGATGAAGCCCTCTTGGATCGCCTGCTTCATCGTGTAGCTATGGAACGGACGGTGCCGCACTCGGCCATCAGGCTGCGGCTCTGACTCACCGAAGATCTCCAGCGTCTTGTTCTTGGGCGTTGCCGTGAATGCGAAGTAGCTGGCGTTCGGCAGCAGCTTCTTGGCCTCCATCAGCCGGTTGACCCGGTCCTCCAACGTCTCATCGTCCTCCGCTGCGCCCACCTCCGAGAGTGCCGTGGCCATCGCCGCCGATGTCCGACCACCCTGGCTCGAGTGGGCTTCGTCGATGACGATGGCGAAGCGCCTGCCGCGGTGCTCGCTCCCGATCTCGTCGAGGATGAACGGGAACTTCTGGACCGTCGAGATGATGATCTTCTTGCCGTCAGCGATGAACTTGCGCAGGTCGCCTGACCGCTCGGCATGGCCGACGGTGGCGCCCACCTGAGCGAACTGCTTGATGGTGTCGCGGATCTGCTTGTCGAGGAGGCGCCGGTCTGTGACGACGATGATCGAGTCGAAGATGTCGGCGTCGTCCTTCTCGAGCCCGATCATCTGGTGGGCCAGCCAGGCAATCGAGTTGGACTTGCCGCTGCCCGCCGAGTGCTGGATCAGGTACCGCCGGCCCGCGCCGTGCGCCGCGACGTCGGCCAAGAGCTGACGCACCACGTCGAGCTGGTGGTAGCGCGGCCAGATCTGGTCGGCCTTCTTCTTCCCGGTCTTCTCGTCCTTCGTTTCGACGACCTGGGCGTAGTTCTCCAGGATGTCGGTGAGTCCCTCACGCGTCAGGACGCGCTTCCAGAGGTAGTCGGTCTTCAGCCCGACCGGGTTCGGCGGATTGCCCGCCCCGTCATTCCAACCCCGGTCAAACGGCAGGAACCACGAGGCCTTGCCCTTGAGGTGGGTGCAGAACTCCACTGTCTGGTCGTCGACGGCGAAGTGCACCACGCAGCGCCCGAACTCGAACAGCTTCTCGCGCGGATCGCGATCGCGCTTGTACTGCTCGACCGCATCCTGGGTCGTCTGCTTCGTAAGGTTGTTCTTCAGCTCGAACGTGGCAATCGGCAGCCCGTTAATAAACACCGCCATGTCGAGTGCGCGCTGCGTCTCGTCGCGGCTATACCGCAGCTGGCGCGTCACGCTGAACCGGTTGCTGGCGAACCGCTCGGCGGCCTTCGCATTGCCTGGGGACGGCGTGCCGTAGAAGAAGTCGATGTGGTGCGGGCCGTGCCTGAGCCCGTGCCGTAGCACGTCAATCGTGCCGCGCTTGGTGATCTCCCCCTGGAGCCGCGCCAGGAACTTCCGGCGCGTCGGGCCGTCAGCGTGCAGCTCCAGCGCCTCGACCAGATCCTCCTGCGTCGCCATCAAAAAGCCCCGAAGCTGCACCAGGTCAACGCAGAACTCGCGATCGTAATGATGCGGGTCGCCAAGCAACCATCCGGTGCCGCCAGCCACCGGCACTGCGGTCTCGGTGGTTACGTGCTCCGGCACGAGCACATCGGTGCGCCCCGTCATCGCCCGGACAATCAGCGCCTCAAGGCCGAGCTCCGAGGTATCCGTCGTCATGCCTCGACCTCCTCGAGTTCGGTGTCAAGGTCATCGGCGAGTTCGTCGCCGATGACTTCCTCCAGGTCAGCCTCGTCGATCAGTTCCAGCTCGTCCGGCAGACCGGCCGCGGCCTCGCGTACGTCGAGCTTGCCGGTGACCACATCGGCGATCAGTCGGGTCCGGTACTCGCCGAGGAGCGATATCTCCCGTTCGGCCTTCGCGACCGCTTCTTCGATCTCTGCGGTCTCGGCGCCCACTCTCTCGCAAATCGCAGTTGCCTCTCCTTCCGGCGGCAAGACAACCGGCATGTCGAGAAACGCTGGGTCCGTGAGCTGAAGTCTGGACTTCCAGATCCCCTTCGAGCGCACGTGGAACTGCCAGTCATAAGCCCCCGAACGCAGAGCTAGGTCCAGGTATTGCCAGAGCCCCGAAAACTGCTTGCGCGGCCTGTACACGCCGTAGGCGGTACTGACGATGCCGTGATGCCTTGAGAAACCGAATCCTCCAGCCCAAGCCCACAGACTGTTGATGACAAGGTCCTCCGGCCAGCAGAGCTTGTGTCCGACGTAACTGGCAGCCATGAACATGGAGACCTCGCGGCTGGCTCTCGGGACGATGCCGTGTCGCGACGACACCGTTAGCAGCTCCTCCGAGCCCGTCACGGATCTGACGTCCACGGGGTCAAAAACGTACTTCCCGCGCAGAACCTCCCAATGTTCCGGCACGTCTCCGAGGCACTCGACACCTGAGGGCTTGAAGGGCACGTCGGGGTTGAGGCCGCGGGTGACGGCGCGGTGGATGATCACCTGCTTCTGCTCCTCCAGCAGTTTGATCAGCTGCTGCTTAGCGTGTATGTACTGCCGGATCCGTCCGTCTGCGTAGTCGAGGAACCGAACGATGGCGGCCTGGTCGTTGAGGGGTGGCGTGGGAACCCAGGTGGACTTGATGGCCGAATGCGACAAACCGAACCGCGTCACGCCGTTTGCCTTGATGTGGAGCTGATGTGCCACGCCTTCGCTCTGAACGGCCCGGAAGAGATAGGCGCCGGTGAGCAGTTCCGGAACTGACCGCAGCAGCGCCAGGTGATACCCGCATACCAAGTCCTCGGCAGACTCGACCACGTGTGCTGGAACGCCGATGTCGTTCCAGGACTCCGAGTCCTTGGTGATCAAGACATCGCCGACGGCGAGGCGGAAGCGAGCGATCTCTGGCATCGAGGCTGTAGCGCGCATGAACGGCATGTGCGTGCTGATGCGATCGTGCTTGTAAACGTCCACGTAATTGCAGAGGCGCACCGTCTGCTCGTTGTCGTTGGAGTGCTTGTCGATATTGCTGACGCGCATGTCGGCGACAGTACGCAGGCGGCGCACACCCCAATGCTCCGGGACATAACCGAGCGACGGCACCCCAGAGTCCTTCATAGCCGGATACGACTTGAGCTCAGCGATCACGGTTTGCTGCTCCCGATGATCTCGCCGAGCAACCCCTCGGTCTCTCGCTCCAGCGCCAGGATGTCGGCTCCGACCTCGTCAAGCGTGCGAAGCGACGGCGGCTTATAGAAGTGACGCGTAAAGCTGATCTCGTACCCGGTCTTGACGCTGCTCGGCAGGTACCAGGCATCGGACGCGTGCGGCAGGACCTCGCGATCGAGAAACGCTTCGATGCCGCCCTCTTCGAGCAACGGCACCTGCTCGGTGTCTCGTAGATCGGGATCGGACTCGTACTCGACGACTACGTCCTTGCCGCCGATTGTCGCCGCGAACAGGCCACGCAGCGGGTCCGCGGTGGCGCCCGCCTTGTGCACCTTCTTGACGACCGCCGGCGCATCGTCGGAGCGCTCGCCGGACTCCTTGAAGGCCTTGATCTCCTTCGCGGAGTACGCCGTGTCGGGATCGATGCCCTTGATCCGGAGTGGTCGCTCGACGGTGACCTTGTGGTAGCCGAACGCAGCGTTGGGGAAGATCTTGGACTGCTCGGTCTCCTCGAAGGCAAGGAACGCGTCCGAGATCCGCTCGATGTCGTCGGATGACAGCTCGCAGTTCTTCTTGCCGAGGTTCTTGCGCAGCGGCTTGAACCACCGGGTCGCGTCGATCAGCTGCACCTTCCCACGCCGGTGTTTGGGCTTGCGGTTGGTGAGCACCCAGATGAAGGTGGCGATGCCCGTGTTGTAGAACATGCTGAGTGGCAGGGCGACGATCGCTTCGAGCCAGTCGTTCTCGATGATCCAGCGGCGGATGTTGCTCTCGCCCTGGCCGGCGTCGCCCGTGAACAGCGACGATCCGTTGTGGACCTCGGCGATACGGCTGCCGAGTTTGGTGCCCTGTTTCATCTTCGAGAGCATGCTCGCGAGGAATAGCATCTGGCCGTCGCTGGAGCGGGTGACCAGCGTGTACTCGGCGTCGCCGGCGTGCTCGATCAGGAAACGAGGATCCTTGAGCCCGCTCTTGCCGCCCATCCGCTCAAGGTCGCTTTTCCAGCTCTTGCCGTAGGGCGGGTTAGACAGCATGAAGTCGAACTCGCGCGATGGGAATGCGTCGTTGGAGAGCGTCGAGTGCTCGGGACCGCCGACGATGTTGTCTGGGTCTGTCCGGTGAAGTGTGTGTGGTCGTGGTGATCGATCACGACTGGCTGCGCTGGCGGTCGAGACGGGAGCCCCGGAGGGGCGAGCGTCTTGACCGCCGGCGCGGGCGGCCGAGAAGGAGACCC
>JAABUS010005139.1_pt1 | contig 17647 bp, 16 predicted proteins | sample 5560161 | NCBI WGS metagenome assembly JAABUS01 (sample SAMN10711885, study PRJNA513376) | rock metagenome | isolation source: Antarctica rocks | place: Antarctica: Victoria Land, Trio Nunatak nord | collected 2016-01-04
GATCGCCATGCTGAGCAACCCCTTGTGCCGCAACGCCTTGAACGGCTCGCTCAGCCGGGTCGGACGGGGCCGCTCTCCGGTCTGCGGGAGCAGGAACGCGGTGCAGATCAGGGCGATGGCCATCAGCACACCGACACCGAAGAACGGTCCGCGCCAGGAGATGTTTCCCAGCACACCGCCGAGCAGCGGGCCGATCGCGATCCCCACACCGAGTGCAGCCTCGTACAGGATGATCGCCTGCGCCACGGATCCCTTGGCCGACACTACGATGGTGGACAACGCGGTCGCGATGAACAGAGCGTTGCCAAGGCCCCACAACCCGCGCCAGCCGACGATCGCGCCGACCGAGCCGCTCATCCCGGCCAGTACCGATCCGACGATGATGATGGCAAGGCCCAGCAGCAGCGTTCGTTTGGCACCGAGCCGGCTGGAGACGAATCCGGTGATGATCATGGCAATGGCGATCACCACCATGTAGCTGGTGAACAGCAGCGACACCTGCGAAGCGGAGGCGTGCAACTGCGCGCCGATGGGCTTGAGGATCGGATCGACCAGACCGATTCCCATGAAGGCGATGACGCAGGCGAAAGCCACCGCCCAGACGGCTTTCGGCTGGCGCCACATGCTGGCGACCGGCGGTGCGGGCGGGGCCACCGCGGCGGTTCCGGATGGAGTTCTGGTGCTCATTCTGCGTCCTTGTTCGTTGTGCCCTGCTGGGTTCGGTCGGTGGGCGCGTTCTTGGGTAAACCGTCCGCGAGGTCGCGGAGCACCGTGACAGCTGCGGCGAGCCGGGCCCGGTCGGCAGCCGGCAGGGCGGCGATCTGCGGGGCGATCACTTCCCGGCGCGCCTGCCTGATGTTGTCCAGAGCGCGGGCGCCGCTCTCGGTGAGATCGATCATGGTGACCCTGGCGTCCCGCGGATCGGGACTGCGTGCCACCCAACCGGCTTCGGCCACCCGGTGCAGCTGGGCGGTCATCGTGGGCTGGCTGCAGTGGTCGGCCGCAGCCAGATCGGAGATCCGCGCCGGGCCCAGCAGATCGATCAGCGAGAGCAACCGGGCCTGGGCGAAAGGGATCTGCAGTCGCGCCTGGCTGGTGGCCCAACGATTGAGTCTGGCCACCACCCCGAGCAGATCTGCGCCCAGCACTCCTGGATCATCGGCACGCACGTGGTGGATATTACTTAGGTTATCAATGCATCACAAATCTGCCGGACAACCGGTCATCTGCTGTTGCCGCCACCCGTCCAGGATTCGGGCGGGTCCACAAGTGCCGATGCCAGCTGCCGGGCGACGCCCAGCTGCTGGGCGATCGAGTCGGGGTCCGCCGGCGGCGGACCGGCCACCGGCACGACGAAGTCCGGCAACAGGTCCGGCGAGAACCCGATCCGGTTCCATCCGGCCAGCAGCCGGCGACCGGCGTCCGGGAGCGACGCGGCGGCGAGACAGATCCACAGTCGCGCCGAGTTCTGGACGGCCCCGCCGATGGCCTCGAGCCGGCCGGCGTCGAAGGACAGATCATCGAGCGTGCAGACCAGGTGTGCGAATCCGGCGTCCCGCAGCATGGCCCACCACTCACCCGGGCGGACCCCCGACACCGCACAGGCGCGCCCACCGTTGTCACCGTCGGTCTCGACCGATCCGATGAAGGCTTCGAGCCCGCGCCTGACGGTGTCGGCGGCGATCGACCGGACGGTTCCGAACCCGCTCGGGGTCGGCACCGTGCCGGCCAGTACCCGATCGAGATCGGGTTCGTCGAGCTGCAGCACGATCCTGGTGGACGGCAGCCGGCGTTCCAGATCGGCCAGGTACTGCTGAGTCCCGTGAGCCAACGAGGCCGAAAGGTCGGCCACCGCCCCGTGGTCGCTGACCGCGCGATGCCCGTTCGGAAGTTCCAGACGGGCCGCCAGGCTCCACGGACCGAGCAGCTGCACCTTGGCCATCGGGGCGCCGGCAAGGTGCCGCTCCGCGGCGTCGGCGTCCCATGCCCGGAAGTCCTTGGCCCGGCGGGCATCCCGACCGGGGCGGCTACAGATCCGCCAGCCCGACGGGACGACCTCGGCGTGAATGTCGGTCAGCTGGGCCAGGGTGCGTCCGACGGTGTCCGCGCCGACGCCGCGGTCGGCGAGTTCCGGAAGATAGGGCAGCAGGGTCAGCTCGCCGGCAATGCTCCTGACCGCCTCGTCGATGTCGGTTCCGGGCAGCGGGCCGAGCCCGGTCGCCGCACCGACCGGCCAGCCGGGATGTCCGGTGCTCTGCAATCCGGCGCTGTCGAATCCGGTGCTGTCGGTCGGCCCGGTGTCGTTGGTCATTTGGACGCCGTGATGGTGGCGGCGCCGATCACGTAGTCGTCGCCCTGGTCGTAGAGCACGACGGTCTGGCCCGGCGCGATGCCGCGGACCGGTCCGTCCAGGCTGACGGTGATGGCACCATCGACGAGATCCGCTGTGCCGCCGACGGTTCCGCCGTGTGCGCGGACCTGTGCAACGGTGCGCAGGGGGAAACGCGGTGGGCGGCCGGTGGAGTAGACGATCCGATGTCCGGCAACGATCTCCCGGACGTCCAGTCCGGAAGCAGGGCCGACGGTGACGGTTCCGGACACCGGTTCGATGCCGAGCACGTACCTCGCCCGGCCGTCGGCGGCCGGTTGCCGAAGCCCGAGACCCTTGCGCTGACCGATGGTGTAGCCGAAGTGTCCGTCGTGGGTTCCGAGTTGCTCGCCGCTGCGGGCATCGACAACCCGCCCGGGACGGACGCCGAGCTTCTCGGTCAGATAACCCTGGGTGTCGCCCTCCGGGATGAAGCAGATGTCGTAGGAGTCCGGCTTCGCTGCGACCGAGAATCCGCGCCGCGCCGCCTCGGCCCGCACCTGCGCCTTGGTCATCTCGCCCAGCGGAAACATGGTGTGCGCCAGCTGACCCGCCGTCAGCACCGCCAGCACGTACGACTGATCCTTGGCCTCATCGACGCTGCGATGAAGAACCCCGCCCACCAACCTGACGTGGTGTCCGGTGGCCACCGCATCGAAGCCAAGAGCGATCGCCCGGTCGAGCAGAGCCGCGAACTTGATCTTCTCGTTGCATCGCAGACACGGGTTCGGAGTCCGGCCCGCTGCGTACTCGGAGATGAAGTCGCCGACCACGTCCTCGGCGAACTCGGCACTGAAATCCCAGACGTAGTAGGGGATTCCGAGCAGATCGGAGACCCGGCGGGCATCGAAGGCGTCCTCGACGGTGCAGCAGCCGCGGGAACCGGTGCGCAGTGTTCCCGGCCGGCGGGACAGTGCCATGTGCACGCCGGTCACCTGGTGTCCGGCGTCCACCGCCAGGGCCGCCGCCACCGCCGAATCGACGCCACCGCTCATGGCGGCCAGGACCCTCATACCGGCACCACCGTGGGAGCGTTCGGCGCCGGCGCCCGCCGGCGAGCGTTGCCGGCCGTCCGCGCCCGGTCGACGGCCGCACCGATGACGGCCAGCAGCGCATCGATATCGGCATCGGAGCTGGTGTGGCCCAGCGAGAACCGCAGGCAGCTGCGGGCCGCTGGTTCGTCGGCTCCCATGGCCAACAGCACATGAGATGCCCTGGTGACGCCGGCGCTGCAGGCTGAACCGGCCGAACATTCCACCCCCGCCGCGTCCAGCAGCATCAGCAACGATTCGGCGTCACAGCCGGGGAATCGGAAATGTGCGTTGCCGGGCAGCCGCGACGGCCCGCCCGCGATGCTGCCGCGACCGTTGTCCCCGGACAGCACCGCCTCCGGGACTTCGATTGCCATGCCGTTGATCAGCCGGTCGCGGAGCCTGGTCGCCTCGACGGCACGTTCGCCTCGATGCGTCACCGCGTCCTGGACGGCTGTGGCCAGGCCCGCGATGCCGGCGACGTCCAGCGTGCCGGAACGCAGGCCCCGCTCCTGCCCACCGCCGTGCACCAGCGGGAGGACGCCGGTGTCCCTGCGCAGCAGCAGCAGTCCGGTACCGCCCGGGCCGCCGAGCTTGTGCCCGGCGACGGACAGCGCATCTGCCGAGCTGCGCCGGAAATCGACGTCCAGGCTCGGCACCGCCTGAACCGCATCGGTGTGCAGCGGTACGCCGGCGGCGCGGGCCGCAGCGGCAATGGCCGGGATGTCGTTCACCGTGCCGACCTCGTTGTTGGCCCACATCACGGTGGCCAGGGCAATCTCTTCGGGGTGCCGGGCCAGCGCGGAGCCGAATGCCTCGGCGGTTACCCGGCCTTCGTTGTCGACCGGCAGCCACTGAATCTCTGCGCCGGCGGTGGCGGCCAGGTGTTCGACCGAATCCAGGACCGCATGGTGTTCGGCCGCCGAGACCAGGATCCGGCGGCGGCCCGGATCGGCGGCGGCCCTGGACCGGAACAGACCGATCACGGCGAGGTTGTCGGACTCGGTGCCGCCCGAGGTGAACAGCACCTCTGTGGGATGGGCGCCCAGCGCGGCGGCAATGGATTCCCGGGCTTCCTCGACCCGCCGGCGGGCTCGGCGTCCGGATGCATGCAAGGACGACGCGTTGCCGCCGATGGTCATGGCCTCGGCGACGGCGACAACCACCGCCGGCAGGACCGGGGTGGTGGCGGCGTGATCGAGGTAGGCCATCGCATCAAGGGTAAGTGTCGTCGGGCCGGACGCTGACCGGTGCTCGGTGCCAGCAGCCCGCGGCGGGCACCGTCAGGCCGCCGCGGTGCTGGCCGGATCGTTCCTCCCGCTACCGGGCTGGCGCCGCAGCGCCAAGGACATCGGCGCCGCCGCCTCCGGTACCGTTCGGCGCGATGTTCGCAGCACCACCGGAACGCCGAGGTCGCGGGCGACGGCGCGTTCCACCAGTGTGCTGAGCCTTGCCCGATCGACGGCCGGCTTCCCGGTCCCGGCGATGGCCGGGATCGCCGGCAGCCAGTGCACCCGGACTTGCAGGCCACGTAGCGCGAGCACCCGGCGCACAGAGTCGATCAGCGTCTCGTCGCCGAGGAAGGCGGGAGCGGTGGTCCGGCGCCCTTCGGCATCCAGGTACTGCAGGGTGACCGGCGCGACCGCCACTGCCGCATCAATAGCAGCCTGGAACAGGCAGCGGTGGAATTCGCCGATGGCACCACCACAGCGAGTGGTCGCTTCCGGGAAACCCTGCACCTTGTGGCCCTGTCGGAGCGCTCGGGCCACCTGGTCCACCACGTCGGGCAACCCGCGCAGCCGGAACCGGTCCAGGAAGATCGTGCCGGTACGCCGTCCGATCCCCGAGATGATCGGCCAGTCGCGGATCTCGGACTTGGCGACCTGCCGCATCGGTGCCCCGGCCGACAGCACCAGGATGTCCAGCCAGGAAACGTGATTGCCCACCACCAGGGCTGCGCCGGATCTCGGTCGGCCCGTCACCTGGGTGCGCACTCCGAGCGCCGCCAACGCGGTTGCTGAGACCCTGTGCAGCGCCCAGCTTCCGCGTCGTACCGCGGTTGCACCGCCGCCATGGCTGGCGATCCTGACGACCGCCACTGCCCATACCACGGCAATGATCGTCCTGCCGGTCGCCGCGGCCCGGCTCAACCGGCTGCGACGGCGAGAGACGGGGCGGCACAATGACTCCTCCGCCGAGAGGCATTCCTGGGTGCACGCCTGCCGACGGCAGCTCATCGGGTGGCGCCCGCGCCGAGGAAGAACCTGAGATACCGCTGATCGGCGCTCTCCAGGTCCAGCAGCACCAAGAAGTCTGCGGTGCCGAAATCGGCGTCCAGAGCCGGCGGCCCGCAGACCACCGCCCCGAGTCGCAGGTAGCCCCTGAGCAGCGGCGGGATGGTTACCCGGGCTGGTCGGTCGATGCCGTCCGGGTCGAACGGCCGATAGGGTCGGCACCGAAGTCGCTCCGGTGCAGCGTGTCTGGCCGCCGCGAGATCGGCGAAGCCGGCGGCGTTCGCGCCACCGTCGTTGAGTGCCACCGATGCGCTGCCCACCAGGTACCGATAGCCCGACAGGTGCATGTAGCGGGCAATGCCGCCCCACAACAGCGATATCGCAGCTCCGGAGCGATGATCGGCGTGCACACAGGACCGGCCGGCCTCGACGGTGAGCCCCAGTAGTCCTTCCAAGGGACTGAGATCGAACGCCCCGGCCGAGTACAGGCCGGCGGCCAGCGGTGAATGGTCATTGGCGTGCGCGGGCAAGAGACGGTAGGTGGCCACGGCCGTGTGCGCGTCGGAGGTGGTGGTGGCCGCGCCGCCGGGGACGTGCCAGACGATCAGGTGGTCGCAGACGTCATCGAAATCGTCGGTATCCAGCCCGTGCGGTCCGGGAGTGATGGCCCCGCACTCGATGGAGAACACCTGGTGACGTAAGCGTTCGGCGGCTTGTACGTCGGCCTGGCTGGCGGCCAGGCTCACTCGGTATCGGCTGCTGTCGGGGGTGTGCGGATCCGGGGTGTCCAGTAGCAACTCGGTGGTTGTCACGAAACATCATGGTGGGCGCGGTCCGCGTGGATCCGGCGGCGTACGGGTAGCTGTCGGGTGGCCGGCTGGTGAAATGTCTGAGGAGCACCGGAGGCCGCCGGCCCAGGTCGGCCCGCGTCGGGCTGCCACCGTCGTGCGGCTGACGCGGGTAGCGGGTCAGAGGGCCCGCACCGCGTCGGAGAGGATCTCCAGTCCATCGATGAGCAGGTGTTCGCCGATCACCAGCGGCGGTAGCAGGCGGATCACATTGCCGAAAGAGCCGCAGGTGAGCACCACCACGCCCTGGGCATGGCAGGTCCTCGCGACCGCTGCGGCAGCCACCGGGTCCGGATCCTTCGTACCGGGGGTGACGAATTCCGCCGCCAGCATCGCGCCACGACCACGAACGTCGCCGATCCGGCCGGTGTCCGCGGCCGCCTTTCGGAGCACCGGAACGGCGGTCCCCTCGATCCTGCGGGCAGCGGCATTCAGATCGAGATCCGCCATCGTCTCGATGGCCGCCAGCGCCGCCGCGCAGGCGACCGGGTTGCCGCCGTAGGTGCCGCCGAGCCCGCCGGCATGCACTGCGTCCATCAGTTCGGGCCGCCCGGTCACCCCGGCCAGCGGAAGGCCGCCGGCCATTCCCTTGGCCGTGGTGACCAGGTCCGGCACCACTCCCTCGTGATCGCAGGCGAACCAGCTGCCGGTCCGGCAGAAGCCGGACTGGATCTCGTCGGCGACGAAGACGGCACCGTTGCTGGTGCACCACTGCGACAGTGCCGGCAGGAAGCCCTGTGCCGGGGCGATGAATCCGCCCTCCCCCTGTACCGGCTCGATCAACACAGCGGCCACTTGATCGGCGCCGACCTGACTCTCGATGATGGAGATCGCCCGGTCAGCAGCCTCTTTGCCCGTCATGGTGTCCGGATCGCGGAACGGATAGGACACCGGTACCCGGTAGATCTCGCCGGCGAACGGGCCGAAACCCTTCTTGTACGGCGCCACCTTCGCCGTCATCGCCATCGTCAAATTCGTCCGTCCGTGATAGGCATGGTCGAACACGACGACCGCCTGGCGTCCGGTGGCGAGCCTGGCGATCTTGACCGCGTTCTCCACCGCCTCGGATCCAGAATTGAACAACGCCGAGCGCTTGGCGTGGCTGCCGGGGGTCAGTTCGTTCAGCTTCTCCGCGACCCTCAGGTAGCTCTCGTACGGCGTCACCATGAAGCAGCTGTGGGTGAAGTGGCCCACCGCTTCCCGGACCGCATCCACCACCTTCGGCGCCGAGTTGCCGACCGAGGTGACGGCGATCCCGGAGGCCAGGTCGATCAGCGAATTGCCGTCGACGTCGATGATCACCCCACCGCCGGCGTCCACCGTGTACACCGGCACCGTCGAGGCCACCCCGGAGCTGACGGCGGCCATGCGCCTGGCGTGCATCTGTACCGACTTCGGTCCCGGGATGGCGGTGACCAGGCGACGCTCCTGCGGCAGATCGGTGCGGATGGCGGAGGTCGACATCGGTGTCCCTTCGGTGACGGTCTGGGTGGAGCGTCCGCAGCGCGGTGGTGCGGACGGTGGTGGTGCGGACGGTCGTTGTGCGACGGTGGTTGTGCGGACGGTCGTTGCGCGACGGTGGTTGTGCGGACGGAGATGCCTGCGGGCGAGGCGGTTTCGGGGCCGAAGACTTGCCCGACAACGGTTATCGCTCCCCTCGGCGTCCTACAGGGCGAGGCCGACGTACTTCGTCTCGAGGTACTCCTCGATCCCCTCGGCGCCGCCCTCCCGGCCGATTCCCGAAGCCTTCACCCCGCCGAAGGGCGCTGCCGGGTTGGAGACGATGCCCTGGTTCAGGCCGACCATTCCGGTTTCCAGCGCTTCGGCGACGTTGATTGCCCGGGTGATGTTCTGGGTGAACGCGTAGGCAACCAGACCGAACTCGGTGCGGTTGGCCAATTCGATGGCCTCGTCGTCGGAGGCGAAGGTGGTGACCGGTGCAACCGGGCCGAAGATCTCCTCGGCGAACATCCGGGCGGATGCCGGGACGTCCGTCAGCACCGTCGGCGCATAAAAATATCCTTTGTCGCCCACCGGCTTTCCGCCGGTGAGCACCCGGGCACCGCTGTCGGTGGCGTCGGCGACGAGCTCGGTCACCTTCTCGACGGCGGCCCGGTCGATCAGCGGGCCCACCTGCACGCCGTCGTCGATACCCGCGCCGATCTTCATCGCGCCCATCTTCTCGGCGAGCCGGTCGGCGAACTCCTTCGCCACCGACTCGTGCACGATGAAGCGGTTCGCCGCGGTGCACGCCTCGCCGATGTTGCGCATCTTGGCCACCATCGCCCCGGCCACCGCACGATCGAGGTCGGCATCCTGGAAGACCAGGAACGGCGCGTTCCCGCCCAGTTCCATCGACACCCTGAGGACCTGCTCGGCCGACTGCTCGATCAGTTTCCTGCCCACCTCGGTGGACCCGGTGAAGGTGAGTTTGCGCAGCCGCGGGTCCCGGATGATCGGTTCGGCCAGCGCACCGGATCTCGAGGTGGTGACGACGTTGACGACGCCGGGCGGAACTCCGGCGTCGCTGAGCAGTTCGGCCAGAGCCAGCGTGGTGAGCGGGGTCTGGGCGGCCGGCTTGATCACCACCGTGCAACCCGCAGCAAGCGCCGGACCGATCTTCCTGGTGCCCATGGCCAGCGGGAAGTTCCACGGCGTGATGGCGAAGACCGGCCCCACCGGCTGCTTCATGGTGAGCAGTCGAGTGCCTCCGGACGGCGCGATCGAGTACTTGCCGGAGATGCGCACGGCTTCCTCGGAGAACCAGCGGAAGAACTCCGCACCGTAGGTCACTTCGCCCCTGGCCTCCGCCAGCGGCTTGCCCATCTCGAGCGTCATCAGCAGTGCGAAGTCGTCGGCCCGCTGCCTGAGGAGCTCGAACGCCCTGCGGAGCAATTCCCCGCGATCGCGGGGATCGGTTGCGGCCCACTCTTTCTGGGCGGCAACCGCGGCGTCGAGTGCTTGCCTGCCCTGCTCGGGGCCTGCGTCTGCGACGGTGGCCAGCAGATCGCCGGTGGCCGGGTTCTCGACGTCCACACCGGCGGATGCGTCGATCCACTCTCCCCCGATGAATAGCCCGGTCGGTACCGAGCGGATGACCGAGGAAACGGCATCGGCGGCGATCGTCATGGTCAACTCCTGTACTGGAACTGGACCCGGGGGACTGTTCGAGGCGGCGGCCCTGCGGTTTAATAACACAAAACTACGGCGCCGTCGCGGTGTCCGCAAGCCACCGGGAGGGAACGCCGTCATGACAGCGTCCGGCACCGGGATGGACCAGGCCGGTCCGCGACTGCGCGTGGCGCGCCAGGCCAGGGGCCTGTCGCTGGCCAGAGTCGCATCGGCGGCCGGGATCACCAAGGGCTTCCTGTCACTGGCCGAACGCGGGCTGACCAGGGTGTCGGTGCCCAGCCTGCTGGCCATCTGCGCAGCGCTGGACATCTCGATCGGTTCGCTGTTCGACTTCCCGGATCCCGCAGCTGCAGCCGGCGTTGTCGGCCGGGGAAGCCGGCTGCAGATGGGCGGCATCGACATCACCGAGTACCTGCTGACCTCCGCGGATCAGCCGCACATGCAGGTCATGCGAACCGAACTTCTGCCCGGTGGTGGCTCCGGCGGCGCCTACCGGCTGGACACCGAGACGGTGTTCGCCCTGGTACTCGCCGGCAGCCTGACCATCGTGGTGGACGGCGAACAGCGCTCACTCACCCGCGGCGAGTCGACCTGCTACCCGGCCCGTTCGCTCCACGAATGGTCCAACCCGTCATCCACCGAACCGGCGGAAGTGCTCTGGGTTTTCGCGCCCCCGCTGCCCGGCACCCGCTGACCCAACGCCGGAGCCCTGTCGGCGGCAAGGCACGGCGGTTCGCGGCATGGCACGAGGTCGCCGCGGCACGGAGTCGCCGCGGCACGGGGGTCGCGGTTTCAGACCTTGCGGGCCTTCACCGCTTCGGTGATCTTTGGTGCGACCGCGAACAGGTCGCCGACCACGCCGAAGTCGGCGATCTCGAAGATCGGTGCGTCCGGATCCTTGTTCACCGCGATGATGGTCTTGCTGGTCTGCATTCCGGCCCGATGCTGGATGGCCCCGGAGATACCCAACGCGACGTACAGCTGCGGCGACACCGTGGTTCCGGTCTGACCGACCTGGAACTGGTGCGGGTAGTAACCGGAGTCGACGGCAGCACGCGAGGCACCGACGGCAGCGCCCAACGCGTCCGCCAGTTCCTCCACGACGGCGAACTTCTCGGCAGAGCCGACGCCGCGGCCCCCGGAGACGACCGCCTTCGCACCACCAAGTTCCGGGCGGTCACCCGCGGGTTCCAGATGGACCCCGGTGACGGTGGTGGCGGTGCCCGGATCCACCGAGAAGTCCAGCTGCACCACCGTTCCAGCCGCGTGTTGTGGCTCGGCCGCGATCGAGTTCTGTCGCAACGAGATGATCGGAATCCCGATCTGTACCTTCGACCGCACCGTGTAAGCGCCGCCGAACACCGACAGGCTGGCAACGGAGTCGGCGTCGAGGTCGACGGCGTCGGTAATCACGCCGGCGTCCAGCCGGACGCTCAATCGACCGGCCACATCCCTGCCGTCAACGGTGTTCGGCAGCAGGATGGCCGCCGGGCCATCCGCAGCCTCGACTGCTGCGACCAGCGCCGCGACCTGAGGGGTCACCAGGTATCTGACGGCGTCCTCGGATTCCGCCGCGTAGATCTTGGCCGCTCCCATCGCGGCCAACTCTGCCGACAGCGCCGCGGTGGTGCCGGAGCCGCCGACCACCACGGCCGACGGCGCGCCGACCCGTCGAGCCGCCGTGATCAACTCGGCGGTGATCGGACGAAGCGTTCCCTCGGCATGCTCGACCAGAACGAGGACCTCGGACATCGATTGTCTCCCTTGTCTTCTCGGTGACGTCAGATCAGTCGCTCGGCGGCCAGGAAGGCTGCCGCCTGGTTCGCGCCGGTGCCGTCGTCGGTCACCTTCGTTCCGCCCTCCCGCGGCGGCCTCGGCAACGATTCCACTACTGTGCTGGCGGCAGCGGCGCCTCCTGTGCTGCCGGCATCGAGTCCGAGGTCTGCGATGCCGAGGGTGGTGACCGGTTTGGACTTCGCCGCCATGATGCCCTTGAAGTTCGGGTAGCGCGGTTCGGTGATCTTCTCCGAGACACTCACCACCGCAGGCAGATTCGCCGTGACCTCGGCATAACCACCGTCGATCTCCTTCTCCGCCGACAGCGTCGATCCCTCGATGACGATCTTGCGAGCGGAGGAGATCTGAGGCAGGCCGAGCCGCTCGGCCAGCATCGCCGGAACAGTTCCGGTCTTGCCGTCACTGGCTTCGTTTCCGGTGATCACCAGGTCGTAGGAGAGGGTGCGGATCGCGGCGGCCAGGGCGGCGGACGTCTGCCAGGCGTCCGAACCGGCGAGGGCGTCGTCGAGCAGGTGCACCGCCCGGTGCGCGCCCATGGCCAGCGCCTTGCGCACCGTCTCGGTGGCCCGGGCCGGACCCATGGTGACGACGGTGACCTCGCCACCGTGTTGCTCGGTGAGCTGCAGGGCCACTTCGACGCCGCGCGAGTCGATCTCATCGATCACCGCGTCGGCGGCGGCCCGGTCCAGGATTCCGCCTTCGGTGAGCTTTCGCTCGGAGTAGGTGTCGGGGACCTGCTTGACCAGAACGGCAATGTCCATGGCGGACCTCACCCTCTCAAGGTGGATGTACTCTGAGTTACTCGCCAGTAGGTTACCGGCTCGGACCGGTCGTCAGGATGTGACGTCATTCGCACGACCGGCCGGCGAAGTGGCGACCCGATCAGTCGATGAGGCCGATGTCCTCGTTCCAGAGGGCGGGTTCGGCGGCGATGAACTCCGTCATGATCTCCAGACAACCCTGGTCGTCGACCACCACCACCTGCACACCCCGGGACCGCAGGAGGTCCTCGGCCCCGAGGAACGTCCGGTGCTCGCCGACGACCACCCGCGGAATCCGGTACAGCAGAATCGCGCCGCTGCACATGTCACACGGCGACAGAGTGGTCACCATGGTGGCGCCGGCATAGACCGCGGCCGGCAACCGTCCGACGTTCTCCAGACAATCGGTCTCGCCGTGCCGGATCGGGCTGCCCAGCTGCACCCGCTTGTTGTAGCCGGTACCCAGCACCGCACCGCCCACCACCAGCGCCGCACCGATCGGGATCCCGCCCTCGCTGCGCCCCTGCTGGGCGGCGGCGATCGCCGCTCGCAGGTACTCCGGTTCCTCGGGCAGCAGGGTGGGCGGCGACTGTTCGAGCATCGGCGACCTTCCGTCGTTTCGGGTAGTTTCGTAGAATCCCGTCGAACGCAGCATGCCGTCGACACCTCACATACTGACTGTCATCATCCGCCGGTGCTCGGAGGCAACCAGATGGATCGCCCACCCGTCGAGATGCAGCTCACCATGGACTGCGCCGAGCCGGCCAGGTTGGTCGAGTTCTGGGCGCTGGCACTCGGCTATCAGATCGAACCGCCGCCGCAGGGGCATCCCAGCTGGAATTCCTACTGGCGCAGTGTCGGAGTGCCCGATGATGAGTTGGCCCCCGGCCGGGACAACGCGGATTCGTTGATCGATCCGACCGGGCGAGGGCCGCGGATCTGGTTCCAGGTGGTGCCGGAGCGCAAGTCCGGCAAGAACCGGCTGCACCTGGATCTGAAGATCGGCGGCGGCCGCACAATTCCACTGGCCCAACGGCGCACGGCGGTCGACGACAAGGTTGCCGAATTGGTGGCCGCCGGCGCCACTGTGCTCCGCCCGCCGGTGGAGGGCGACCAGTACGCGATCGTGCTGACCGATCCGGAAGGCAACGAATTCTGCGTCGTGTGATCCTGCAGCGGTGATCCGGCAGCGGTGATCCGGCAGCGGTGATCCGGCTCTGAAGGTCAGCCGTCCAAAGCGTCGGACAGATCCGCCCACAGGTCTTCGACATCTTCGACGCCGGTGGAGATCCGCACCGTGCCATCGGCGATACCGGCCGACCGCAGAGCCGCCGCGTCGTAGTGCCGGTGCGAGGTGGACGCCGGATGCATCGCCAACGATTCCACCCCGCCCAGTGACGTCGCGTTCTGCAACAGCCGGAGCCGCCCGATCACTGCCTGGGCTGCCGGTTTGCCGCCCGACACGTCGAAGGACAGCATCGGCCCGTAGCCATCCAGCATGCTGGTCGCCAGCTGGTGCTGCGGATGGTTGGGTCGGGACGGGTGGTGCACCGTCGACACTGCGGGGTGCGCAGCCAGCCGGGCTGCCAGTTCGGTCGCGTTGTCGGTAGCCGCCCTGATCCGCAGCGGCAGGGTCTGCAGGCCCCGGATCACCAGCCAGGCACCGAACGGATCCGGGGTGACGCCGGTCGCCACCGCGAATTTCCAGCCGGCCTCGAACAGCGCGCCGTCCGCGTACGTCACCACGCCGGCAGTGACGTCCGAATGTCCACCCAGGTACTTGGTGGCCGAGTGCAGGCAGATGTCCGCGCCGAGATCCAGCGGCCGGCAGAGCAGAGGCGAGGCAAACGTGTTGTCCACCACGCTGATCACCCCGTGCCTGCTGGCGACCGCGCACATCGCAGGAAGGTCGGCCACCGCCGTCACCGGATTCGAGATCGTCTCCAGATACACCGCCCTGGTGTCCGGCTGGAGCGCCGCCTCCAGCTGGTCGGGTCGGTCGCCGGAGACCTGGGTGATCCGGATCCCCCAGCGCTGCGACAGATCCGACAGCAGGCCGGTGGTGCCGCCGTAGATGGAACTCTGCACCACCAGGTGACCGCCGGCGGCCAGGTTCGCGCCGAGAGCGGTGTGGATGGCGCCCATCCCGGACGAGGTGGCCACCGCGCCGACCGCGTTCTCCAGTCCGGCCACCGACGTCTCCAGCGCGCGCACCGTCGGGTTCGCCATCCGGGAGTAGCCGAATGCACCCCGCGGGTTGTCCAGCGAATCTGTCAGCAGATCCGGATCATCGTGCGCGAACACCGTGGTCTGGTAGATGGGCACCGACACCGGGCGTCCTTGGACATCCGTCGGGACGGCGGTGTGGACGGCCCTGGTCGCCAGCGATCGCCGGGCGGTGGACCGCCGGACCGGGTAGGCGTCCGGCCCGGCGGCCAGCTGTTCGTCAGCGATCGGCGGGTCTTCAGGGCCGGCGTTGTCGATGGTCACCCTGGTCATTGTGCTGCAGCCGGTCGAACGAAGATGCGGCGCACCGAGTCCTCGGCATACCGAGTCCTGGGCACAGTGGTCCCCGCTCAGCCGGGCTCCCCGGGGATGGTCACACCGACCCGGGTGCGACATGCTGGCCGGAGCACATTCACGACCGTGACCGGTGTCGTTGACATGCCCGAAGGGAAGCATCGATGACCGCCCAGACCTCGCACACCGACCCGTCTCCGACCGAGCCACCGCTCGCCGAGCCCTCGGCCGCCGAGCCGGCGTACAGCAGGGCCGAGACCGAGCCGCCGCTGATTCAGCAGACCATTCCGGACAATCTCGACCGGACAATTGCCCACTTCGGCGATCGCGAAGCCCTGATCGACGTCCCCCGCGGCATCCGGCTGACATACGCAGAGTTCGGCGATCAGGTGGCACTGCTGGCCAGGGCGCTGCACGCCAGCGGATTGCGCCGCGGCGACCGGATCGGCATCTGGGCGCCGAACTGCGCCGAGTGGACCCTGGTCCAGTACGCCACCGCCAAGCTTGGCGCCATCCTGGTCAACATCAACCCGGCCTATCGGACGCACGAACTGGGCTACGTGCTGCGGCAGGCCGGCATCAGTTACCTGGTGGCCGCCGAGCGGTTCAAGGCCAGCGACTACGGGGCGATGATCGAACAGGTCCGCCCCGAGTGCCCGGCCCTACGTGAGGTGGTCCTGATCGGGACGCCGAGTTGGAAAGCGTTGCTGCACGAGGCCGACGACGTTCCAGCGGATGTCGTCACCGCGATTCAGGCGCAGCTGCACCCGGGTGACCCGATCAACATCCAGTACACGTCGGGCACCACCGGTTTCCCCAAAGGTGCCACCCTGTCCCACCGCAACATCCTCAACAACGGCTATCTGGTCGGCGAAGGATGTGGCTACACAGAGGTCGACCGGATCTGCATTCCGGTGCCCTTCTACCACTGCTTCGGCATGGTGATGGCGAACCTGGCAGCCACCAGTCATGGCGCGGCCATGGTGATCCCGGCTCCGGCCTTCGATCCGGCCGCCACCCTGCGCGCCGTCGAGCAGGAGAAATGCACGTCGCTGTACGGCGTGCCGACGATGTTCATCGCCGAATGGGCGCTGCCGGACTTCGACTCGTTCGACCTGTCCAGCCTGCGCACCGGCATCATGGCCGGCTCGCCCTGCCCGGCCGAGATGATGAAGAAGGTGATCGCCGCCGGCATCGATGAGATGACGATCGCCTACGGGATGACCGAGACCTCACCGGTGTCTATGCAGACCCGCGCCGACGACTCCTTCGATCACAAGGTGAACACCGTCGGACGGGTCAGCCCGCATCTGGAGGTGAAGATCATCGACCCGGCCACCGGTGGGACGGTGCCCCGCGGCACCACCGGAGAGTTCTGCACCAAGGGCTATTCGGTGATGCTCGGGTACTGGGAACAGCCCGACAGGACCGACGAGGTGGTGGTCAACGGGTGGATGCACACCGGCGATCTGGCGGTGATGGCCGACGACGGCTACGTGCAGATCACCGGCCGGATCAAGGATCTGGTGATCCGCGGCGGCGAGAACATCTATCCGCGAGAGATCGAGGAGTTCCTGTACACCCACCCGGACATCAAGGACGCGCAGGTGATCGGGGTTCCGGACAAGAAGTACGGCGAGGAGCTCTGCGCCTGGATCCAGATGCGTGACGGCGCAACACCTCTGGACGTAGCGGCCGTCCGCGGGTTCGCCGACGGCAAGCTGGCTGCGTACAAGATTCCGAAGTACGTGCAGATCGTCGATGAATTCCCGATGACGATCAGCGGCAAGATCCGCAAGGTGGAGATGCGGGAGCGGTCGACCCGCGACCTGGGACTCGGCGAGACCGAACCCGACCGGCCGTAGGGCTGAATTCGCGTCCGCCGAGTGCAGCAAATGTCCGGCTGGGCGCCACGTCCGTTGCACAAACCGGGTGGTCCGGCAGCGCGAACAAGAATCGCAGGCCGGCACGCGGTGGCGGTTACCGACCGGTCGGGTGGCAGTCCCGCGAATACCCCTTGACCGCTACAGACTCACTGTCTACTGTAGCGGTACAGAATCTCGCCCTCAGCAGGCGACATCAGAACTCGAGGCGAATAAGAGAGGTACACGTCATGCATGACCTGCCCATCGCCAGCTACCTCGCCGACCGGGTGATGAAGCGTCAGTTCGCTGACGCCGACGCGCCGTCACTCACCAGCACGCCGCGGACGGCGCCTGCCCGACATCTCGGTCAGCCCCTGATCGCCACCCACAGCGACCAGGTCACTTCCGCTGAGAAACGCGCCAGGGTGGCTTCCGTGCGTCGCGCCCGGGTAGCGATCGCCGCGGCTCTGAACCGGGCTGCCGCCGCCGTGGCCCCTTCGCCCGACTGCAGCCCGTTGCGATGATCCGCATATCCTCGGCAGGGTGACCAAGGTGACCCTGAAGACCGTGGCCGAGCGGGTCGGGGTCAGCGCGATGACCGTCTCGAATGCGTTCTCCCGGCCCGACCAACTGTCGTCGGCGCTGCGTGAGCGGATTCTGGCCACCGCCACCGAACTCGGCTATGCCGGTCCCGACCCCGCGGCCAGGACACTGGCTCGTGGAGCAACCGGGACGGTCGGCATCCTGCTCACCGAATCTCCGCACTATGCCTTCTCCGACGAGTTCTCGACGATCTTTCTGGCATCTATCGCCGACGAATTGGCCAGCGCCGGGCTCGCCCTCACCCTGCTTCCGTCCCAGGGCACCGGCAACGTGATACCCGGCCGGGACGTCGCGATGGACGGGGCGATCGTCTACTGCTGCCGGCCCGGGTCCGACGGGGCCGGATGGCTGCGACGCCGCAGGATGCCGTTGGTGAATGTCGACCAGCCGCCGGAGCCCGGAACCGCCAGCGTCAACGTCGAGGACCGCGCAGGGGCCAGGGCGGCCGCCCAGCACATCGTCGACCTGGGCCATGGCCGGATCGCGAT
>JAABUS010005140.1_pt1 | contig 17647 bp, 14 predicted proteins | sample 5560161 | NCBI WGS metagenome assembly JAABUS01 (sample SAMN10711885, study PRJNA513376) | rock metagenome | isolation source: Antarctica rocks | place: Antarctica: Victoria Land, Trio Nunatak nord | collected 2016-01-04
TGATGGTCGCCGCGGTCTGGACCTGGGCGTTGCCCAGTTTGGCCCGGCCGAAGGTGCCGCCGGTCGGTGCTGATCCCGGCGTCTGTTCGGTGGTGGTGCAGCCTCGCTCGCTGTGCGGGGACCCGGTGAGGTGCGGCGTTCCGCCGGCGTAGTCGACGACGGCCGCCCAGTGGTCCGGCCGGCCGCTCGAGGGCGCCGGACCGGTCGAATCCGTCGCCGACACCCCACCCATCTGCCCGTGAGCCACCCCCGGACCACAGACGGCGGCGATGACGGCGACCACCGGGCCGACGGTCAACGTGAGCAGCTTCCACCACAGGGAACGCAGTTCCGGACGCGGGATCTGCGACGGTGTGGCGTGCTGCGGCACGTGCTCACCCCTGTTCGCTCCGGTCGGCCGGGTTTCGTCGGTTCGACGCTAGGAGCACTCGTCGGTTCCCTTGATGGGCACTTCTGCCCAGCGGACGCATGGGTGGCGATGCTCGCGAGAGCAAGCGTTGCTGTTATTCGGCGCGGCGCCGCGGCCGAGCTCGCCGAGTGGTGAGACAGCAACGCCACAGGAATAGCGGTGACGGCGGGATCCAACTCTTTTCTGGCGCTCGCGCTCCATCCCCGGCGTCACGTTCGCACGCCTCAAGAGGATCCGCTCGCCCAGGCCTGTCTATTGACCTTGTCGTGGATGAATCGAAATTCGCGAGCAAGGATCACCGCTGCGCATCAGCACCGTCTGCAGGGTGCGCTGCGGCGCGGTCCGGCGGCTCTTGCTGATCCCAGACAGGGTTCGGCGCCCCAGCTCCGATCGGCCGGGTGTCGGTCCACCGGAGCAGCGTGCACTTGGTTGAGTCCGGACACCCAGCGGCGCAGCGTCGCCGCGGCCACCGCCCGTTTCCCGTCCGGCCGCAAGCTATCGACCGCGCCCCACCCGTGGACCGGGCGGCGCCACACCTGTGCCGAAGCCGCCGCCCCCTTCCCCACGGCATCGAAGACGTGCCGCTGCTCCCGCCGATCGACCCCCCGCGGACACCTCGCGATCGACCCACGGCCGCTGTCCCCGCACTCGTTGTCCCACCTGACCCGCGGCAACACCGACGGTCCAAGTGTGACGCACCGCGTCGACGCGCAAACCCCCGACGAACCGCAGTCGCCGCTACCACCAGCGCAGCGGGTTGCTCCACCGGCCGCCCGTACACCGTCGGCGACTGGGAACAGGCCACCGCACGGAGCCACGCCGACCGGGACCACCTCCGCGGGGTCGACCGCACCCTGGACGAGCCGGACCGGCAAGCCGGCGACCTCAACCGCAGAATCCTGACACTGCTCGCCGGCCCCATCGAAACGGCCCAGCATCGCGGTCACGTCCACGGCTTCACCGAAAAGGTGCACGGCCGCTCGTTGAGGCATGACCGCCTCGCGTTGTACGCCACCCGCACAGTGCTCTACTAGATCTACGGCCGCCGCCAGCAGTGCAGTAAGATGCCGTCATTTGCTGTTGCGCGCTTTGATTCCTGCGAGGAGTTCGGCCGAGGGGGTTGGACATTAAGAGGCCATCCGCACAGACGATGCCGGCTCAGCGTCGTCGGGAAGTCGTCCGCATGATCGAGGCGACGGGCCATGCGACGGTTGCTGAGCTCGCCGACCGGTTCCTTGTATCACTGGACACGATTCGTCGAGATCTTGACGAACTAGCGGCTACTGGTCTGATCACCCGTGCGCGCGGGGGTGCGCTGTCGATCCCGCAGGGGCCCAACTCAGATCTTCCGGTGACCAGCCGTACTGATCACAGCTCGGAGGCCAAGTCCAGGATTGCGTCGGCTACGGTCGACTTACTCGCAGACGGACAAACGATCTTCTTCAACGGTGGAACGACCACGGTGGCCGTCGCGGCGCAGCTATCCAAGCTCGCCAACCTGACCGTCATTACCTCCAACCTGCTCGTGCCCCCCGTACTGGACTCTCGGCGCGTGCGCGAGGTTTACATGGTGGGCGGGAGCGTCCGGATCAACGCCGCTGTGACAGTCGGGCCGCTGGTATTCCCTGCGACTCGGGACACCGTTGCGCAGTCGATCAACGCCGATGTGGCAGTTATCGGGGTGGGCGGGGTCAGTGCCAGCGCGGGCTTTTCGATGACAAACATGCACGAAGCGGAGATGACCCGTTCGATGCTCGAACAGGCTGCCCGCCGGATCATCGTGTGTGACTCGAGCAAGTTCGAGCGCTTTGTCTTTGCCCCGGTCGGGCCCCTCGAGGTGGCCAACGTTCTAGTCACGGATGTACGCCCTGAGGGCCCGTCGCTGGAGGCGTTACAGAAGTCCGGCATCGAACTGGTCGTCGCGGACTGACCGTTGCGGCGCGCTTCCATGCTTGATCCGCCGCCTTGCCGGTCGACCCGAGGGAGGGCTTCTACCGCCAACATCACGCTGGTGCGGCTTTGTGCTTGTCTACCCATCTTTATGCGGTTTCTGGTTCGCTGACCTTGACCAGGGGCGAGAACCCTCGGTAAGGTCCACCATGTAGCAGCACTCGCCCGCACGATCATGCAATAACACGCACATCCAACGGAGGGTTGTAGTGATCAGAAACAGAGGGAGTCGACGGTGGGCCCGAGTGGCCATGACCACCGTCGGTTCAGCGGTGGCCGTGGTAGTCGCCGCCTGCGGCAATTCCGGGGGCTCTGCCTCCAGCGTCGTCACGTCCGCCGCGACGTCAACGTCTGCCCAGTCGAGCTCATCCGGCGCCGCAGCCGGTGCCTCGAGCTCAAGTGCCGCTAATTCGGCCGGCAGCGCCTCGAGCTCAGGTGCCGCTGGCTCGGCCGCCGGCAGCACCGCGAACTCAAGTGCCAGCGGCAGCAAGCCGGCCGGATCGGGCAGCGCCCACACGACCGCAGCGCCGGTCAGCCCCGCGGTTACCTTGCAGTTCTCCCAGTGGTGGGGTGCAGAACTGCCTTCCGGCTCTTTGGATGCCCTGGTCAAGCGGTTCGAGCAGGAGAATCCCGGGATCACCATTCAGCTGGTGACCAACCCTTACCAGAACACCCACGACGCAACGATCGCCGCCGCGGCGACCCACAACATGCCGGACATCGTCGCGATGGACGGCACCTGGCTCAGCGATCTGCAATCCCAGGGAGCGCTGGCGAACCTGAGCGACTTGATGAAGAAGGCGAACTATGACGACAGCAACCTCAGTGGCGAACTGAAAGTCAACGGCTCGACCTACATGATCCCGGTCGTCAACTTCACCTACCCGCTGTTCGTCAACATCGACCTGCTCAAGCAGGCTGGCATCGCGTCAGTGCCGAAGACGCGGACAGAGTTCAAGGCCGCCGCCGATGCGATCAGTAAGAAGACCTCGGCGAAGGCTCTGACCCTGGCACTATCGCCCGACACCGCCAACGGCGTCGCCAACGACGTGATGTCCTGGGTGTGGGCATCGGGCGGGTCCATGCTGACCTCGGACGGGAAGACCAACATCAACAATCCGGCGGTCCAGTCCGGGCTTGAATTCGTCAAGAGCCTATACGACGCCGGCGACGTGGTCTCTGGCACATTGAACACGCAGGAATCGGAAAAGCCGAACCAGTTCGCCCAGGGCCGGGCCGCGATGATGGTCGATTCGACGGCGCACATCACTTCAATCATCAAGGCCAACCCCAAGCTCAACTTCGCGGTGACGTCCGTGCCCGCCACTGATAACTACACCGGTCAGCGCGGTATCGTCAGTGCCGCCTGGGGTGCCGGCATCTCACAGGACTCGCCGCACCAGGCCGAGGCATGGCGGTTCGTGCAGTTCCTGATGGGCAAGGACATCGATTCGCAGATGGCTACGTTGGCGAAGGGATTCCCGGGCAACAAGACGGCGAGCCCCGACCTTTCTAACGCAGACCCGCACTTCAAGGACGCGCTAGCCGTGTACAAGGCGAGCAAGCCGATCAACGAATTCGCCAACGGCCTGGCCGTTCCGCAGCAACTGGAAAGCGATTTCGACGCGGAACTGCAGAAGTACCTCGTCGGGCAGCAGAACGTTCAGGACACGCTGGCCAACACCCAGAAATCGTGGACGACGCACATCGACGCAGCCACCAAGTAACCGTCCGTCTATGACGACTAACGAAGAGAGGGGCGGGCGATCCCGCCCGCCCCTTTCTGAAAGTGATCAATGTCGATGACTTCAACGAAGACAGCAACACCGCCGGAGGTGATGCCTCGGCCCCCTTCTGCCGTCCGCCGCAGCCGCGAACGCCGGTCACTGGGTGCTTACCTTTTCCTCAGCCCGGCATTGATCCTGACCATCGGTTTGATGTTCGTGCCGATCGGAACGGTCATCTATTACAGCCTGATCAACGCGGCTATCGTGACCCGGGGCCGGCGCATCCACTTCGTCGGGCTGGACAATTACATCACCGTTCTGAAGGATCCCGCTTTCACCTCTTCGATCGGCCACACGCTGACCTTCGCGGTGATCAGCGTTATCTTCCAGATGCTGCTCGGACTGGCATTCGCGTTGCTGTTGAACAGCGAGGCCGTCAGCGGTATCACCCGCGCCGTCTTCCGCACCATCATGATCATCCCCTGGTTGTTCTCGATCACCATCGTGGTGATGTTGTGGCGACGACTGCTCCTGGATCCCAACGGTTTCGTCAACTACGTTCTGCACCTGGTCGGCTTTGACACAGTCGGCTATTCCTGGCTGGGCAGTATGGGCACCGCGATGGGCGTGATTATTTTCATCAACGTCTGGGCCGGATACCCGTTCTTCATGATCAGCTTGTTGGCCGGCCTGCAAGGTGTTCCGGGAGAATTACGGGAAGCCGCCAGAGTGGACGGAGCCAATTCTTTCCAACGCTTCTGGAACGTGACCAGGCCACACATCGCCCCGATCGTCGTGTCGATGGCGGTGCTCGACCTGATCTGGAACATCCAGCAGTTCGCCCTGATCTTCCTGTTGACCGGCGGTGGACCGGTCGGCTCCACCAACGTGGTGGCCGTCTACACCTACACCTCAGCGTTTCGCGCGCAGACCTACAGCCTGGCTTCGGCGTCCGCCGTCATCATTCTGCTGGTTTCCCTGGTACTGGCTGGGTTCTACCTGTTCAGCCGTCGGCGGTTGGCCCGATGAGCACCACCCTCGGTCGGCCGGCCGCGAAAGTCGGCACTATTATCGCGTTGACCGCCAGCGCGTTGTTCGCGATCGTTCCGGTGCTGTGGATGCTCGACAGCTCGCTTAAACCCAACACCGAGATCTACCAGTTCCCGCCGCGCCTGTTCTCGCCGAACTCAAGCCTGTCGGCGTACGGCAGCGTGTTCGGCGACCCCACTCAGCTGGGCGCATTCCGCGACAGCTACATAGTGGCACTATCGGTGACAGCGCTGACGATCCTGGTCGCGCTCATGGCCGGTTATGCGTTGAGCCGGTTCGAGTTTCCTGGGAAGCGCACCGTGACGACCGTGGTGATCGCGGTACAGTCCCTGCCACCGATCTCGTTGGTCATCCCATTCCTCGGGTTGATCACCACGTTCGGTTTGTTTGACAGCTACACCGGTCTGATCCTCACGCACATGGTGCTGACCTTCCCGTATGCGGTCGTCATGATGACCGCATACATGGACACCCTGCCGAAAACTCTTGACGAGGCGGCCAGGGTGGACGGCGCCAATTCTTGGCGGATCCTCTGGCGGGTCCTGTTCCCGATCGCGCTGCCCGGGGTCGTGTCGGTCGGCGTGTACACGTTTATGTTGTCGTGGAACGAGTTCCTCTTCGCGTTGCAGCTCACCCGCATCCACGTCCAGACCGTGCCGATCAGGGTCGCCGAGTTCATCGGACAGAATTACACAAATTGGAACCAGATGTTCGCGATGAGCATCCTGGGATCTCTGCCGGTGCTGGCGCTGTTCCTGATCTTTCAACGCTATTTCCTGGGAGGCCTCACCGCAGGTTCCGTCAAAGGCTGAAATTTGCTCCGCCCATACAATCTCTTAAACCCCTCGCTCAAAGGATTTGACATGTTAACCACCGGCTCCGCCCTCCTCAACGTCGCTCATGAACACAACTTCGCCGTTCCTGCCTTCAACATCAGCGACTGGGCGATGTTCGGCGGCATCGTCGACATCAGCGAACAGAAGCAATCTCCCCTGATCGTCGCCATCCACCCGGACGAGGTCAAGCACATCGGCCCCGACCTGATCGTGGCAATCACCGAACGGGCCCACCGCGCCTCCGTGCCGATCGCGATCCACTGGGATCACGGCGCCACCTACGAGGAGATCCTCAACGCCATCAAGATCGGCTTCACCTCAGTGATGATCGACGGTTCCATGCTGCCGTTCGACCAGAACGTGGCGGTGTCCAAAGAAGTGGTGGCGGCTGCCCACGCAGTCGGCCTGTCGGTCGAGGGTGAGCTGGGCACCATCGGCGCCACCGATGGTGAGGCCGAAGCAGGCGCGTCGTCGATCATCTTCACCAACCCCGACGATGCTGCAACCTTCATTAACGAAACTGGAGTGGACAGCCTCGCCGTCGCGATCGGCACCTACCACGGCCTCTACCCCCCGACCCTGAAGCCAGAACTGAAACTCGACCTGCTCAAGCACATCAAAGCCAAAGTGGACATCCCACTGGTCCTGCACGGCGGCTCCAACAATCCCGACGACGAGATCGCCCAGTCCGTCAGATTGGGCATCAACAAAATTAACATCTCCAGCGACATCAAAGTGGCCTACCACAAGAAGATGCGCGAGGTCTTGGCCGACCAAAGCCTGCGCGAGCCGCTGACGATCCAACCGCCGTGTATCGAAGCGATGAACGAAGTGGCCGCGCACAAGATCGATTTGTTCGACGCGGCTGGCAAGGCGAAGCTCTACTGAAATGACGCCACGAGTTGTCCTGGGCCTGGGGGGAGGCATCGACATTGAACTGAAGCTGTCCGCCCGGGCCCTGGAGCAGCTGATCGACGAGTACCACATCCGCCTGGTCGAGCTGACCGCCTCGGCGCCGGTTAACACCGAACGAGATTTGGTCGTCTCGATCCTGGCCCACATCGCAAGGGGCGGAGGCGGCGAACATTTCGTCGCCTCCGCCGGCGCAATTCAAACCTTCGCCGAGCGGTTCCCCAGCCGCATCACCCTCGGCGGTACCTCCGTCCGGGCCGGCATTACCATGAGTCGCCTCGGGGTGCCTACCACCCTGCATCTGGTTACCCTCAACCAACACGTTCGGGACCTAATGCCCGCCAGCTGCGACTACGTCAGTAGCGGTCATGAGGACACCTTCTACCCACACCTGATCGTGCAGTACGACCAGGACATCGACATCAGGGCCGGCGATGTCCAGGTCCGCGCCTCTTTCGCAAACAGACTGATCTACGTCAACGACCCCGACAACGAGATACTCATGATCAGCGAAGAACTCGGCGGCATGCTGCGGGAAGCCCGACTGTTCCTGGTTTCAGGGTTCAACGCCGTTCGCGACCCACAGGTGCTTGACCAGCGACTCCGCGATCTGCGCCGACACATGGAACAACTGCCCGACGATGCGTTGGTATACCTGGAAGACGCCGCATACCACGAACCGGCGGCCAATCAACGCGTCCGTGACGAACTTCTGGACGTCATGGACATCTTCGGTCTGAACGAAGACGAAATGCAGACGGAACTCGGCCGCTCCGTCGACCTGTTGTCCACCCCAGACGTCGAAGCCGCGATCAACGAGCTGCGGCGGCTGATCCCAATTCCCACGCTCGTCCTTCACACCAAGCACTGGTCAGCCGCGGTCGGCCTGAACGCAGCCGACTACACCGACAGCCTGGACATCGGCATGGCCATGGCCAGCACCCGATACAGCTACGGCGACGACTTCTCCGCCGAACAGTACGAACGCATAGCCACCGGCCCGCGGGGGGTCGCGGCGACCCGGTTCGCCGCCGAGCTGAACACCCGAATGGGTCCAGCGGTGATGTGCCGCCCAGGTTTCACACTCAATGTCGCCGAGCCCACCACGGTGGGCTTGGGTGACGCCTTTGTCGGCGGTTTCCTCACCGCCCTCGCCCGCAAGAAAGCCGGTCAATGGACGTGATCCTGCTTCCTTCCAACCGTCCCGCCGACCGGTTCTACCGCGGTGGACCGAAGATCACCGCATTCCGCGGCGAACCGTCCGGCACCAACAGAGAGCCCGAGGATTGGGTCGGTTCCACTACCTCGCTGTTCGGCGACAGCTCGCTCGGCATCACCGTGCTGCCCGACGGAACCGCGTTGCCCGCCGCGATCCAGGCCCAGCCCGCCGCGTGGCTCGGCGACACGCACCGGGCCCGCTACGGCGTTGACACGCGGCTACTGGTCAAACTCCTCGATGCCGGACAACGGCTACCGGTCCACGCCCATCCGCACACCTCGTTCGCGGCTGGCCACTTGGGCCGCAGCCACGGCAAAGCCGAAGCCTGGTACATCATCGACGGAGGCGAGGTTCATCTGGGCCTGACCCGCAACGTCGACCTGGACGAGCTGCAATCCCTGGTGGACGGCCAGGAGGTCGAAGCGCTGCTCGGCCTGCTGCACCGTGTCGAAGTGCACCGCGGCGATATCGTGTACGTGCCGCCGGGGGTCCTGCATGCCATCGGAGCGGGTGTGTTCCTGGTCGAGGTTCAGGAGCCGGAGGACATGTCCATCCTGCTCGAATGGCGCGGCTTCGAACTCGACGGATCTCGAGACGGCCACCTCGGCGTCGGTTTTGACCTCGCCCTGCAAGCACTGGAGCGCACCGCCCGAACCGTTGACCAAATTCGTGAACTCACCAAACCCGCCGGGTTCGGACGGTCCGTCCTGCCCGACGCCGCTGACCAATATTTTCGCCTCCAGCATGTAGCCCTCGATGGCGAAATGACCCTGGAATCCGGCTTCGCCGTGATGGTCACCCTCAACGGTGAGGCGACCTGTGTGAACGGGGAGTCTGTTGTTCTACAAGCAGGCAGTACTGCCCTAGTCCCACATAGTGCCGGACCGCTCACCTTGCGTGGACGCTGCGAACTTCTCGTCTGCCGCCCACCCCGACCGGAATGACACCTTCCCGCACCAATCCCAGCGCAACGACGGCGCGGTGGCAAACTACATGTCGCGATCGATCCGTGCTCGCCGGCCACACGGCCGACCTGCGCCAACTCGCCCCCGCGGAGCCCTACTCAATACCGGCGGGCAGCGGGTACGGCTGTTCACCGCTGGAGGTTTCGACGTCGACGTGCTTCCGGACCGCGGCCAGGACATCGGCGTCGCCACTTTCGCCGGTCTGCCCCTTGCGTTCTGCACCCCCGCTCTTTGGGAGGCGCCGCGTGCCGCCGGCGGCGCCGATGCTTTTGCTCAACGATTCGGCGCAGGCCTGCTGACCACCTGCGGACTGGACCAGTTCGGCCCGGCCGATCGCGCAGGCGCCGTCGACTTGGCCGCTGAGTTCGAGGCTGGCGCCGGGTGTGGCCCTGAGCGACATCATCTTCGCGGCATCTGCGCTATAGGCCCAATCGATCGGCGACGACGGGCCGGGGGTCGGGCCAGACCACCTCAAGGCACTGGGGCTCGGCATTCAACGGACGGATCGGGTGCTGTCTTTGATAGGCGGCACTGCGGCGCAGCTTCGACAGGAGTCGCAGGGTTCTGACCAGGCTTTCGATCCGGAGTTCGATATGTCGGTTTCAGTCGGTGGCCAATTGTACGGCTGGAAAGCGGCGCGCTTTGTGACTCGTCGCGCTAGGTAGCGTAGTTTGATCGAGCTATCCGGGCGTAGTTCACGTACACCATGGCGTCGGCTACCACGTCGGCACCCGCTCGGGGGATCCGGTCAAGGCAGCGGCATATCCGGCCAGGTCAGCCAGATGCGCGTCGACGAACTCCTCCACCGACAGCAAGGTTCCCTCCGATCGGCTGGTGCCGGAACCCGAAGCAGTTTTCGGAACCTCCAGCTGAAATGCCTGAGCAACCCGAAACGCAACCCAAATCCTCAGAATTTCGTTGTCATCATGGCCCATCCTGCGAACCGGACACCTCATTAGCGTTCATCGAGCTGCTTCGGTGGGCAAGGAACTCGCTGGCGCTGCTGATGTCGCTGCGCTCGCATGTGGACCGACGAGGACTACATGGCATGGCTGGAACGGATGGTTTGAGCACATTGTTCGGGCGCGCGCGTGATGGCGAGCGGCCGCCGATAGATTGGCCGGATGACGAGCCCGAACGACGATCCGGAACCTGAACTGATCGCCAGGGTGCAGGGCCGGCTCGGCCACCTGACCCTGAACCGGCCGGCCCAGATCAACGCGCTGAGCGTGGAACTGATCGCCCAGTTGCAGGACCAGCTGGCGGCGATGGCCGCGGACGACAGGGTCGAGCTGGTGCTGGTCGACGGCGCCGGGGAGCGCGGATTGTGCGCCGGCGGCGACGTCAAAGCGCTGTATGCGGGGATCGTCACCGGCGCCGGGCCGGGGGAGTTCTTCACCCGTGAGTACGCCATGAACGCCGCGATCGCCCACTACCCGAAGCCGTATGTGGCCGTCATGGACGGCATCACCATGGGCGGCGGAGTCGGCATCTCCGGCCACGGCTCGGTGCGCATCGTCACCGAACGCAGCAAGGTCGCGATGCCGGAGACCGCGATCGGGCTGTTCCCGGACGTCGGCGCCCTGTACCTGCTGGCCAGATGCCCCGGCGAACTCGGCACCCATATGGCGCTGACCGGGGCCCGGTTGGACGCCGCCCAGTCGCTGCGCGCCGGGCTGGCCTCCCACTTCCTGCCGGCCGACCGGTTGCCCGGACTGATCCAGCGGCTGAGCAGTGGAGAGGCGGCGCTCGACGACATCGAGTGGCCGGCGCCGCCATCGGAAGCGCCCGGACTGGAACCGGGCTGGATCGACGCCTGTTACGCATCGGACAGCGTCCAGGGGATCCTCGCGCTGCTGGACGCCCGCCCTGAGGAAGCCGCCAGGGTTGCGGCAGCCAGCATCAGATCGATGTCGCCCACCTCGGTGAAGGTGACGCTGGCCGCGATCCGCCGAGCCAGGTCGATGACCGTGGACGAAGTGCTTCGGCAGGACGGGTCGCTGATACCGCACTTTCTCGCCCATCCCGACCTCCGGGAGGGCATTCGGGCCCAGGTGATCGACAGGGATCGCCGTCCACGCTGGAATCCGGCCACGCTGGACGGCGTCAGCGACGACGACGTGGCCGCTTATTTCCGCTGACGGCCGGTCGGCGGCCCGGCCCGCTCCTCCGTCTGCCGAACGATTTCAGTGGTTGACAACGGTTCAGCTGCTGTCAACCACTGAAACCGTTCGCGGGATAGCCGACATGTGCCGGGCGCCCGCGGCATCTACCGTGCTCTCTGACGCGCCGAATGGCGGCGCCGGATCCGGCGGGAGCCCGCACATGTGGCACAACCTGTTCGTCTTCGAGATCTCGCTGCCTGAGAAGATCTTGCGCACGGTCCTGGTGTACACGCTGATCCTGCTGATCTTCCGGTTGGGCGGGCGCCGGTCGATGGCCCAGATGAACACGATGGATTTCACCGTGATGGTGCTGCTGTCGAACGTCGTGCAGAACGCGGTGATCGGCAGCGACAACTCCTTCGTCGGGGGGGCGGTCGGCGCAGTGACGTTGGTCATGGTCAACCAGGGCATCGACTACCTGACGTACCGGTACCCGGCGCTCCGTGGCCTCGTGCAGGGCCACTCGGTCGACGTCATCGCCGACGGCAGGCCATTGAGGGCGGAGTTGGAGCGGCTGGCCATCAGACCCGGGGAACTCGGCCATGCGGTACGCATGCAGAACGGCAACGACGTCGCTGAGGTGAGGCGAGGCGAGATGGACGCCGACGGTCACCTGCTGATCACCCTCAAGGACGAGTGCCAGTCGGCGACCGCCGGCGACATCGCCGGCCTGAATGCGCGGCTCGATCGCATCGAGCAGCTGCTCAGGACGAGGTGACGGTCGGCGCGCCCGCCGGAACGGCCGCGCCCTGATCCTCGACCGGCGCCGCGAACTGTGACCGGTAGAGGTCGTAGTAGGCACCTTCGGCGGCGATCAACTCCGGGTGACTGCCCTGTTCGACGATCCGCCCGTTCTCCATCACCAGGATCAGATCGGCGTCCCGGATGGTCGAGAGCCGATGGGCGATCACGAAGCTCGTCCGGTCGCTGCGCAGCGCGGCCATCGCATGCTGCACCAGCGATTCGGTGCGGGTGTCCACCGAACTGGTGGCCTCGTCCAGGATCAGCAGCGACGGATCGGCCAGGAACGCCCTGGCGATGGTGATCAACTGCTTCTCGCCCGCCGAGACGTTGCTGCCCTCGGAGTCGATCACCGTCTGATAGCCGTCCGGCAGCGATCTGACGAACCGGTCGACGAAGGTGGCGGTCGCCGCGGCGATCACCTGTTCGTCGCTGGCATCGGGCTTGCCGTAGGCGATGTTGTCCCTGATGGTGCCGCCGAACAGCCAGGTGTCCTGCAGCACCATGCCGATCCCGGCCCGCAGGTCGGAACGCCGCATGGTCGAGATGTCGACGCCGTCGGAGGTGATCCGTCCGCCGTCCAGTTCGTAGAACCGCAGGATCAGGTTCACCAGGGTGGTCTTGCCGGCCCCGGTCGGCCCGACGATGGCCACCGTCTGGCCAGGCTCTGCCACCAGCGACAAGTCCCTGATCAGCGGCCGGTCCGGCGAATACGAGAAGCTGACGCGGGAGAACTCCACCCGGCCGCGCCTGTCCCGCCGCTGGATCACCGCCGGCGGCTCCGGATCGGCGCTCTGCTCCGGCTCGTCCAGCAATTCGAACACCCGCTCGGCGGACGCCACCCCGGACTGCAGGACGTTCGCCATCGACGCCACCTGGGACAGCGGCTGGGTGAACTGCCGGGAATACTGGATGAAGGCCTGCACGTCGCCGAGGCTGATCGCGCCGGAGGCCACGCGCAGGCCACCGACCACGGCAACCAGCACGTAGGTCAGGTTCCCGATGAACATCATCGACGGCATGATGATGCCGGACACGAACTGGGCCCGGAAGCTGGACTCGTAGAGTTCGGCATTCTTGGCAGCGAACCCTTGCTGCACTTCACGTTTGCGGCCGTACACCTTTACCAGTGAATGCCCGGTGTAGAACTCCTCGACCTGCGCGTTCAGCTCGCCGGTGCTACGCCACTGGGCGATGAACTGCTTCTGGCTGCGTTTGGCGATCTTGGCGGTCACCGCGAAGCTCAGCGGGATCGCGATGATCGCGATCAGCGCCAGCATCGGGGAGATGATCACCATCATGATCAGCACGCCGATCACCTGCAGAATGCTTGTCAGCAGCTGGGACATGGTCTGCTGCAGCGACTGTGAGACGTTGTCGATATCGTTGGTCACCCGGCTGAGCACCTCACCGCGCTGCTGGGTGTCGAAGTACTTCAGCGGCAACCGGTTCAGTTTCGCCGCGACGTCCGAACGCAGCCTGTTCACGGTGCGGTTGACGACACCGGCCAGCAGGAAGCCCTGCAGCCACAGCAACAACGAACTCAGGACGTAGATCGCCAGCACGGCGAGCAGGATCTGCCCGAGCCGGTGGAAGTCGATGCCGGCGCCGGGCACCAGGTTCATGGCGGACAGCATGTCCGCCTGGCTGGTCCTGCCGGAGCTCCGCAGTATCTCGACGATCTGGTCCTTGGACACGCCGGCCGGGAATTGGCCGGCGATGGTGTGGCTGGTCCAGCCCTCGAAGATCACGTCGGTGGCCTTGCCGATGATCCTCGGTCCGATCACCGCCAGCGCGATGCCGACGACGGCCAGGGCGAGCACGATGATCACCCCGACCCGTTCCGGAGCCAGGCGCCCGATCAGCCGCCTGGCCGACGGCCCGAAGTTCATCGACTTCTCCACCGGCATGTTGCCGCCCCACGGCCCTGCGGTGCGGTTGCCGCCCTTGCGGCTGACCTCGCGCACGGTGGCGGCGTCCTCGTCCTGCTGGGTGGTGCCGGTCGCGGCGGTGGTGGTCGGCGCTGTGGTGGTCGGCGCTGTGGTGGTCGGCGCTGTGGTGGTCGGCGCTGTGGTGGTCGGCGCGGTGGCGGTCGGCGCATCCGCTGCGGCGGTGGTGTTCAGGGCAACAGCGGTGCCATCGGGGTCGGGTGGGGTGACCGAACCGGTTGCCGGAGCGCTGTTCTCGCTCGGCGACCCGTTGTTGCGCTGCCCGTCGCCCGGCCGACGGCCGGAGCTGTGTGGGCTACTCATGCTGCTTCCTCCAGACTCATCTGGGATTCCACGATCTCGGCATAGGTCGAGCAGCTGTCCAGGAGTTCGTGATGGCGTCCGGTGCCGACGATGCGCCCGTTGTCCAGGACGATGATGGTGTCGGCGTCCCTGATGGTCGACACCCGTTGCGCCACAACGACGACGCTGGCCGCTCGGGTCCTGGGTCTGAGCGCTGCTCTGAGCCTGGCGTCGGTGGCCACATCCAGGGCGGAGAAGGAGTCGTCGAACAGGTAGATCGGCGGGTCCTTGACCAGTGCTCTGGCGATGGCCAGGCGCTGCCGCTGCCCGCCGGAGACGTTGGTGCCGCCCTGGGAGATCGGGGAGTCGAGTCCGTTACCCATCGCCGCGACGAAATCACTGGCCTGGGCGATGTTCAGTGCGTCCCACAGCGCCTCGTCGGTGGCGTCCGGGTTGCCGTACCGCAGGTTGCTGGCGACCGTTCCGGAGAACAGGAACGCCTTCTGCGGGATCAGTCCGATCCGCGCCCACAGGTCGTCGGGGTCGTAGTCGCGCACGTCCAGCCCGTCCACCATCACCCGGCCGCCGGTGACGTCGAACAGCCTGGGGATCAACGACAACAACGTCGTCTTGCCGGATCCGGTGGAACCGATCACCGCTGTCGTCTGCCCGGGTCCGGCGCGCAGCGACACCCCGTCCAGCACCGGGTCGTCCGCACCCGGGTAGTGGAACTGCACGTCATGGAACTCGACGACGCCCCTGGGGGCGGGAGCCGGAACCGGAGTCGAGGGTGCCTTCACCGTCGACTCGGTGTCCAGTACCTCCTTGATGCGCTCGGCGCTGACGGCGGCCCGCGGGATCATCACCGACATGAACGTCGCCATCATCACCGACATCAGGATCTGGATCAGGTAGTTCAGGAACGCCATCAGCGTTCCCACCTGGATGCTCCCGGCGTCCACCCGGTGGCCGCCGAACCACAGCACCGCGACGCTGGATGCGTTCAGGATCAGCATCACGACCGGGAACATCAGCGCCATCAGCCTGCCGACCCGCAGCGAAACGGCTGTCAGTTCGTCGTTGGCGCCCCCGAACCGCTGCGTCTCCTGCGGTTCCCGGACGAAAGCCCTGACCACCCGGATGCCGGTGATCTGCTCGCGCAGCACCCGGTTGATGTTGTCCAGCTTGCCCTGCATCAGCCGGAAGCCGGGGACCATCCGCGAGACGATGGTGCCGATGCAGACCAGCAGCAGCGGAACGGCGACCAGCAGCAGCCAGGAGAGACCGGCGTCCTGCTTGAGGGCCATGATGATGCCGCCGATGCACATGATCGGCGCCATCACCAGCAGCGTGAAGGTCATCAGCACCAGGGTCTGCACCTGCGTGACGTCGTTGGTGTTGCGGGTGATCAACGACGCGGGGGTGAAGTGCTGGACCTCGCGGTCGGCGAAGGTGCCGACCTTGTTGAACAGCGCCTGGCGGACGTCACGTCCGAACGACATGGCCACCTTCGCGCCGAAATACACCGCGGCGATGCTGCAGACGATCTGCAGTGCGGTGACGGCGAGCATCTCGCCGCCCAGTCCCCAGATGGTGCCGACGTCGCCGCGGGCGACGCCCTCGTCGATGATGTCGGCGTTCAGACTGGGCAGGTAGAGCGAGGCGATGGTGCCGATGAGTTGCAACACGATGACCGCGGCAATCGGCGCCTTGTACGGCGCGAGTTGGCTGCGGAGCAGGCGGAGCAGCATGTGCCGGTCCTTCCGATCTTCCTGATTGCTGGGCGGTTCTGCTGGAACTGATGTCTGTGCTGGAACTGATGTCTGTGCTGGAACTGATGTGCCGGTCGGACCGGTGCGCTGGTCGATGGTCACCATCGGCCCTCACCCGGCGTCCAGGTCAAGGGGATTTCGCCGTGGGCGTGGTGCGGCCGGACGATTTCGCCGACGGCGTAGTGCCGATGCGGAGGCGGCGGATGCGCTGCGCGAATTTTGCTGGTGGACGTCGGCGGATTCCGTCGAGGAGGGCGCCGACGATCTCGTCGGTCTCCAGCGGCCGGCCGTCGCTGATCATCGGATGGGTACCGGCAAAGACCAGCAGCCGCAGGATCTTGGCAGCCTGCTGGGCAGGGATGCTGAGTTCGTCGCCGTGGCCGCTGAGCATCTCGATGATGCGATGCATGATCGGATCGTTCTGCCATTCGTCCTTCCGCTGCCGGCTGATGTGCTCGGGCGGCATCCAGCGGACCGCCATCATGATCTCGATGACGTCGCGCATACGGTGTTGCAGGATGCTGACCAGCTCCGGCACCAGCTCGTCGATCGGCCGTTGGGCGTCGATCGCATCCAGGCGGGACACCACCGGCCCGGAATCCAGGACGCTGCTGACCACCGCCTGGACGATCGCCTCCTTGTCGTCGAAGACCCGGAAAAGCGTTCCCTCAGCGACGCCGGCCGCCTCGGCGATCTGCCGGGTGGTCACGTCCTTGCCGTGGATGCGCACCAGCGGCATCGCGGCGGCGACGATCGAGGCGCGGCGTTCGTCCGGCGACAACGGCGCCGCTCGTGGGGACATGCGTCCACGTTAACTGAGTGGGCGCTCACTCACAAGCGACTCGTAGAAATATCCGCCGAATGTCAGTCCGAGAGCATCTCACCGCTAGTCGATTCTTCGGCCTCATACTGGTCCCCGGCAGCGGTGGCCAATCCCAAGCCAGCGAGCCAGGATCGATAGCCCATGGCTCAGCCAGTTCACCGGCCCAGCCGGCTGTAGGTCTGCTCGGTCAATTCCTTGGATCCCTGCCACCAGTCGGTGTTGGCCGCGTACCAGTCGATGGTGTTTCGCAGGCCCGCGCGGATGTCGGAATACGTGGGGGCCCAGCCGGTCTCGGCACGCAGCTTGGACGAGTCGATGGCGTAACGCATGTCGTGCCCTGGGCGGTCGTTCACGTGCTCGAACCAGTCGGCCGGCTTATCCATCAGCTCGAGCAGCAGCGTAATGATCTCCCGATTGTTCTTCTCGCCGTCCGCACCGATCAGGTACGTCTCCCCCAGCCTGCCCTTTTCGATGATCGAGACTACGGCGTCGTTGTGGTCGTCCACGTGGATCCAGTCGCGGACGTTCTCACCGGTGCCGTACAGCTTGGGTTTGACGCCGGTCAGGATGCCGGTGATCTGCCGCGGGATGAACTTCTCCACGTGCTGGCGCGGGCCGTAGTTGTTGCTGCAGTTGGACAATGTCGCCGCAATGCCGAACGAGCGGATCCAGGCGCGGACCAGCAGATCGGCGCTGGCCTTGGAGGCGCTGTACGGGCTGGACGGGTTCACCGGGGTGCTCTCGGAGAACCGGCTCGGATCGTCCAGCTCCAGATCGCCGTATACCTCGTCGGTGGAGATGTGGTGCAGCCGCTTGTTGTTCCTCCGCACCGCCTCCAGGATCTGGT
>JAABUS010005142.1_pt1 | contig 17641 bp, 15 predicted proteins | sample 5560161 | NCBI WGS metagenome assembly JAABUS01 (sample SAMN10711885, study PRJNA513376) | rock metagenome | isolation source: Antarctica rocks | place: Antarctica: Victoria Land, Trio Nunatak nord | collected 2016-01-04
GGATTGTCGAACCGACGCGCTTGCTGACAGCGGACGAGATCGCCGAACGCGTCTGCGCGTGTTTCGGGTGTGAGCATGAAGCACCTCTGTCTCTCCCACAAGAGGTCGCCTGATTATACACTAGCGCGGGATGGCGGGGATGTCGTCGTGGCGGCGCACGAGTGCGGCTGTCGGGGGTTGCAACTCATCAAGCTCACCGGCAGTTCCTTCGCCCGGTTCGCGCGCGACGAGTACACGACGCTGCCGGAAGTCGTGGATCGCCCGCTCTTCATCCACTGCGACATCGCGTGGCAGTACGCGGACACCGCCGTGATGCTCGCGCCTGACCCGTCGCGCTACATTGCCGCCGAGCAGGTACGGGACTGCGCGCGGGTCGTCTTCCATCAGTTCGTCAGCAAGTCCATCCAGCATCTCGTGCGCGAGATCGGCCTCCGGTTGCTGGAGCGGTTCCCGCAGATGGCGGCGGTCTCCTTCGCGGCACAGAACCGCCTGTGGGACACCGCCTTCGTCTCGGATGACGACCCGAACGTGAAGGTTTACACCGACCCGCGCCCGCCGTACGGGACAATCACGCTGACGCTACGGCGAGGGTAGGGGAGCAGTAAGTAAGGCGATGGCAAGGATGGATTGATGGAAGGTGCATTGACGACGCATGTGCTCGATACGGCGCGGGGTTGCCCCGCCGCCGGGGTTGGGGTTGAGTTGTGGCGGCTCGACCCCGATGGTACGAGGCGCACGCTGCTGACAACACGAACGAACGCGGATGGGCGCACGGACGCACCGCTGCTCGCGGGGGAGGCGCTCATCGCTGGGCACTATGAGATCGTCTTCATGGTGGCGGCATACTTTGCGGCGACCGGGGCCGTGGAAACTGCTATTCCGTTTCTCGACCGTGTGCCCGTGCGGTTTGGGGTCACGGATGCGACCGCGCACTACCATGTGCCGCTGCTCGTCTCCCCGTGGTCGTACACGACGTATCGCGGCAGTTGAGCATGCCGCTACTAGCGGAAGGTGAAACTCTCGACGAAGACGCGCGTCTGATCGATCACGGCATCGAAATCCTGCGGGACTGCGGCGATGAAGATGCCGTACGCCGTGTCGCCCTTCTTGACGACGTAGACCGCGCCGTGGATCGTCACGCCGCTGTCGCGACCGAGGAAGTCGAAGCGGCGCGCGGGTTCCCCGCCGATTGTCAGGCTCTGCGTCGCGCTCGGCACGGGCTGGTAGCCGGTGATGTTCTGCTGCACGCTGTCCATCGCCGCCGTTGTGTACTCATCGAGCGTGATGCCCGCCGCGTCCTCGCTGACGACGCGGAACGCGCCACGGGGCGATGACCCGGCCGCCTCCACCTCGACGGTGGGGTTGTTCGAGGCTTGGATCGTCCACCCCGGCGCGATCGTGAAGGTGAACCGCCCAATTGGATCGGTGTACGTGTTGCCGACCACACCCGGCGGCGTCCCGGCACGCAGCGTCGCGCGCGGGCCGGTCGTCCCCGATGTCCCAGTGCTGCCCGCCGCGCGGGTGCCGCTCGTCGCCTGCCCACCGGGGCCAACGCCAATGATCGTCCCGCGCGGTGTCCCGGCGGCGGATGTAGTACCGGATGTCCGCGTCGCCGTCGGCGCTCCCGACCCGGCGGGGATGAGCGTCGCAAAACCAAAGCCACGCCCGGTGCTGCTCGTCGTCCCGGTCGTCGTGCCGGAGGGCGACGCCGCGCCCGGCGCCGCACTACTCTGCCGACCGCCCGCGAAGGCCGTCACCGTCGCCGCGTCGGCGGCAGCGGCGGTGCCCGCCGTGGTCGTCTTTTCCGCAGTGTTCGACGTGCCCCCGCCGCACGCGACGACGGACACCACCAGCACGAACCCCGTTATGAGAGAAGCAAATTGCCGCTGCATGCACCCTCGCATCCGCAGTGAAACCCGCGCCGCTCAGTGTACACGATGCGTCAATGCGCCACCGAAAGACGTGGGAATCCGGAGGCGAAAACAAGAGACCCGCAGAGACGAAAAGAAGACGCAGAGGTTGCAGGTAAAGAAGAAAAATGATCTTCTTTGCGCCCTCTGCCGGGTGCCCTCTGGGCAGATGCCCCCTCTGCGTCGATTCGGTTTGGTCGGCCCCGCCATCCGTGCATTCAGCGGTTCGCGAGGCCCGCCTCGGTGTACCCAACGAGCGCGGCGAGCAGGGCGTCACGCTCCGTAACGCCGCCCGCCACCCGGCAGCCGCTCGCCTGCACATGCCCCCCGCCGCCGTAGCGCCGCGCGAAGGCCGCAACGTCCACCGCCGGGGTGGTGGAGCGGAAACTGAGACGCCAGCCGTCCGGCTGCTGGTAGAAGATCACCGCCGCGCCAACGCCGCGCGTGCCGACGAGCCAGTTGATGACGCCCTCGCCCTCGTTCTCGTCCGCGCCCGTCTCCGCAAGCAACGCGGGTGTCACCTCCGTCCAGAGGAGATGCCCTTCCCACCGCGCGCGACTGAGGAGCGCCCCCCAGAGGGCGACCATCCCCGGCGTCTTACGGCGGCGCAGGCCGTCCATCACGCGCGTGATGTCCGCGCCCGCGTCACAGAGATCGGCGAGCATCCGAAACGTCGGCGCGCCGTTCCCCTCGACGCGCTGGAACGAGCCGCTGTCCGAGGTGATGCCGGTGAGGAGCAGTGTTGCCAGGAGCGGTGTTATCGGCACGCCCCATTGCCCCGCGAGCCGGACGATGAGCGAGTCGGCGGCGATGACGCTCGTGTCGATGAACCGCGCGAGCGCCGGTTCCTCGCCGCGCGGCACGTGGTGATCGACGATGATTACCGGCGCGCGCGCGAAGAGATCACGGTACGCCTCGTACAGCGGGCCGAAGCGGCTCACCTCCGGCACATCGGGCGCGATAATCAAATCAACATCATCGAGCGGCAGCGGCACGCCGGTGTAGATGCTCATCGTCTCCACACCGGGGATGAAATCGAGCATCGGCGGCAGGTGGCCGTCCGGGATGCAGGGGGTAATCTTTGCCGTCGGATTGGCGGCGCGCACGATCGCCGCCATCGCGAGCGACGACGAGACGCCGTCCCCGTCGGTGTTGACGTGCGTCGGGATGAGGACGTGCCGCGCGGCCGCCATCGCGTCCCACGCGCGCTGGAGGTCGGCTTCGGTCCATGTGGGGCCGGAACCGAGAGTAGGATTGAGGACTGCGGGTACCCTTTGGGCAGCATGAGGACTAACTGAGGGAACACCGTCCGTTACCTGCTGCCCACTGCCGACACCTTTTTCGCTTCTGACCATTATTCTCTCCCACTCAGTCCTCAGTCCTCAGTCCTTCGTATTTCGTTTGCGAGCGCGTGGGTTCGTCATCTCGGCGGGCTGCGGCTCCGGCGGCGCGTCATCGTCGATTTTGGGTGGGTTGGCCTCGCGCAGCCGCTCGACCTCGCTGAGCGCGCGCATCACCGCTGCACCCGCTTCGAGCGACGCATCCGGGCGAAAGTCAAGTTCCGGCACGGAGCGGAAGGTGATGCGTGGCGCGAGCAGCCGCCGCAGATGGCTCGCATGCCGCCGGAGCACCGCGACCGCCGCGTCCCGCTCCCGCTCGCCGCCGAGCGTGCTGATGTAGACCTTGGCATGGCGCAGGTCCGCGCTGGTCTCAACCTCCGTCACGCTGACGAGGCCGAGGCGCAGTTCGTCCCGCTCCTCCCGGATGATGGTCGCGACCTCGTTCCGCAGGAAGTCGTTCACCTGCTCGATCCGTCTGTTGGATTTCGCCATCTCCCCCTCCGGGGAAGGACCGAGGACTGAGGGCTGAGGACTGAGCGGGGAGTATCGTTCCCACTCAGTCCTCAGTCCTCAGTCCTCGGTCCTTCCCGCTACGCGAGTCGCGCCGCGATCTGTTCCTTGCGGTAGAACTCGAGCGTGTCGCCGACCTCGTATTCGTTGTAGCCGTCAAGCGAGAGGCCGCATTCGTAGCCGGCCTGCACCTCGCGCGCGTCGTCCTTCATGCGCTTGAGCGTCGTCACCGTGCCGTCGTGAATCACTGCACCGTTCCGGAGCACCCGGACGCGGTCGTTCCGCTTGATGACACCGTCCGTAACGTACAATCCGGCGGCGACGATCTTGTTCGGCAACTTGAACAACTCGCGGATCTCGGCGTAGCCGTCCGTCGTCTCCTGCTCGATCGGGTCGAGCATGCCAGTCATGGCTGCCTTCACATCGTCCACAAGGTGATAGATGACATCGTAGAAGCGGATATCGACGCCGCGCGCCTCCGATGCCCGCTTCCCCGCGACATCGGGCCGCACGTTGTAGCCGATGATGATCGCCTGCGACGCCGAGGCGAGCGAGACGTCGGACTCGCCGATCGCGCCGACTCCGGTGTGGATGACGTTGATCTGGACGGATGGATCGTCCAATTTGTTGAGCGCGTTCTGGATCGCGCCGAGTGAGCCTTGCTCCGCCGCCTTGAGGATCAGCCGCAGCTCCTTCGTGCCGCCCGTCTGGACGTTGCGGAGTGCGTTTTCGAGGCTGAACCGCTCGTTCGAGAAGGACGACGATTGCCGCTCCAACCGCCGCTGCTCCGCCACCGTCCGCGCCTCGCGGTCGTCCGCGAATGACTGGAGGATGTCACCGGCCTCCGGCACATCGTCGAGGCCAGTGATCTCGACCGGCATGGACGGCAGCGCGCGGCGCACCTTGCGCCCCCGGTCGTCCTGCATCGCCTTGATGCGGCCATAGATCGTGCCAATCGCCACGCTGTCGCGCAGGTTGAGCGTGCCGTTCTGGATCAGCACCGTCGCGGTCACGCCGCGCGCCGGGTCGCGGTTCGCCTCGATGATGACGCCGGATGCCGGGGCATTCGGGTTCGCCTTTAACTCCGCGATGTCCGCGACGAGCAGAATGGTGTCGAGCAGGTCATCGATGCCGAGCTTCTCCTTCGCGGAGACCTCGACCATCGGCGTGTCGCCCCCGTAATCCTCCGGAACGACCTCGGCCTCGGAAAGTTGCGCCTTGACGCGGTCAACATTCGCACCAATCGCGTCGATCTTATTGATCGCGACGATGATCGGCACATTCGCCGCCTTCGCGTGCGCGATCGCTTCGAGCGTCTGCGGCTTCACGCCGTCATCGGCGGCGACGACGAGCACTGCGATGTCTGTCGCGCGGGCGCCGCGGGCGCGCATGGCGGTGAACGCCTCGTGACCGGGCGTGTCGAGGAATGAAATCTTGCGGCCCTGCACCTCGACCTGGTACGCACCGATGCGCTGGGTGATGCCGCCCGCCTCACCCTCCGCGACCTTCGTCTCGCGGATCGCGTCGAGCAATTTCGTCTTGCCGTGATCGACGTGCCCCATGATCGTGACGATTGGCGGCCGCGTCTCCGTGCCGCCCATCGTCGCGCGGCTGTCAGTGGCGGTCGTGATGCCCTCGGCGTCCGTCCGCTGCTCCGCCGGCATCACCTGGATTTCCAGTGCGGTGGCGACCTTCTCCGCGGTCGTGAAGTCGATCTGCTGGTTGATGTTGGCGAAGACGCCGACGCCGATCAGCGCCTTGATTACTTCCGTTGGCGAGAGCATCAGGCGGTCCGCGAAGTCGCCCACGGAGAGTACTGCGGGCAGCACCACGGGTTCTTCAGGACGTACGGGGCCGCGACGCACCTGGGCGATGCGCTCGCCGCCGATGCCCGTATTCGGGCCACGATTTCCGGGGCGTCCGCCACCGGGGCGTCCACCGCCCGGTCGCGGGCCACCCGGTCGGGCCGGGCCGGGGCGAAATCCACCACGAGGGGGTTTTCCTGGCATTGTCGTTCTCCTTCTCCCCACGTCATCGTGGGGACGATAGTCAGTGATGAGTACTGAGTACTGAGTGCTGAGTGGGACGATTCCCAAACTTAGTGCTCAGTACTCGGCACTCGTTGCCACTGGAAGCATTTCGGCATACGCAGTCAGCGTTGCTGTATCTTCCAGGTTGATCTCACATTTCAGCGCACGGGCGAGCGTGTTGCCCTTGAGGGCACGCTCCCAGATCGCGCGGTCGGCGGTGAGGTACGCGCCACGGCCATTCTTCTTGCCCGTGGGGTCAACTTCCACGCGCCCGTCCGGCGTGCGAACGATGCGGATCAAGCCGCGCTTGTCCCCCGTCTGCCGCGTGACGATGCAGGTACGCTGCGGGATATGGCGGGGCTTCAGGCCCTTCCGCTTCTTACGGGCGGGCGAGGAACCCACCCCCCGGCCCCCTCCCGGAGCGGACGGGGAGCGGGGCGTAGCATCGATGCTCGTTGTACTGCCCTCATCCATTGGAGGTGAAGGGTCAGGGATCGTTGGATTTTCGCGTGTCGCCTTCGCGGTCATGGGTGCTCCTCCGCTCAGGCGTTAGCCATGCTGCACCGCGTAGGTCGCGATCTGATTCTGCACCTCGTCCGTGACGATGACCTGCTCCCCCTCCTGGTGGGCGTTCACGCGGCCACCAATGTAGTTCGCGGGGAGCGGGCCGTAGAATTCACCGTTGAAGGTGAATGTGCCGTCGCCGCGCACGATGCGCGACTGCCCGACGGTGTCGCCCGTCGGCGGCGCAATCGCGCCGGTCATCGCGGGCGGGGACATCGCATCCAGCGAGAGCGGCGTGCCGTCCATCGAGTATGCAGCGACGAGCGCGCGCTCGTAAAAGACATCGAGGCGATCCGGCAACTGCTCGACATCGACGCTGCGGCCGATCAGATCGGCCGGCAGCGGGCCGAAGGAGCGGTTGTCCACGACGATCATCCCATCACCGAGCACCATCGTCGGGCGGCGACCGAGCGAGACGAACGCATCGGGCATCTCCGCGAGCGCGGCAGTGCGGGCCTTGTCGATCAGATCGTCACCCTGCGCCTTGAGCGCCTCGGTATCCTTCACGTCGATCTTCCAGTGGGTTAGCTTGTACGCAAGGCGGGCATTCTGACCCTCCTTGCCGATGGCGAGGCTCATCTGGTCGGTCGGCACGATGACGCGGGCGATCTTGTCCGTGTCGTCGAGGTTGACGGAGAGCACCTTCGCGGGGGAGAGCGCCTTCGTGATGAAGGTCGCGGTGTCGCCGCTCCACTCGACCACGTCGATCTTCTCGCCGTACAACTCGGTGACGATATTCTGGATGCGCACGCCTCGCACACCGACGCACGAGCCGACAGGATCGACGTTGTCCTGCGTCGCGACGACGGCGACCTTCGTCCGCAGCCCCGCCTCACGCGCGATTGCCTTGATCTCGACCGCACCGGAGTAGATTTCCGGCACCTCGATCTCGAAGAGGCGCTTCACTACGTCCGGGTGCGCGCGGGAGACGATCAGTTGCGGCCCCTTGTCCGTTGAGGCGTTGACTTCGAGCAGCAGCACCTTGAGGCGCTGGCTCGGGCGGTACCGCTCGGCGGGCACCTGCTCGCGCACCGGCATCACCGCCTCGGCCTTGCCGAGGTCCACGATCACGGCCTTGTTGTCCGCACGCTGCACGACGCCGTTGATCAGTTCGCCGATGCGATCCCGGTACTCGTTGTAGACGCGCTCGCGCTCAGACTCGCGGATCTTCTGCATCACGACCTGCTTGGCCGTCTGCGCCGCGATGCGCCCGAAGTCCTTCGGCGTGTCATCAATGCTCACAGTGCGCCCGATCGCGCCATTCTCCGGGTCCACCTGGCGCGCCTCGGCCACCGCCATCTGACGCTGCGGGTCTTCTACCGCGCCATCCGCGACGACTTCCTTGTCCACCATGATCGAGATGACGCCAGTGTCCGGGTGGAGTACGACGCGCACATTATCGTCCTCCTCGAAGCCACGCGCCTTCTTGTAGACAGTCTTCAGGGCATGTTCCACCGCGCCGGTGACGACATCCTTGGGCATATTACGCTCGGCGGCAAGCTCCGCGATCGCGGTATACAGATCACTTTTCATTGCTGGTCATCCTTCCAATGCGGGCGACGGTATTGCGCGCCGCTCGCTCCGTATTCCCTTCCCCACGCCGGTGTGGCGCGGGTGGTCCTGCGTCCTGACGGCAATGAGCGCCACGGCAAAGTGCCGGGAATCGCCCTTACTCCCACGCATGAAAAACGTGGGTCAAAAGAACCCACGTTGCCGTCCGCGCACGAGTTCACTGCTAAGTATACCATTTTCACCGCTCCCTGCAAGGCCATTCGTCACCGCGTGGGCAACGACGATGCCACCGTGCCGGGGCGCGCTCCGAGACGCCGAACGCCGCGCCGCCATGCTCCTCGCGCGCGGGTCTGGCGAGCGCGGCATCGCCGGGTGCTTCACGCTACGTGCGCGAGGCACCCGGCGATGCAACCGATTCAGCGCTCCGTCCCGCGAGTGGCAGATGCAGATCGGTCGTCGTCACGCGATACTGTTCGACCTGACCGGCGCGCGCCGCCGCGTCCCAGCCGAGCGCGTCACCGAGGATCTGCGCGACATCCGGCGCAGCTGCGAACCCGTGCGCCCGATCGATGAGCGCGAGCCGCGTGCGGCGGGAGAGCACGTCATCGACAGTCATCGCCATCTCGTACCGCGCCGCGAAGACCGCTTCCGCGAAAATCACCGGCAGGTCGGGGGCCATCCGCGCCGCGAGCAGGGCGTCCCGGTCGATCATCTCCAGGAGCAGCGGGGCGTCCGACCCGTATGACTGGAGCAGGTGCGCGGCGGTCTCCGCGTCCAGCCCCCGCCTCGCCGCCGCCTCTGGGAGCGCGCGCCGCCAGTGTCCGTAACCGTCCGCGCCCGCGAGCGGCAGGTGATCCGTGACGGAGGCGCGGATGTTCAGGCCGCGCAGTTCGAGGGTAGCGACGGTCTCCTGCGCCATGCGGCGGTAGGTCGTCAACTTGCCGCCGACGATCGTGACGAGGCCGTTCGGGGCGGTGAGGACGGCGTGCGTGCGCGCCAATGCGGCGGACTTCGCGCCGCCCCGCGCCTTGACGAGTGGACGATACCCGGCGTACGTGCTGATGATGTCCGCCTCGGTCAGTTGGCTGCGGATAGAGCCGTTCGCGGTGCGGAGCACAAAGGCGATCTCGTCCGCGTCGGCGCGCGGTCGCTCGATGTCGCCGCCGGGCGTGTCGGTCGTGCCGATCACGGCACGGCCCTGCCACGGCACAATGAAGATGATCCGCCCGTCCTCCGTCTCCGGCAGTACCACGGCGTCGTCCCGCACGCCGACCTTCCCGGCATCGACGACGAGATGGATGCCCTTCGCGGGGAGCACCTGCACTTGCGGCTCCCGCGCGCCGAGCGCCTCCACCTGCTCCGCCCAGACGCCCGCCGCGTTGACGACGTGCCGCGCGGCGATGCTGTAGGTCTCGCCCGTGGTCGTGTCCCGCGCCTCCACCCCCGCGACCCGGCCACGCTCCATGACGAAGCCCGTCGCCTCGACGTAGTTCGCGACGAGCGCGCCCTGCTCGACGGCGGTGCGGATGACGGTCGCGACGAGTCGCGTGTCGTTCGTGCCGGCGTCGCTGTAGACAAAGGCATTCCGCAGGCCGTCCGGCCGCAAGCCGGGGACATCGCGCACCGCTTCCTGCGCGGAGATGCGCCGGTGCCGCGCGATATTCTCCTTGCCCGCGAGCAGGTCGTACGCCGTCAGGCCCACCTCCATCGCCAGCCCGACGCCGATGCCGCGCGGCAGCGCGACGGGCACGCCGATCGGGCGGCGCGTCGTGTCATAAATCGGCAGGACGAACGCGAGCGGCCAGACGAGGTGCGGTGCGATCTTCAGGAGCGTCGCGCGCTCGCGCAGCGCCTCCCGCACGAGCGGGACCTGACCCTGCGGCAGGTAGCGGATGCCGCCATGGACGAGCTTCGTGGACCACCGACTCGTGCCGTGCGCGAAGTCGTGCCGCTCGATCAGCGCGACTGACGCCCCGCGCGACGCCGCCTCCAGCGCGACCCCCGCACCCGTGATGCCGCCGCCGATCACGCAGACATCGACGCGCCCCGCCGCCATCCGCCGCAGGTGCTCCGCCCGTGTTGCCGCCGAAAGCTCGTGCATTGGTCTCCCTTCAATCCGTCCGCGAACGCCGACATATGATACCAGTGAGAACCCACACCGGTGCATCCGCAGGGCAGGCTTATGCGTTCTCCTCGCTGCCGGAGAAACCCTGAAGAACGATCGAGAGGTCGCCGTTCCTTCATCTTTTTCCGATGTGCAGTGTCGGTGTATACCGGCATCCATCTTGATAGGTCGTTTTGCGTCACGCTCATCGTGAGATGTCGCACGTATCTCTATCACCGAAGAAGGAGCAACGCAGGATGCACTCTTATGCCCTTCGAGCGACCGCGCGCGCCATCTCGCGTCGGAACATACTGCAAGGGGCCGCAGCCCTCGCCGGGACGCTGATCGCCACGGCCTGCGGCGGCGCGGAGAAGGCCGCGACCTCCTCCGCCGCCGCACAAGTCGCCACAAAGCCCGCCGCTGCCGCCTCGACGACGAGCGGGACCGCCACCGCAGGCTCGCCGGGCGCGACCGCCCCTGCGCCGACGCTCGCTGCGAATGCGACACCCAACGCGCTCGCCGCCGCGCCACCGCCCGGCGCGACGCCGACCGCCGCCCCGGTGATCGGCAGTGCGGCGCCGCTTCCTTCGCCCGGCCCCGCCGAACTGGTCGCCTTCAACAAGGACCCGGAGATGAAGGTGCTCGACGCCGTGGACTGGGAAGCGTCCACCACCGCGCTCCAGCCGTTCACCACGTCCACCAAGTCGTTCTTTGTCCGCTCGCACTATCCCTTCCCGACTGTCAAACAGGAAGAATGGAAACTGACGATTGCCGGCCTCGTGGACAAAGAGGTGACGCTGACCTACGACCAACTGACGAAGGTGCCGTCGAAGAAACTCACTGCCTGGATCGAGTGCGCGGGCGACGGGCGCGGACGCTTCAAGCCGATGGCGAGCGGCGGGCAGTGGCAGATCGGCGCGGTCTCGAACGCCGAGTGGGTCGGCGTGCCGCTCAACGACGTGCTCGCGATGGCGGGGCCGAAGAGCGGCGCGGTGGACATCGTTTGCGGCGGCGCGGGCAATAGCCAGTGGGCGCGCGGCCTCTCGCTCGCGAAGGCGAAGGACCCGGATACGATGCTCGTCTGGCAGATGAACGGCGAGCCGCTGCGCGTCGAGCAGGGCTTCCCGGTGCGCCTGCTCGTGCCCGGTTACCCCGGCGTCGCGCAGGTCAAGTGGATCACGAACATCACCCTGATCGACAAGCCGTACGACGGCTACTTCAACACGACGCTCTACACCTTCATCACGGCGGAGGGCAAGAACCTCGGCCAGCTGACGACGATGCCGGTGAAGTCGATCATCACCTCGCACGCGCCGAATGCGAAGGTGCCGAAGGGGACGCAGACGGTCTCCGGCAAGGCATGGAGCGGCGCGGGTGGCGGTATTACGAAGGTTGAGGTCTCGGCGGACGGCGGCAAGACGTGGAACGAGGCGAAGATCGGGCAGCAGGCGGGGCAGTGGAGTTGGTACGCCTTCGAATACCCGTGGGACGCCCAGGGCAACGCCACGCTAACCGCGCGCGCGACGGACGCGAAGGGGAACGTCCAGCCGGAGGTCCCGCCGTTCAATAAGAACGGCTACCAGTACAACGGCTGGTGGATGGTCCCGGTGACAGTCGGCGCATAGGCAGAAGCGACGAATCGCCTCGGCCATCCCCCGCTTCTGCCTGCGCCCTTACGAATGCACCCTTTGGGCAACAGTGGAGACGCACGCTCCGGTATCGCTATCCAAAGATCGGCGTTGTGCCCTGGTCGATGATGACGCGGGCATTGTACGCGCCCGCGCCCGCCGCGTCCCCCTGCACGATCAGCGCGTCGCCCGCCTTGATGTCGGTAATCGTGCCCGGTTGCAGCGTGCGGATCGTCGTGCTGCCGCTCGTGGCGGCGGTGATCGTCACACCATCGAGGCCTTGCAGCGTGACCGTCGTGCTGTCAATCTTCGTGATCCGTCCCACCGGCCCCGACGGGGCGCCGGACGATGCCGCGCCCGGTGCACCACCCGTCGCCCCACCGGGGATCAACCCCGCCGGGGGCGTCGCGCCGAGACTGACAATTGATTTGGCCGTGTAGGTGCCGTCGCTCCCTTTGTCGCCCTGCACGGTGGCGAAGTCGCCCGCCTTCAGGTCCTTCACCGCGCCCGTCGCGAATGTCTGCATCACGGTCGTCGCGGTCGTATTCACCGTCACGTTCGTGTTGTTGGCGCCCTGAAGGGTGATCACCCCGTTATCGATCTTCGTCGCCCTGCCCGTAACGCCGCCCGGATTCCGCTGACCGCCCGCGTTACCGGCGACCGCGCTACCACCGCCGGCCTGACCCGTCGCGTTACCCTGCCCTCCCTGCCCACCGAACCCGCTCGCGCCCGGCGCACCCCCCACCGAGGCCGCGCGCGTCGGGAAGGCGCTCCGGTCGGCGGACGCCGCGTTGCTCCCGGCGTTCACGCCACGGTTGTAGCCGTAGAACCACGCCCCGATCACCGCCACAACGACGATGACGACGCCAACAATTGCAGGCCCACGCCGACGCATATATCCCTGTCCTCTCTCGCTACCTGTTATTCGTATCGCGGCGCGTCAATCGGCGTGAGCCGGGATGCCTGCCGCGCATGATCGACGCCGAAGACCAAACCGTGACGGTCGCGAACACGACGGCTAAGGGTAGCATGTTTTGCCCGAAGAATATGGTGAAAACGTACACGGTTGCGCGGTGGTCGGGTGGCGAGCGTGACGCATTGGTTGGCAGCGTTCATCATCTTCATCAGCGGCAAGGTTCGTGCAAGTGAGATGAGCGGATGTGTCCACCGATAGCGAAAGGAACACAGCATGACCGAGACGAAACAGCAGGTCGCCACGCGGGAGGAACTCGTCCAGGGCTTACAGGAGGACCTCGCGCGCGAGTATAAGGCGATCGTCCAGTACGTGATCTACAGCCAGAAACTCGACGGCGCGCGCTACATGGACATCGCGAGCGAGTTGGAGACGCATGCCCACGAGGAACTGGATCACGCGATCGCGGTGGCGCGGCAGTTGGATTACTACGGGGCGTACCCCGTCCACGAACCCAAGCCCGTGCAGGTCTCCGAAAACAACGAGGAGATGCTTTGGTTCGACTTGCAGGCCGAGGACGAGACGGTGGCCAACTACCGGGTGCGCATCAGGCAGGCGCAGGAATTGGAGGAGTACGCGCTCGCGGAGGTGCTGCAGGGGATCGTGCTGCAGGAACAGGACCACCAGATCGAGTTGGCGAGCGCCTTGGGCGTCGTGCCAGACCCGCGACAGCGGAAGGGGCAGGGACCGGGCAGCAAACGGACATCCTGACCGCAGCCGAATACTTGGTGCTTGGCGCTGTGCCGTTGATGGCGAGGGAAAACCCGTCGCAGGGAGCGGCACACAAAGCGGTGCCCCCTGGTGGCGTAGACGCCCGTTCTTAGGCGGGGGTCTGGGAATATGTCATCCTATGTCTGGTGTTGCCACTGATGGCGAAACATTTCGTACATAGTTGATGGTTGGAGGTCATGATGACAACAATGATCCACGAAGGCATCCGCCTCGGTGAGCGCTCGCCCGATTGGCGCCTGCCGCGCCTCGACGGCGGCGAACTCGGCCCGGCATCGCTCCGGGGCACGAAGACGCTCTACTTCTTCTGGGCGAGTTGGTGACGCTGCCGGGAGCAACTGCCCGGGTGGCAGCAATTCGTCGAGCGCAACGTCGACAAGGATTTCCGGTTCGTCTCTGTCGCGGTGGATACGCAGGGCGCGGAAGCCGCCCGCCCATGGACGGAGCGGGCGGGCGCGACCTTTCCGACCGTCGTAGATCGCGACAACGCGCTCGCGGCGATCTACGACTACAAACTGATCCCCAACGGCATCTTCCTCGATGAGCGGGGGATCATCCGCTACCGCAAGTTCGGCGGCTTCAACATCGAGAACGCGGCGGATGTCGCAGCGATCCAGCGGCTGATCGATGGCGAGGTCGCGCAGATCGAACTCGACGCGAAGGACGCGCCGTATCATCTCGGCGAGACCGAACGCGCGCTCGTGGAGACCCGAATGCGACTCGGCGCGGAACTCTTCGCGCGCGGCGTGCGGGACGGGGCGGTCGCGGAATGGACACAGGCGCTGCATCTCGACCCGGAGAACCTGACGATCCGCAAGCAGATCTGGATGGCGGAGTACCCGGAGAAGTTCCACCCGACGATCGATTTCGACTGGCAGAAAGGGCAACTCGCCCGCGAGCGCGAAGCGGAGATGGCGCAAGGAATTTGCGGCCCGGACGGCTGCCCGTTGCCACGGCAGACGTAACGGTCCCGTCCGCGCATTCCCCTGACGAATGCGCTGCCCGAAGACTGGCGGCGCATCAAATCGGGTTCCCTTTTCTTTACTGAGGAGAGGTCAGGGGACCCGGTTCGATGGTATAATCTCCCCGCGCGCAACGAGACGTTCACCGTTGCCACTGTGGGGAAATTGGTGTCTGATTCCATCATCCTGAATCTGCCCGCCGCCAGCCTCGATCTGCTCCGGGGGGATCGGCGCACGCATCTCGTCACCTATCTGGAACGGTGGGGGCACCACTGGACGATGCTGCGCTACACGGAGCAGTGGCTCGCGCTCGAACCGGAGCGCGTGACACTGCGCGAGTGGCAGGCGCGGGCGCTCGTCGCTGTCGGGCGCGCGGACGAGGCGCTGGCAGTTCTCGACGCATTGGACGCAGAACGGAAACAGACACAGACGCGATGGACGCTCCGGCTGAAGGCGCTCAAGGCGGCGGATCGCATCGACGACCTGCTCGCGCTCGCGGAGCAGCCCGAGAGCGACGATGCGACGGAGGCATTTGCGTGGCTGCGGTACGGCGATGTCCGCCGCGCCGCCGGTCGGTTCGATGAGGCGGCCGAGGCGTACCAGCAGCTCGCGCAGATCGCGCCCGACGCGGCCCCGCTCCACCGTCTCGCGGAACTCGCGCTCGACACAGGCGACGCCGCCGCCGCGCGCGGGCACATCGAGACGCTGCTCGTCCGCAACGCCGAGCGCCGCCCGACCGTCGAGGAATTGCGCCTCTTGCGCAATGCCTGCCGCGACCTGGAGGACGGCGCGGCGGTGCGCTCCCTCGACGACCAGATCGCCCGCCGTGAAACCGAGGAACGCACCGCCCTCGAAGCCGAATTCGGCGATCAGCCTGACGATGCGGACGACCTTTCCCCTCCCCCACTCCTATCGCTTGCGATGGAGAAGGGGTCGGGGGGTGCGGCTCCCCCACCCGCCACCGAGCGCCAACTCCCGCCGGAGGCGTACGCGCTCCTGGAGGAGCAATTCGGCCTGCGGGATTTCCGCCCGAATCAGGCGCAGGTGATCGGCAATGTGCTCTCCGGCCAGAGCACGCTGGCGATCATGCCGACGGGCGCGGGTAAGTCGCTCACATACCAGTTGCCCGCGATGCTCCTGCCGCAGGCGACGCTCGTCGTTAGCCCGCTGATCGCGCTGATGAAGGATCAGATCGACGGCCTGCCGGACGGCCTGCGACCGCGCGCAACCGCGATCAACAGCAGCATGACGGCGGGCGAGGTGCGCGAGCGGATGCGCGGCATCGCGGCGGGTGACTACAAACTCGTCTACATCGCGCCCGAACGGCTCCGCCAGCGGCCCTTCCTCCACGCCCTCAAGCGCGCCGGGGTGTCGCTCTTCGTCGTGGACGAGGCGCACTGCGTCAGCATGTGGGGGCTGAGTTTCCGGCCCGATTACCTCTTCATCCGCGCCGCCCTGGACGACCTCGGCAACCCGCCCGTGCTCGCGCTCACGGCGACGGCGACCGTCGAGACGCAGGGGGAGATTCAGGAGCGGCTCGGCCCGATGGCGCAGGTCACGGCCTCCGTCTTCCGCCCGAACCTGCACTTCGAGGTGCATCGCGCGGGCAACCGCGCGGAGAAGATCACCGCCGTCGTCCAGTTGTGCCGGGAGATCGTCGGGCCAGTGATCGTCTATGCCCGCTCCCGCGACGCCTGCGAGGAGCTGGCGATGCGGCTCCGGCGCGGCGGCGTGCAGGCGGAGCATTACCACGCGCAGGTCGCCGACCGCGCTGCCGTGCAGGAGCGGTTCATGCGCGGCGAGACGCGGGTGCTCGTCGCGACGGTCGCCTTCGGCATGGGCGTCGATAAGGCGGACGTGCGCGCGATCATCCACTACAATCTGCCGCAGAGCGTCGAGGCGTATTATCAGGAGGCGGGCCGCGCCGGGCGCGACGGTCAGCCCGCCCGCTGTATCCTCCTCTACGCCGCCGCTGACAAGGCGCAACTGAGCACCTGGCTGAAGCAGGAGGCGATCACGAAGGCCGATCTGCGGCAGTTGTACCGCACGCTGCGCGGCTTCGTCTCCGGTCGGTACGGCATCGTCTCGCTCGAAACGCTCCAGCGCGAGGCGGGCCGCAACGACGAGACCTTCGTGCGCGTCGGCGTCAGCATGTTGGAGCGCGTGGGGCTGATTCGCCGTCACTTCGACCTGCCCCGGAGCGCGACGATCACGCTGCGGAGCGACACCGACCCGGACATCCGCCCGTTCGCGCAGGGGAGCGGCATGGCGGTCGGCCAGACGGCGGACCTGAGCCTGCTCGACCTCGCGCGCGCCTGCGACACGCCACCGCCCGCGCTCGAAGCGGCACTGCTCCAGTGGGCGGACGCCGACCTGATCCGCTACACGGGCAGCGGGCGCGACCCGCTGATCGAGTTCGTCGCCGCGCCCGCCGATGTGGGGGAGCGGATCGACACGCTGCTGACGGACTATCAGGCGCGGCAGGATCAGCGCATCGAGGCAATGGCGGCCTACGCCAAGGGCGCGGTCTGTCGTCACCGCGCGCTCGCCGCCCACTTCGGCCAGCGGATGGCCCGCTGCGGCACCGCCTGCGATGTCTGCGCCCCCGGTGAACGTCGGCACGCCGCAGCCCCGGCCCGCGCCGCCCGACGTGCCCCCGTGCCCGTCCGCACGGACGACGACCGCCCCGACGCCCTCCGCACGCTGATGGGCTTCGCCGCACTCCCGTTCCCGATGGGGCGGCGCAAGGTGGCGCGCGTCCTTACCGGCGCGTCGAGCAGCCCGATTGGGGAGGACCGCTGCGACGAGTTCGGCGCACTCCAGCATCTGACCATCAAGGACCTGGAGGAGTTGATCGAGCGGTTGATCGCGGAGGGCTTCATCGGGCGGGAGGCGCAGGGCGACTTCCCCGTCCTCACACTGGCCGCGCGCGGGCGGCAGGCGATCCGCGACCCGTCGCTCCTGCCCGCGTGGTCCACGGTGGTATCCGCGCCCGATGACGCGGAGGAAGCGGCCCCCGATCTGCTCGCGGAACTGAAGGCGTGGCGCACCGAGAAGGCGCGCGAGGCGAGCCTGCCCGCGTACTGCATTCTCCCCAACGCGACCATCGAGGCGCTCGCCGTGGCACGGCCCCATTCCACCGACGCGCTCCGGCGCATCAAGGGCATCGGCGACAAGACCGCCGAGGCGTACGGCACGGAGTTGCTCGCGCTCCTCTCATAGCCGCGCCACTGGGATTCGTGACCTGTTCATAATAGGACTTACGCAGTTGAGCCCAATGGCATGGTACGAGTAGAGTGGCGGGCATGAACACACCGCGCTGTGCCGACACCGATTACATCGATTTTCTCGTCGCCACCCCGCGCGCCGTCAGCGGCAC
>JAABUS010005143.1_pt1 | contig 17639 bp, 18 predicted proteins | sample 5560161 | NCBI WGS metagenome assembly JAABUS01 (sample SAMN10711885, study PRJNA513376) | rock metagenome | isolation source: Antarctica rocks | place: Antarctica: Victoria Land, Trio Nunatak nord | collected 2016-01-04
GCACGCGAGCAGCAAGACCACAGGAGGATCTCAGAACGTATCTGTACTGAGCACCTTCTCGGAGTAGCCGTAACGATGGAAAGACTCGCGCAACGTCCCTCGCTAACAGAAGTCCTGTTCGCAAGTGAAATTGCTCGTTTAGACGCTGAATGTTGACGAGGCTGACGTGCCCTGAGCGGTCTTGTTGAGTGGGGGGGCAGGTGGGGCAGCGGGCAGGACGGGAAGCTGGACGTCAAGATGTGATAGGGCGATTGGGAAGCACGAGGCTTCTTTGTCTAATTGGGATCATCGTCTCTTGAAAGCTGCTAACTGAGGTAATCGCTCCCTTGAACAAGACCCTGTTCCCAATCCCACGGTCCACGGAGCATTTCTAGGCCGTCCCATAGTACCGGGTCCAGCCCGCGCATTGACCACGGTTGAGATCCCTGGGCGGAGGCTCATCTCTTTTTTGACCGCTAATTTTTGAAATAAAGTACGTAGAGTACTTTAAGCAAGTGTTGACAATGGCCAAGCCTTGGAGTTGAGTCCCTGGATGTTCTTCAGGAGTCGAACGTCCCGATGCTCGACAAGCAGCGCTGTGCCTGTACACCGGCATCAAATGTTCTGCGCCTTAACTGAACCGAATCCCACCATCGGAATCCCGTGTCAACTGTTATTGACATGCGTTATCATGATACACTGCGGTGCAAGTAATACGAAGCTCACTTCCTTGCAGCATTGGTACCGCTGCCAGTCTTGGTATGTGTCTGGTCCCCCAACCTCAGTGGGGTTCGACCACATCAGCTTCCCAGCTCAATCCTCCGCTCCAGCACATGCCTAGCCTCGCTCTCACTAAGCATCTCCAGCCCTAGCTCCTCTAGAGCTTGTCTGCCACTTTCGTTACTCCTGAATATCCTCTTCTCGACGTCCCATAGGCCCAGAGCACCGCCATCCTCTACTTTGCTTTCCTCAGTAGACTCCAGTCCAAGGAGTATCAAGCTTTCCCGGAGCTTCCGCATTCCCAGTTCTGCCTGTCCTGGCCCCAGATGGCGATCCATGACCTCCCATACAACACTCACATCCCGCACAAATTGTGCAGCCCCTGACGAAGAGAATGAATGTCGCATCAGAATGCTCTCATAGAAGAAAGTCTGCATCGAGAGCGCGAGTTGGCGACCTATGCGTCGTAAAGGCGCTTGTGCGAGGACTTTCGCAAGAAACGAGAGGTGTTCATTCAATTGTTGTACGGTGGCATCTAATTCAGCGGTCAAAGCTAGAGACGAGGTCGTTTGCGCTGGCTCAGACGCGAGAGACGACCATGGGTTGATGCGCGCATAGGATCGCAATGCGTCGCGGCTGCTGTGGATCAGCATGTCTTGGATGAAACCCTCTGTCCGAACACGCAGCCGTCGGTACACTCCAGCGGTCTCGTCGAATAATGCGCCCGAGTCTTCTTCTGAGCCAACAGCACTCGATGTGCGATCTGCTACATCTTCGACACTCATTGGCCCGGCCAGGCCTTGACCGCTGGTGTTCCTCCTTGCACGATCTTGAAGCTCATCCCACAACTCCAAGAAGAAGACGTCGTCACTCCAGTCGCGCATCTTCCCTTCGAGATACTCTGCACTACCGTAGACTCGACAAAGACGCTCAAGGCCCCCAACGCCTTGCAAATCTGCTTGGTCTTCTTTGGAGACGCCTTGAACGGTGCGGGCGATGGAAGAAGTGAGGCTGAGATAGGCTTCGAGAGAATGATGAAGCCGAATGTGAAATTTATCAAAGATAGCGATCTGGATGTCTAAGAGAAAGCGCAGCTTCTGAGAGAAGGATGAGAGGGGTCGGTAACGGTCTGTGATTGTTTCTAGCAGATCATTGACACGGATCGCGGCGTTTGTGGGCTTGGTTGCGCTGGCGTCGACGCTATCGTAATCGATTCCTCCACTTTCCTTGTCGTCGAGGATATCCTGATAGCGAGATAGAGCGACTATGAAGATATTAGTGACAGATCCCAAAAGCTAACGCCAAGTGCTTACAATTCTTTTCCGCATCTAGCCAGCCTCCGAACCAGTGTCTCTTAACAAGGACCTCCCACGCCAACCCTCTCCATCCCTCCATGCGGTTGCCTCCGTCATAGCCCCATTCTTCCTTGATAGTAACATCGAAATTGATGAGTTCATGAACGAAGTGGCTCAAGAGGTGCGGTTGCTTCGCGATATGTGGCAGGACGGCGAAAATCTTACGGCGCAGCATGGGCAACAGCGCAGTGATGAACGCCGATGTAGAATCAATGTATACAGACGTAAGGGCGAGGTTCGAATTCTGAAAATGTCTGCGCAGTATTGGCTGCAGATGAGTTGCCAAGAACGCCTCGTGGGTGTTCAGCAAGTTAAGAATGTAAGAGAAGAAGATTTCAGGCTACATCTTTTCAGTATGAGGCGAAGAGCAGAAATCGTGGCAAATACCTTGTCCAGACGATTGGAGGATCTGTCGTCCTCAAAATTGTACTGAAAGCGTAATTCCAATGGCTTAACCATAACTTCCAGTGGGAGAAGTACTAAGAGCTCGTCGTATGACGATACGGCTGCTGTAGCATTTTCCCGAGCGTTGAGCTCCCTAAATTGCAGAATTCAGCGCGACATTAGACCAGAAATGAAATCTTCGAGGGTTTGAGGACCAGCGAACAGCCATCAGACTGCTATAATATAAGAGGGACTACATACGGTTCTTGCAGCTCGAGTAGCTTCACTACACCATCTATCCACTCTCGCTCCACTTCAGCGGCAATGGCAACATCTTTTTCAGGCCACTTCATCCTGCCCAGGGTCTGCTCGAAATCTTGAGCAAAGGCACCCTTCATCTGTCTCCAGAGCGTTCGAACGGAATTTTCAACATGATCTATCAAGTGAGGAGCGGCATCTTCGGCGGCAGGCTGAGCTTCCTTCAGAGCAAAGGCAAGACTCTGTAGTCGCAGGTACGGCTGCAACGCAGCTTGGGGCGATACTTTGAGATTATCTCGTGCCTCGGACCTAATAAACATCAGAGTATGCACGTTTGTAGAGCGTCTCCATCATGAACCTCAGGACATCCACTTCGGCCAGCAACTCCATGTATCCAGTTGCGACATCGAGCCGACGCAGCTTCTCAATACTTGCATCAAACTTGCGGATGGCATCGTCACTCGTCTCTGACTGTGTGACTATCCGTAATCGCCGGTCAATGTCGGCTTGTTGTTTCTGAAACGCTTGGGCTTGTTGCCGTAGTTTGGCTGAGTGTGCCTCGGAAGCCTTTGTTGCTTCCTCAAGGGTAATTTCAGCTTCTCGAAGCTAAGACTCAATTAACAATGTTCGTAATAGCGGACACACTAGCGAACCTGCTGCTTCAGTAGAGTTTGCTGCTGGAGTACATTATCGAGTAGGGCATCGAGATTTTCAAGGTCTGCACTGGTCTGCAGCTTGTCATTGAGATAGTCTTCTACGCGTATGTCCCGCTCTTCATTCGCAGACAGCTTCGGAGGATTTCGAGAGGCAGTAGCCATTGCAAGGTATTCGCACGAGTCTCTGCGTTGTCTTGTTAAATAACGTTGTCGATATTTCAGAGCAAGGGCGGACTTAAACGCTCCTCGTTAAAGCCGGCTACTCTACGCACGGGCCTACTAGGCTCGCTGTTCGAGCACTTATCAGAATCGGCAAGGGGCAGAACCCACGGTTAACCGTACCTCATTACGCAGGCGCAATTCATAAGGTATTCTTACTCGAGGACGGAATGACGATGCCAGCGAGCCAGCCAAAGAGGGATACCCCACAATAATATTCGGACCGACTATCACATGTCGACACCTAACAAGCGGCGCAAGACCAATAACTACAAGCTATCGCCAAAGCTATTGGGAAGTCTTGATTTCTTCTTTGAAAAGCAAAAGGATCGCCAAGAGCAAGGCAAGCGTGACGGTAATACCGCGGAGGGACCCAGCGATCGAGTCCGAACACAAGACAGGCCACCTACCGATCAGCAGAATCTGACTGATGAGGAACTTGCCCGGAAGCTGCAAGATGAGTGGGATCAGCAGGAAAAGATCCGCAGTGGCGTGGTAGCAGAGGAAGCACCCAGCGAGCCAGTCGAGGATAGTAGTGCAGAAGTGCAGAAGGTAGAGACTGCTGGTGCTGAAGAGGTTAAACCACCTCTGAGCTCTGATTATGGACACAGAGCCGTGCAGGGTTCAGAAGCCCAAGGCCGCACAAGCAATGGAAAGAGAGATACACTGGCTTTACAGTCAACAGCTTCCGCCGAAGGCACGGTCTCCACGATAGTGCCATTCGACGAGAACCCTTTAACTTTTAACCCATCAAATTTCATTCCTGGTCTCCAGAAGCAGTGGACTGAAATTGGTGGTGATGCCTCATACGGCATACTTACAAGATGCTTCATCCTTATCAACAGCACGCAGAGTCGCATAAAAATCGTTGATACGTTGGTCAATTTCTTAAGGATCCTGATCGAAGGCGACCCTGAGAGCCTATTGCCTGCAGTAAGTCTTACAGCGGATGTGGGGTGGGCGAGTGTACTGAGATATTGAAAGGTCTGGCTCGCTACCAATTCTATATCGCCGCCATATGTATCGTTGGAGCTTGGTCTTGGTGGCTCGGCAATCTCTAAAGCATTGAAAAGAATATGCGGACTAGACAATGCTGGTCTGAAGACCCTCTACGACAAGCACGGAGACGCTGGCGATGTTGCATTCGAGGCCAAGAAGCGACAAAGTTTTACCCTTCGAAAGCCGAAGCCATTATCGATCAAAGGTGTCTTTCAGAGCCTAGTGAGAATCGCGAACAGCAAAGGAACTGGCAGCCAAGAGTTCAAGCAGAGGATCGTTGAGCGGTTGCTCCAAGATTCCCAAGGCGCAGAGGAGAGCAGATATCTCGTCAGAACCCTGGTACAACATCTGAGAATTGGTGCAGTAAAGACCACCATGTTAATCGCACTTTCGCGAGCGTTTCTCCTATCGAGACCACCAAACGCAGGGTTCCGAGTAACACCACAAGATGATCTAATCAAATTGAAGAAAGACGGTCTGGCCGAAGTTTACTCGAAAGGTGAAGAATTGGTAAAGGCTAGCTTTTCACGTCGACCCAATTACAATGACCTCGTGCCTTGTCTTCTCGAAGTCGGCATATCGGACGAGCTCTTGGTGCGGTGCGGCCTAGCAATGGGGATCCCTCTGCGGCCCATGCTCGGTAGCATCACCCGAGACCTTGGCGAAATGCTTACAAAACTTCAAGGGCGGGACTTCAGCTGTGAGTATAAATACGACGGTCAGCGAGCCCAGGTTCACTGCGACGAGAATGGGAAAGTGTCTATCTTCAGTCGTCATCTGGAATCAATGGTAGAAAAATATCCAGACCTAGTTCAGCTTGTGCCCACCATACGAGGTGAGGGGGTCAGCAGCTTCATCCTGGAGGGCGAGGTCGTCGCTGTAGACAAAGCATCCGGAAATCTGAAAGCTTTCCAAACGCTCACCAATAGAGCCAGGAAAGATGTAGACATTGGATCGATCAAGGTTGATGTCTGCTTGTTTGCCTTCGATCTGATGTACCTCAATGGGGAAGAGCTATTGAACAGATCATTCCGTGAACGTCGTGAGCTGCTACGTAGCCTGTTCGTGGAGTTGCCTAATCGATTTACTTGGGTGAAGAACCTGGACGCGACTTCAGCCGACTCAGAAACGGTCCTTGAGTTCTTTAAGAGCGCCATCGAAATCAAATGCGAGGGTATAATGGTAAAAGTACTCGATAATGTGTTACACCCAGTCCTCGCAGTCGAGGCTCAGGAAGATGGAACAGCGAGATCTCATGTTGCGCAAAAGGCAAGTAAAGCTGGGAAGAAGGCGAAAGCTAAAGGCACAGCGAGCGACAAGGCTGGAGAGAAGGCGAAGGGAACCCGCCGCAAAGCGCTCCTTGCGACCTATGAGCCTGATAAACGACTCGACTCTTGGCTCAAAGTCAAGAAAGATTACAACACCTCAGCCGACACCATTGATCTGATCCCCATAGCAGGATGGCATGGGCAGGGGCGCAAGGCCAAGTGGTGGTCGCCAATCCTCCTTGCTGTCCGTAACCCCGAGACAGGCTCCCTAGAAGCTGTTACCAAGTGTATCAGCGGCTTCACAGACAAATTCTACCAAGCGAACAAGGAACGGTATGCTGAAGGAAGCAAGAACATCATTGCTCGACCCAGCTATGTTGAATACAATGGCAGTCCCGAGGTGTGGTTTGAACCGCAAGAGGTGTGGGAGATGGCATTTGCCGATATCACGAAAAGTCCTACCTACCTGGCCGCGCTAGGAATGGTGGACGAGGATCGCGGGCTGAGTATGAGGTTTCCACGCTTTCTCAAACCTCGAGAGGACAAGAGCATCGATGAAGCCAGTACGTCAGACTTTCTGGCCGAATTATGGAGGAAACAAGAGCTGAGAGTCAAACAAGAGGATGCGCAGGGTGGAGATGCAGAGGAAGAAGATGAGCTTTGAAAGACAAAGTATGTCCATCCAATTTCAGCGATTGTAGAAGGATAAGGGTCGGAGTGGTTGAGATGGATCTACAAGATCAGCCAACTCTTGCTGCGTCATTCAGACATGATGGCTAGCAAAGCTTCAATAGAAAGTTCAAAATTTCAAGAAGATATTTTATACCTTCCACTCAAGCTAGGTTTTCTGGCATCACAAACAAGCGAATTGGGAGAACAAAGTCTCACGCTTCGTTGTCGACTTAAAGACGGAATGACTGTTTGACCATTGGCCTACATTGGTCCTAGTGTCCAATGTAACGTCGTGTCACCCTTGAACCAGTTAAATATGATTCCATAATTAGTGAAAAAATTTCACGAGTATTGCTCACCAGAGCCCGTATTGAGGCGAGCGACGGATGGCACATGGGATTTACCTCTAGCATCTGTCAGTGCGGGGCAAGCGCAGCTAGAGGCAACGCCAGAGTCCGAGGACTTCCAGGCCAAGTCAAGCGTGGTGAGAGTGATCAGCAAAGGGGCAAGGGTGAGGAGCTCTGCTGCAAAAGTCCTTGCTAGCGCACGATCCAAGGGTTGGAGATCTACCCCCTTAACCACAAGCTCTCTCGCCGCTCCACCAGCATCATGCCCCCCATTTCTGCCAAGAAGCCTGCTCAAGCCCCCCTCGTCCACCCCTTGCCCGCGCTCCGTCGTCAAAAAGTGCTAGCGTGCGAGTAGATCGGGGACTTCGATTCGACGGCATAAAACATCCTACTTCGACTTGCACACTTGCAGTGCCACCACTCTGCCCTACCTCACAACGAGCCTCTCGTAATTCTTGTCATTTCACTAAACGTCTCCCCGCAATTGACTGGCTCTTGGTATTGCCGACGCACGACTCACTGCTCCCTTCGTGTTCACCGAGCCGCGCAACAAAGGAACTCTCGTCGCCCTGCTTGACTTCGATTGGGCACCCCTCATTATCGTCGCATCCTCCATCGCCAACCAGCGTCTGCGCATATATATCCTGCCAAACCTTGCCCCAAGCTGACCGCTTGCGAGCCCTTCGCTTGCCACGTCCGCTCCCTCTGGCGGAACTCGAAAGGCACATACGTGCAAGGCAGCCTTTTGGCTACGTCCCCACAACAAAGCAACCTCCGCATTTGCCCCGCAACTGGCTCCTGAAGGGCTGAAACGACGAAGCGTCTCTTGAATAGAATGGGAAGAGAGGGCGTCGTGACGGCGAGGTCTGGCTATCTGGAAGTCTACGAGGCATCTTGTCAGGGCAGGCGGACTCGACGCCCAAAATGAATCCGTCAAACCTTGGCAACATGAATGGCTACTATCAGAAGCTCTACTCGGCGGAGGACTTGCAGACCATGACCGATCTCAGCAACCCTGATGCGATGATGGGTTTGATGATGGGGAATGGCCTAGACACGTCGGCCATGGTTGGAGGACAGACGCTGGACGACATAATCAGCATGAACAACAAGGATCTTCAACGTCGGCGTAGTTACCATCAATCACAGCCGTATGGTTTGAACAGGGGAGGAATCGATCCAAGAAGGTCGTCGATGATGGAATTTGGATCCGGCAACAACGGAGACTTGGCCGGGTTTCAGTTCGACCCATCACCGAATCATCCCCCCTCTGGTGCGCAGCATCCAGGGAACATTACACAAAGGAGATTAGATAATCAACAAGCACGACGGCGGGAGTCGGTTGAAGACCTGGCCTTGAACACCCATTTTCAAAACATGGGGCCTGTTTACAGCCCTCTCACATCCTCCTCGCCCTACCAGCATCATACTTTGCACCACTCTACCTCGATGCCTCTTGATATGTCTGGTGACTACATGTCGAACATGATGGAAATGGATTATTCGGCAGGCGGATTGAACCATAGGAACAGTGATGAGGTGATGCCAATGAACATGTACACCCACGCCGCCTATACTCCGATCATGTCAACCTCACCGATGCAACAAAATCTAACCAGTTCAATAAGAGGCGCCATCCAAGACCCAGGTGGTGGCATGGATGCCAGCCCTAGCGAACATGATATGATGGAGAAATTGCCGGACCTGCAGACGCCTGATCAGGTTCAGAACTTTCAGACCAATATTGCACAAAACAGTATAGTCCAGCAGCCTATAGCAATGCACAATGCACCTCAAGCGATCCGAACGAGCTCAATGGAAAGTTTCCCAGAAATTAATGAACAAAAGCAACCGCAGCCAAGCGCGAACCTCGATGTATCAGCCCCCAACACAGCGCCGATTCCTCAAGGAGAAAATGTGCAGAACCAGATCGGGGCGCCTGTCGTACCACAGTACCGCAATGCGTACTCGGCAAGCGGATTTGACATGCTTGGCGTATTGATGCGAGTAGCATCGAGACCAAAGGCATTGATCAACATTGGGGCTGTCGACATGTCTTGTGCATTTGCGGTCTGCGACGTTACTCAGCACGATATTCCGATCGTATACTGTTCGGATGTCTTTGAGCGTCTCACAGGCTATACCAAGCACGAAATCCTGGGACGAAACTGCCGCTTCCTCCAAGCCCCGGACGGGAAAATTCAAGCAGGTGTCAAGAGAAAATATGTCGATGATCGTTCTGTGCTTCGGATCAAGAAGATGATCAACCAACGGCAAGAGATGCAGATCAGTATCATCAACTACCGAAAAGGTGGACAGCCGTTCATGAATCTGCTTACTATGATACCAATCACATGGGACTCGGAGGAGATCAAGTATTACGTTGGTTTTCAGGTCGATCTTGTAGAGCAGCCAACGTCGATTACGAACAAAAATCCAGGTTGGCCACCATCACAATCAATTACATACAATGTAGTGCTCTGCTGACCGTCTTACAGATGGTAGCTATACAATCAACTACCAACGCGGTCTATTGCCACGCTATCAGATACCTCAGCGCAACGAGCCTAATCCAGACATTGGACAAACCGTTGGAAGGGACGATGTGTCGACAGTCCTAAGCACCATCGGCACGGGCGAATCTGAGCTCTCAAAGCGGATCTGGGACAAGGTTCTCCTCGAGAATACAGATGACGTCGTCCATGTGCTGTCGTTAAAAGGATTGTTTCTTTATCTCTCGCCATCAAGTCGGAAAGTACTCGAGTATGACCCCAGCGAGCTAGTGGGCACCGCTCTTTCATCGGTATGCCATCCTAGTGACATTGTCCCCGTGACAAGAGAACTCAAAGATACATCGACTGGCGCTCCTGTGAACGTTGTTTTCCGGATCAGACGGAAACACAATGGCTATACATGGTTCGAGAGCCACGGGTCATTGCATCTCGAACAAGGTAAGGGAAGAAAGTGTATCATCATGGTGGGGCGCGAACGGCCTGTTTATGCGCTTTTTCGAAAAGATATCGATTCTGTTGGTGGAATTGGCGAATGTGAGCTGTGGACCAAAATGTCAACTTCTGGCATGTTTCTTTTCGTGTCCTCGAACGTCCGCAGTCTGCTGGACCGTCAACCTGACGATCTGATTGGGACGAGCGCCCAAGCATTAATGCGTGCTGATTCCAAACTAGAATTCGGCAAAATGCTCGAGCTGGCCCGGACTGGTGTCAGGGTAACAATGAAGCACGATGTCCAAAACAAGCGAGGTCAGACACTTCAAGCCAGGACGACAATCTATCCAGGTGATGCAGCGGAAGGTTCAAAGCCAACGTTCCTGGTGGCGCAAACTCGTCTGCTGAAGCTGTCGCGTCATTCGAGTGCCATTAGGCAAACCTCTGGGATGTCACCACCTAAAGCGGAACCAAAGGCTGGCAGCCCCGAGACATCATCTAGTGTCGTCTCTGCCGGGCCCCAAACACCCAAATCTGTTACATCTAATCAAAATCCCGGCGTCGAGGGTGTCGCCACCGAAGCAGGCGGCAACGGTCTAGCTATCGGCACTCAACACGAAGCTCTTGCGTCAGAGGAGAACATGTTCGATGAACTTAAGACGACACGTAGCACGAGTTGGCAGTTTGAGCTCCGCCAAATGGAGAAACGCAACCGGCTACTGGCAGAGGAGTTGCAAGGCCTTCTATCAAGCAAGAAGAAGCGAAAACGAAGGAATGGAGCGGGTCACTTGCAGAAAGATTGCGCTAACTGTCACACGCGAGTAACGCCAGAATGGAGAAGAGGACCTAGCGGCAACAGAGATCTATGCAATAGCTGCGGCCTGCGGTGGGCGAAGGAGGTGAGCATCCTACCTTGTCCTCATCGTCCAATGACCAAACTACGAGCGCTTGCCTGATGTTTTCTATCTAGAACGGTCGCTTGTCCCCTCGAACCGCCCAACCAGCCGAGCCCAGCAACGTTCTGAACCGGCCAAATAAGGAACAACAGAGCTCTACAAGTCAGAACACTATTCGAAAATCTCCGCCGGAGAAGTTTTCTGCACAATTCTCTCCCCAAAAGTCCTATAACGCGAAGATTGCGCGCATGGAAGCCATCTCACCCCAAGCGTACGGCGGCAGTATTCCCACCAAAATTGAAGAGGAGATCGAACTCAGCAACGACGCTGGAATTCAGCTATGATCCATTCTCATCGACCTGATATTGCGGGCAATCTACGATAAATCTATTCTTTCGGATAATCATTTTTCTTCATCTATCATGGCCTAATGATACCCCATCGTCTCTCGGAAACGGCAATATCGCTAGCTGTCTCTCGTTGGTGTTATATTCGGCGTTCTACTCTACATGCAGGGTTCTGATTAAATCTGGCGTTCTCCGATCATTACTGATCTCCGAGTCTCAAATTTCGCATACAGCCTTTGTGCTGTCCTTGAAACGTCAGCAAGGCGTTAGGTGATTGTTGGAGGGCATCTCGGGGTGATGTCGCAGCCTTTGTGCTGTCCTTAGAACGTGTGGGAGGCGTTTGGCGGATGTCGGAATGCACCTCGGAGTGGTTACGTTGTTGAAGCTGTGGATACCCAGATACCCAAAGGAAGTATATTTTCTGGTAATCGAAGCTTGTGGGATACGGTCAGAGCGTGCTGAAATAGCTTGAATTCAGTGCTGGCTGCTTGACAGAGCTTGTACCCTTAGCAGAAATACCTGCCTCGCTCTGCATAATTTTCCAAGCATTTCGGTATTCCTGTTCTAAACATCTTGGATTGCCGCCAACTAAATCGCAACTTTTTCGAAACAATTTCAGTTCGAGCACGGAGGTACGCTCACAAAGCACTGGAGCATCTTGAACTTCAGCAATTGATTCTTGACCCGATGATTCCAGGGGGCATCTTATCATTTATGGACCTCCGAGCTACCTCGGATTTTGGCACCAGCTTTTGAACACTACGCCGGGACTTTCCCTTCAAAAATCCACCGTAGATCCCCCTATGTAAATAATCCTCATATATAACCCTAGTTTACCTTTACAGCGCGGCTGGCAGCTAAGCGCGTTAAGCGGCATGACGTCCTCGATACAGTAGCGAAGTGGAGGGTTTCAATCTCAACTAAGGTATATCGCCTCGCTATACCTCCAATATCACAATAGTGAACAATTGAAGTAAGACTCGTCATTGGGACATTAAAGTATAATATCTCTGTCTTCACAAAGGTGCAGTAAAGCCGGCCGTAGAAGCTTGAAGTCGTCCTGTAAATAGGATATGCAAGGTGTGAAATCTGGCCGACGGCTCTATCACGAAGTTTGCACGTCAATCTCGAGGCAGACGAGCAAGAGTTTTCGAATACCACAACAGCGGTGTCTGAGTAGTCGCAACAGACAATCAAAGGGCTATCCGTCAAAGCAAGCAGTATGGGGTTGTCTTCTTGCCCTTGGTGTTGGATCTGTTTTCCTTTCTGGAGTGGTAGGCTTCTACGAGCTCCACGCTGACTCGGCGTCCGCTCCGATTGAGTTTGAAATCGAGAAAACGAAGAAGAGAGCTGGTCTCTCGAAAGAAGAGAATCGTGATTCTATCAGCTCGCAACACCTGCAAATAAAGCGAAGCGTCGAGAATCCCGGTCTTTATGTTTGGGGGTCGAACTGTGGCCGTGTGGCTTCGCCTTCAGAGGAGAATGTGATTCGGTTGCCGCGCAGAGTACCCTTCTTCGACGGCATGCTTCTACGAGATCTCAAGCTCGATCGAAACTTTGGTGCTGCCATCATAGAGAATGGAGATCTCCTCCAATGGGGAACGCAGTATTCGCCAGACGTGCGAATGCCGGTTCCGACCCTGACAGGTAAAGGACTCGTATCTATTGAGATATCGAAAGATCGAATAATTGCGCTGTCATCATCGGGCAAAGTCTATTCGATCCCAGTCTCACGATCCGATCAAGCCTCCGGCTCTAAACCGTCTGAAAGCTCTTGGATCCCTTTCTTCAGCTCAACAGCTTCTATCAGTTACCGTACGCTCCAACCCTCCAATGTTAGCTACTCCGAGAAAGTTTCATCAATCTCATCCGGGCTTCACCATGTCCTTCTACTCACTTCTACCGGCCGAGTCTTTTCCGCAGCCTCTAGCAGCGATGAATTCCCCACAAGAGGACAACTGGGCGTGTCTGGTCTGGCCTGGACAAGCCGTCCTCCAGGCCCTTACGACCAACCTCATGAGATTACCACATTGCGGGGTTTCGACGTTACCGTCGTGGCGACTGGAGATTTCCACTCCTTAGCTCTTGATCGTGAAGGCCGTGTATTTGCCTTTGGGGACAACTCTTCTGGCCAGCTTGGATTCGAGCCTTCGGCTGAGTCCCCTTTCATCGATGCTCCATCGTTACTACCCCTTCAACGCCTTTATGCCGGTACCGGATTGTCTCCTCGCATCACCTCAATCGCGGCTGGTGGGTCGAACTCATTCTTTACCGTCGACGCTACACGTGTAGCCAAGCCAGGTGATGATTCTGCGGTCGGTGCACGTTCAGGACTGATAACGGGGGATACCTGGTCGTGTGGTCAAGGTATCCTAGGCACCTTGGGCACTGGTCGTTGGACACATGTTCAAGGCACGCCAACAAAGATCAAAGCCCTTAGTGGTCTGTTCGAATATGACGAGACTGTCAACCGTGTTGTGCCGATTCGATTGAAACGCCTTTCGGTGGGCTCCACGCACGCCTCTGCCACGATGGATAATGTCACGCATGTCGCGGCTGGTACGACTACAACCTTGGATGGTGAGAATGAGACTAATTGGGGCGCCGATGTACTATGGTGGGGTGGGAACGAGTTTTGCCAACTTGGAATGGGAAAAAGGAACAATGTGGCGCTGCCAGGCTACATTGCGCCACTAGACCACGCAGCGGATGCACTCGCGAGAGGGAAGAAGAAAGGAGCGAAGGACCATAGGTTTCAGATAACCCCTAGGCACACAGTCACAGTCAATGGGAAGACAGTCAAGATGGAGCAGAGAGTCGAATGTGGCAGGGGTGTGAGTGCTGTATATTCTGCGATCTAGCTTCGCGGTCGATAAGTGCAGGGTCTGACGAGTATACTCCATGTAAAATAAAGTACCTTATTCGATCTTTCTTCCCTCGAGAACTCGAAAGGCCGTTGAGTCTTGGCAGGGGTACTTGGTCCGTCCAGCCCCACTGCATAGACCCCTCCTCCCTGCCCTACCAGGCTTCATTCGTGCAGCAATGCGCAACCTCATCTTCATATCCTTTACCTCCATATGCGTCGTAGGCTTTGACTAGACCTACAATCAATTGATACGCGACCTATTTGGGGCTCTGGTTTCTAGGACACACGCCGACGCCGACGCCGACGCCATCCGGTACATGGTCTTTCAACTACCACCCTCCTCTTATCAGCTTTGGAACCTTTTCGTACTCTCGCGGTCGCTTTTGGTTGCACGGATCGCATTGGACGTCTGGTAGCCTCAGAAAAGGCGGTTCGGCCACGATGGCCTCGAACGCGCAAGATCAAGCCACACCCCAGATCCAGCCATGCCGATACAAGACAGGGAAGACTTTGGGAGCGGGCTCGTATTCAGTGGTAAAAGAGTGTGTACATATAGACACTGGTAGATACTATGCCGCGAAGGTTATCAACAAACGCATGATGCAGGGGAGAGAGCATATGGTACGCGTCTTTGCCGGAAACAAGCTGCAGTGGCCCGAGACAGACGCTGATGCTGGAGCGATGCAGGTGCGCAACGAGATAGCGGTGCTGAAGAGAGTGTCAATGGGCCATCAAAATATTCTTACGCTTGTCGACTACTTCGAGACTATGAACAATTGTACGCCCGATTTGCCTGGTCTGATGTGACTTGATCTGTACTGATTGAGAGTCCTAAACCGTAGTATACCTAGTAACAGACCTCGCCCTGGGTGGTGAACTCTTCGATCGAATATGTCGGAAAGGTAGCTACTACGAGTCGGACGCCGCAGATCTTATTCGAGCAACGCTGTCCGCCGTGGCATACCTACACGACCATGGTATTGTGCACCGTGATCTAAAACCCGAGAATCTACTCTTCCGAACGCCCGAGGACAATGCAGACCTCCTGATAGCGGACTTCGGCTTGTCGAGGATTATGGACGAAGAAGCATTTCACGTCCTCACGACGACCTGCGGCACCCCTGGCTACATGGCTCCCGAGATATTCAAGAAGACAGGCCATGGCAAACCTGTGTTCGTCATTACACCCTTCCCTTACAGTGTTGAGCAGCTGATGTACTAGGACATAGTGACGTCTGGGCTATTGGGGTGATCACCTACTTTCTCCTGTGTGGTTATACCCCTTTTGATCGTGATTCCAATTTGGAGGAAATGCAAGCTATCCTTATCGCCGATTATTCGTTTACTCCGTTCGAATACTGGAGGGGCGTTTCCATGTCCGCCCGAGAATTCATCAAACGATGCCTGACTATAGATCCCACTGCCCGCATGACGTCCCACGAGGCGCTATCCCACCCTTTTGTCGCTGAACCACGTGATCAAGGCGCCGAAACAGGCGAAAGGGCCGATCTATTACCAGTCGTCAAAAAGAATTTCAATGCCAGGAGAACGTTACATGCAGCCATTGACACCATTCGAGCGATCAACAAGCTTCGGGAAGGCGGTGCCGCCGCGATGATGGATGGGGCACTGAGCAAGGATCCCAAGAAAGAGGAATCGAGAGACGAAAAGGTTGTTGGTGAGGGTGGTGACCGAATGGAGGTCGATAGCCGGGGTAATGCAAGAGGCCAGACGGCAGAGCAAATGAGAGAGCAACAGAGAAGGATTCAGGAAACGAGCAGAGGATTATGGTGCGGTACGAAGATAAAGCAGGAGCAATGACCAACGCGCGAATGCAGGGGATATTTAACGGATCTGTGTATCGATCGATGGCTTTGGATGGCATTACGAGGTATATGGGACATTTGGACGTGAGGTAAGCGAGCACAAGCTTCTCCTCCTTCGGCAGAGATCAACTCTTGTCTTGACATGCTGGGACATGTATTTTTTGGCTAGGACTGCATCGAAGCTTATGGATAATGGGACGGTCGGGAGGCAACCCTTTCCGGCGTGCTTGCATATGACCCTTCTCTCCCGTGCGTTTGCATCGGTGGGTGCTAATTCTGCTTGGTAACCCTTCTGGATATCGGGGCCATGCTGAATCAAGTCACTGAACCGATTTCAACGGTTTGTCGCTTTAGCATTAGATCGCCACGGGTCGTTCAGTCCATCGCCATTACGCCAACACGTTTGGAGAGTGCTAAAAGTTAAATTCTTGTCTGGATCTAGCACACTGCCACCGCCGTATTGTTCACGATGTGGCAGCTGTCAGACGTTCTCACACTAGGCTAGGTAAACGGAGCCGCGATCGATGACTGGAAAGCTCTGTATGGTTTATAGTGCTCACGTGTCCTATGAGATGTCTAATTGAATGACATGATATGCCAAGGGCTGTTTGGAGCTGCCACTGGAAAGGATTGGCGAAGACCGATGGGTGGATCAAGAGCTCCCACTGAGGATTCACATGTACTCAGCTTGCCTGGTGTCCGTGAGTAAGTTCACATCTGGCTTCTGCTGAACCCACTCCCTGGCTGCATACACACATATCGTAGTTTGACACCAAAGCTAAGTAGGTTTCGAATCTTGCAATCCTTCTTGACGAGAGAAGGTACCCTTTTCCATATTCTTCCCACGAGTAGTACAAGACCCGCTATCGCCATCGTCTTTGCTACTATTGATGCCAAATCACATCGTCCACGACTGATACTTTCACTCCTCCCCGCTTTTCGTCCTGCACACATACCTCTTCGTCAACGGACAACAAATCCAAGAACGCACCCGTGCAGCAAGCTCCATCGATCTTCTTCCACTTCACCAACACACTGAATCCAGTTCGATATCCAAGCACGCACAATGAAGGTCTCCTCACTTGTGCCCGTCGTCATCCTCGTGGCTGAGGTCGCTTTGGCCATTCCCGCAGCTCTTGAGGTGAGTGTGAACAGCAGCACAGCCATTCAATCTCTATCCTCAGAACACTGACACCTTTCACCGGACCAGCATGGCCATGTCTCTGAACTTGTGCTCAATGACCGCGGGATCCCTTGCTTTGTGGAGGGTAACTGCGGGGGCATCGACTCCCAGCTGGTGAGCATACTTGTTTGTAGACAGGTACTCTACTCTGTTCACACACTGCTAGCCTGCTTCCGACTATGGCTACCCGACTCCGACGTCTGCGAGGAGCGTCTGCCTTCCAGGCATCGGCCGTCGTGCTGATCGTACCTTGGTCACTGTGGCCTCTTCCGTGACTTCAGACGGGCAGGCCGATCCGGAGTCCACTCCTGGCGCCGGTGGATTCATGGGCCCTACGCTCCACGACCGCGAGACCCCTTGCATCGCAGAGGACAACTGCGGCGGCATCAACGCTCAGCAACCGGTACTACATTCTCCTCTTCCGACAACCCAGCCACTCCCTACTGACCAAACCCACAGTCATCGAGCGACCCTGCCACATCATTGCCAATACACTCCTCCGTCACGGCCCTCGCCCCCCCAGGCACCACGACGCAGCCACTCCACTCCTCCGTCACGGCCATCGCCCCAGCAGCCATCACCACCGTCACCAACCCCGCCGAGACATGCTACGAGATCGCCGACCGCCAGGTCCAGTGCGCCCCCGCCGCCACGCCCAAGCTCATGGCTCGCGCCCCCGGCCCCGCCACCGCCTTCGTCACGCTCCATGGCCGCGAAAC
>JAABUS010005145.1_pt1 | contig 17636 bp, 19 predicted proteins | sample 5560161 | NCBI WGS metagenome assembly JAABUS01 (sample SAMN10711885, study PRJNA513376) | rock metagenome | isolation source: Antarctica rocks | place: Antarctica: Victoria Land, Trio Nunatak nord | collected 2016-01-04
AATCCTTACCCGCCAGGATCACACCAAAAAGCCGGCCGCCTCGCTCAGTTCAATGCCGCACAACCAACCCGACCATCCAAGCCTAAATTCCAAACCCGGCTGTATCAAAGTCGTTGACACGTTCCGCTGCGCTTGCAGCACCAGCATGACGGTTATAGTGCTCCAACGCCGCCCGACGAAGACACTCTGTGTTCTTCAGGTCACTGGCGATGGCGATAGTCCTCTCCACAGCCACCAACTCGGCTTCGACTTCGAGGCGTGGACAGGCCAGCCCGCCTTCCCTTGTCATCCTTTCTGAAAGCATCGTGGCCCGTCGCAGGACGAATCCCACGCTGCCGATGTAGAAGCCTAGTGCTGGATGGTTCCGCGCCTGTCCGGCTTGGGCAGACATGGCGTCCAGGTCAGCAAGGCTGAACCTCTCCACAATGGCGATCGGAGCTTCCGTTACGCCAACCTGAACGAGCGCCCCAATGGACGGGACACACGAGGCAGCATAGGCCGTTGTGGAAGCCAAACCGATCACGACGACAATCAAGGTGATGGCCAGGACTCTTATCACCGCAAACTCCGGGCAAAGCGGCTGGTCCGTCCCGCAACGGCTTCAGGGCGCTGCGGGACGGCGCTGCCCTTAGCTTAGCGCGAGTTGAGCGTGCGAGGCGATCCTTCGTTGGAATTGGGGATGAGCCCTGCAGGCGATGCCACATCGGAATGGGGCTGCGCCTCCCCGTTCAAGGCCCTCGCACCTGGAAGAGAGTTGGGAGGCTGGACGCCTTGCGCGGAACCAACCACCGGTGTCTCGCCACTCGGGGCGATAAGATGGCCCTCTGGCAGGCGGGTATGCGGCGGCCCGCCGCCAGGCAGGGCGTTCGGCACGATCTCGCCCTGTGCAGAACCAGTCGTGGGAACGCGCGCATCGTCGGCCCGCGCGGTGCCGACAGCGAGAGTGCCGAACAGCACCATAGCAGCAAGAGCACGGTAACGGTTCGATTTCATGATGTCTCCTATCGAGTGGCGCAAAGCTCAGCAACCACGGGCCTTATATGTCACGCTGCGCACGGCGATCTCAGGGGGTTTTTATGACGAAGCATGTCCACGCGGGGCATGCCGCTACTTGCGACGGCAAGCAGGGCATGTCCCAATGCTCCGCCTTAACCAACGAAGGGAACAGCCATGGCCTTCCAGAAAGTCGCGACCGCGGTGTCCATTGGACTGCTTGCCATCCTGCCTGCAGCCTGCTCGCCGCAACCGGCGGGCATGGCGTCCCCGGCACCTGCTACAAGCCTGAGCGGCCCGGCCAGCGCAGGCCAAGCAGCGGCACCGATGCCGGGCATGGCCGGGATGGACCACTCCAGCATGCAGGGCATGGACATGAACACCATGATGGCCCGCTGCACGCAGATGCGCCAGGGAATGCGCCCAGGCATGGCGATGTCGACCGACATGCAGCAGATGATGGCACAATGCGACGAGATGGACCGCAGCATGGGCATGCCAGCACAGCGCAGCCGGTGAGCATGTGACCCCAACGCACTGTTGCCCCGATCAGGTATTGGCGGCTGCTTTATGACAAAGTATGTCCGCCCGGGGCGGGTTCGTTGCAGCCTCCTAGCAGTCCGTGGTGTGTGTCGGGCGTCGCCCGGATGGACGCCGATCCCGGCGTCCCCGGGCCGACGCGCTACTAGGCGCTGTCGAACGGAGTGATCAGATGAAAATTGCTGCAACTGCACTGGGCCTTGCCCTCGCCCTCGTACCTGTTCTCGGCTTCGCCCATGGTGAGCCGCCTCCGGCAAGCCATGGCGGCCTGGTTCAGGAAGCCGGGGAAATGTACCTCGAACTCGTCGTGAAGGGCGCCGACGTCACGGTCTACATCCTCGACGAAGCCCGCAAGCCAGTCCCGGGCACGCAAGCCACTGGTACCGCCACGGTCCTGGTGGACGGGAAGAGCCATAAAATAGACCTCAAGGCGTCCGAGGGGAACAGCATGCACGGCACCCTGCCCGTCGAAGCCAGCGGCCGGGTTGTCGCAACGGTGGCTTTGAAAGTTGGAGGCAAAACGGCCTCGGCCCGGTTTATGCCAGCAGCCTGATCCCAATACGCGCAGAAAGAATGATTCCGCCCACGAGCCTGCTGAGCAGGCCCGTGGGTGGATATTCAACCGCCACCTGGTTTTACAGTTGGCGCGCCTGCGGTTTCGCTCTTTGATTCAGGTGACGGAGTGGCTGAAGAGGTGCTGCCCCCCTGCATCTGCATCGTCCCATGGTCCATGGATTCTCCGTTCATCATCGCTCCATGGTCCATGTTCATGCTACCCGCCGCTTGAGCAGTCATCCACAGGTCATTGAAATCGTCTTCGGACAATGCTGGGAGCTTCTCCAGGAAGGCGACAGTGGACCAGAGCATCTCGTCGCCGTCGCTGGCCATGGACGGCATCGCGCTCATCTTGATGCCGTTCTTCAGGATCCAGAAAAGCTCACCGGGTGTGTAGCGGGATGCAACCTCCTTGAGGTTGGGCGGCGTCGGATACATGCCTTCCGCCCAGACGCTCGGCTTTATGCCGGGGCCGCCGTGACACGTCGCGCAATGCTCCGAAAAGTGCCCGGCGGCCCCAGCGACCTTCGACGGCTCGTCATATCCAGCGGGGGGCGTGAGGCCCGCGCCGCGTACCTGGATCGAACGCATCCGTGCCTTCTCCAGCACCCAATAGCTCGCCGGCCAGTGGGGCTCCGTAGCCGCGACGTTGAAAATGCCTGAGTAGATGAAGATGGCGCCACCGACGGCCGTCAACAGGGCAGTCGATAACAGAGTAGCAAGGACAGCCTTCATGTATTCCTCGGCGAGAGGGGTCGCTCCACAACGGAGCGCTTAAGCAAACCTCTCAAAGTTTGCGCATAGATGAAAAGCTAAGCAATCTTACGCGGCCTGCCTTCGCCACGGGCGAAGCGTGTAACGAGCCACATAAGCCTGCTTAGACGGCCCGGCGAACTTGCCGAGCCGTCGAGCGGCCGCGTTAGTTGGAGCGCTGCTGTGTGGCTGCCCCGGAACGGATCGGCTTGGGCGGAGCAGGTGCCCGAGTGCCATGACCCGCTTGCCCGTTGCCTTGCATCCCCTGCATCTGAGAATGGTCCATGCCTGGCATGTTCATGGGCATCTTGGAGTGGTCCATGCCCTGCATCTGGGAATGGTCCATGCCGGGCATGTTCATGGGCATCTGGCCGTTCTGCTGCTGCGCCGTTGCTGCGCCGGCAAACGCGACCAGCATGCCGACGGCGAAAGTCGAGAGGGTAAGGTGTCGCATTCTACAAACTCCGTGAGTGTGTCTGCCGGGCTGGAGAGGCCCATGCTTAACTGCAATGTAACACGCGAGGGGCACCACCAATTGTGACATAAGATTGCCGGGCGGCCCGGCCCGGCACCCGCTTGTTGACCGAGCTACCAACGCGACAATATCCGTAGAAGTCATAAGTGTCCCGCTTGGGGCCCCTTCAGCGCTGGAGCAAAGCTATGCAGAAGCCGTCATTGTCCCGACGCGGCGCCCTTGGGGCGGGAGCCGCATTTGCGGCACTGAGCATGTCTCCCCGTACTTGGGCGCAGGCATCCCAAGCCAGGGTCGGCAGCCCGAAGGTCTTCGACTTGGTGCTGGAGCACCGGATGGTGGATATCACAGGTCGCCAGCGGCCGGCGATGACGGTCAACGGCCAGCTTCCTGCCCCTGCGCTGCGGTTCCGTGAAGGCGAGGAGGTCATCATCAACGTGGCCAACAGACTGCGGGAGGATACGTCCATCCACTGGCACGGGCTGCTCCTGCCCAGCGGTCAGGATGGCGTGCCGGGGATCAGCGACGGGTTCCAGGGTATCCCGGCGGGCACGACGCACCAGTACCGCTTCCCGCTGAAGCAGGCGGGGACCTACTGGTATCACAGCCACTCCGCGACCCAGGAGCAATCTGGCCTGTACGGCCCGATCGTCATCGAACCGGCCCGGCCCGACCCGTTCTCCTACGACCGCGACTACATCGTCCAGCTCTCCGACTGGACCGACGAAAATCCGAACAGGGTGATCGCCAACCTGAAGCGCGACCCGAGCTACTACAACTACGCCCGCCGGACCGGCGGGTCGCTCCTGCGCGATATGGCCGCCGCCAAGGATGGCACGGAGCGCGCAGCACTGGTCAAGGACCGGCTGATGTGGGGTAACATGCGCATGGACCCTACGGACATCGAGGACGTGACCGGCTACACGTTCCTGGTGAACGGCCGCTCGCCCGAGCGCAACTATACGGCGCTGTTCCGTCCTGGCGAGCGCGTGCGGCTGCGCTTCATCAATGGGTCGGCAATGACCTACCAGGACGTCCGCATCCCTGGCCTGCGCATGACGGTGGTGCAGGCGGACGGCAACAACGTCCAGCCGGTGACGGTGGACGAGTTCCGCATCGCGCCTGCGGAGACGCTCGACGTCATCGTCACGCCGACACAGGACCGGCAATACGACATTCTGGGCGAATCCATGGGCCGGCAAGGCTTTGCCCGCATGACGCTGGCGACGCGCGAAGGGCTGCCGCCGTTGCCGTTGCCCGCCCACCGGCCGCGTCCCGTCCTGAACATGAGCGACATGGGCATGAGCTTCGGGTCGACCGGGGCCGACCGGGGTACGCCGCGGCCGGAGACGGATCGCGTGGGCCACGTCGCCCCGATGGACATGGGTGGCATGGACATGGGTGGCGCTGCAGGTGGGGCATCCATGGCCGGCATGCAGCATGGCGCCTCGGCGGGCGCTCAGCCGATGGCTGGTATGGACCACTCGAAGATGGCTATGCCCGGCTCTGGTGGCATGGCCGGGATGGCGGGCATGGACCACAGCGGGATGGTCATGGGCGGGATGCAGCACTCGATGCCAGGTGGGCAGCCCATGGCCGGGATGGACCATTCGAAAATGGCTATGCCTGCCGCCGGTGGCATGGCCGGAATGGCCGGAATGGACCATAGCGGGATGGCAGGAATGAACCATGGCGGGATGGCCATGGGCCAGAATACCCCCGCAAACGGCCCTACGGGTGGGCAGATGGCGGTCGCTAACCAGAACGGGATGGCCGGCATGGACCATGGGGCGATGGGCGGCATGCAGATGGCCGATCCTATCCAGCAGGACACCGGTGCGCCCGCCGGAGCCAAGGTCCTGTCCTATCGGGACCTGAAGGCGCTGAACAATCCCTGGGGTAACCGCAAGCCGGACCGCGTCATTGAGGTCCGCCTGACCGGGAACATGGAGCGCTACTTTTGGTCGATCAACGGCAACAAATTCAGCGAGGCCCAGCCGATCGTCTTCAACTACGGGGAGCGTGTGCGGCTGCACTTCATCAACGAGACCATGATGAACCATCCGATGCACCTGCACGGGATGTGGATGGTCCCGGACGTCGGCAACGGCGCGCAAAACCCGTTGAAACACGTCGTCAACATCAAGCCTGGCACCGAGATGAACGTGGACGTGGTGGCTGACGCCGAGGGTGGCTGGGCGTTCCACTGCCACCTGCTCTACCACATGGAGACGGGCATGATGCGCAAGGTTGTTGTGCAGCGGGCAAGCGCGGCACTTTGATCATTCCTCAGAACATTGCCGCAGTAGCCTTGATTGCTGTGGCGTCAGCGGTCTGGAGCGCGGCGTCTTGGGCGCAAGACCCGCACACTGGGATGCCGGGGATGAGCATGCCTGGGCCGCCCGCGTCTCCAGCGCAAGGCACGACGGTCAACCTGGGGCCGCTCGGTACCACGAAGCCGCCTTCTGCGGCGTTTTTGGATCATCATGAAGAGCTGTATGGAGCGGTGCTGATCGACCAACTCGAATACCGCGGTGGCGGCAGCGGGACGAATATCGGCGCCTGGGAGGGACAGGCGTATTACGGAGGCGATTACAACAAGTTCTGGATCAATACGCGAGGAGAGTACAACAGCAAGGCCCGGTCGTTGGAACGGGCCGAACTACAGCTGCTCTACTCACGGCTGATCAGCTACTTCCTTAACGCCCAAGCCGGTGTGCGGCAGGACTTCCCTATAAACCCCAATGCTGGCACTCCAGCTCGCACGCATCTTGTACTCGGCATACAAGGGCTGCTGCCGAACTTGTTTGAGGCCAATCTCCAGTTCTTCGTTGACCACCGCGGCACGGTGGCCGCACGGTTTGAGGGATCCTACGACGCCTATCTCACGCAGCGTCTGGTGCTGCAGCCGCAGGTGGAACTGAACGCCGCCGCAAATTCGGATCCAGGGTCGCGGCTTGCGAGCGGCTTCACCCGGCTCGAAAGCGGTCTGCGCCTCCGCTACGAGATCACCCGTGAGTTCGCCCCTTACATCGGCGTCTCGTATGAGAGCGTGCTGGGCGACACCCGCCGGATCTATAAGCGCAACAACGAAGACCGTGACATCCTGTCCGGCCTGGTTGGCATCCGATTGTTCTTCTAGGCAAGTTGATGCAGCCGGGGGCAATCCACGACATGAGCCTTCCCGATCCGTCCGGTAATGCACAGGAACCGGCGTCTGAGCCGCATATTCTCGTGGTCGAGGACGACGGCGAGACACGGCGGCTCTTGGTGAGGCTTCTGCGCGAGAACGGGTCCAGGGCGACAGGTGTCACCGATGGCGAGGAGATGTGGCAGGCGCTTGTGGCGGCCACGCCCGAACTTCTGTTGCTGGATCTCATGCTGCCAAAAAGGTCCGGCCTTGAACTCCTGCGCGATCTGCGGCGGGACGTGCGCTGGGCAAATTTGCCGGTCGTGATCGTGACGGCACGCGGCGAGGTGGGCGACCGCACCCGTGGGCTGGAGCTTGGGGCAGACGACTATGTCGCCAAGCCCTTTGACCGGCGTGAACTGCTCGCGCGGATCAACGCGGTATTGCGTCGGACCGCCGGACCCGGCCAACTTGTCCGCGGCAACCTGATCCGATTTTCAGGTTGGCAGTTGGACACGGGAAAACGGACCCTGACCTCCCCACATGGTTCAACCGTGGACCTCTCCGGCGCGGAGTATGATCTCCTGACAGTGTTCCTCGACAACCCAAAGCGGGCGCTGTCACGCGAACGGCTGCTGGAACTCGCACGCAACCGTATCTCCATCACCGCCACCGACCGCAGCGTGGACGTGCAGGTAAGCCGCTTGCGTCAGAAACTGGAGGTGGAGGGCGAGAGTCGGGGCCTGATCAAGACGGTTCGTGGCGTCGGCTATGTGCTCGCGGCGGATGTTGACCCGTGACCGGGCCGCGTTGGCGCCGTGCACTTTGGCCGCGCAACCTGACCGGCCGCACGATCGTCCTCCTTCTCGTGAGCCTGACAGTCTTTCATCTGGGTAGCCTTTGGATTCACCAGCACGGGCCACATAATGCTTTCGCCGATATGGACGAAGCTCAGCTGGCCAGCCGGTTGGTTTCTACGGCGCGTGTCGTTGGGATGCTGCCCGAGGATGACCGCGACCGTCTGGCCCATTCTCTGTCGGATGCCAATCTCGGCTTCACGTGGAGTAGGCGTCCTTCGGTGGATGGCCCAGATAACTGGACTGACGAAGCAGGATCACTTGGGCGCCTGGCAAAGAAATTAGTTGAGAAGGACACGAGTCTCGCATCGGGCCACTTCGGCCTATGGAGCGGTGCCGGCTCTGGGCTGACCGGCAGCTTGCCCTTGGCTGATGGGACATGGCTGAACCTGACCCTGGCATTAGCTGCTGCGCCGGTCACCTCCATGGACGGTGCCGATGCCGCTGCATCGACTACCATCATGGCTATCGGCATCGTGGCCGTTTCCATCCTACTCGTCCGATGGTTGACCGGTCCGCTGCGCCGCCTCGCTCAGACGGCAGACAGCATCGGCCGTGGTCGCAAGGTCTCGGTGCCGCAGGATGGTCCGGAGGAGGTCCAACGGTTGGCCAGGGCGCTGGATGCCATGCAGGCCCGCACCATACGACTTATGGATGATCGGACCCAGGCACTGGCTGCGGTGAGCCACGACCTACGTACGCCAATCACTCGGCTTAGGCTGCGGGCCGGCTTCTTCGAAGATCCAGAAACCCAGGCGCAAACAGAAGCAGACCTGGATGAAATGGAAGAGATGATCTCCGCAACCCTGGCGTATCTGCAGGGTGGGACGGAAGCGGAACCGCCGCAACTCACCGACATTGGTGCCCTCTTGGCAACGCTCTGCAACGCCGCAACTGATGCCGGCCAGCAGGTGTCGTTCAAGGGACCTAGCCATCTCGATCTGTCCTGTCATCCCGGCGCTTTGCGCCGCGCCGTATCGAACCTCATTGGAAATGCTGTGGCCTATGCAGGCACCGCCCGGGTCGGGCTCACGCCAACGAATGGCGGGGTGCAGATCTCGGTTGAGGACGATGGGCCTGGGATACCGGAAGCGGAACTGGAAAGGGTTTTCGAGCCCTTTTTCCGGATGGAAGCATCGCGGAACCGGAGTACGGGAGGAGTCGGCTTAGGCCTTACCATCGCCCGGCAGGTGGTCGTTGAGCAGGGTGGCTCGCTGACACTGTCCAACCAGCTGAAGGGCGGGCTGCGTGCCGTCATTCATCTGCCACAAGCAGGACCGCGTTCTGCACTTGGCGACAAGCTGGGACCAGGGAAACTCGGGTTCTCACAAAAGGAAAATCCATATGCTTCGACGTAATCTTGTCAGGGCTGTCCTGCCTGTGCTCATCCTGGGACGGTCTCCAACCCTGGCCAGGGCAGACGAGCGCCGTCGCATTCGCGTCTTCCGCGACCCCGGTTGCAGTTGCTGCCTGGGCTGGGTGCGGCATATGGAGCAGGCAGGCTTCGACCTGCGCGTTGAGGAGCGACCGCGTACTGATCCGGCGCGCCGTGTATCCGGTGCGCCTCCCGAACTGACTGGATGCCACGTCGCCCTCTACGACCGCTTTGCCTTTGAGGGTCACGTCCCGGTAGCGGCAGTCCGGCGATTCCTGGCCGAGCCTGGTCCTTGGCGCGGGCTTGCCGTGCCGGGCATGCCCGTCGGCTCGCCTGGCATGGAAGTGGATGGGGTGCCGTCCCAGACTTACGAGATCGTCAGATTCGACCAGGCTGGGCACTATGAGCCGTATATGCATGCAAAAGGCGCGGAGTTGATCTAGGTGTTCAGTTGCGAGGATGGAGAGGTGGACATCGTGCCGCAGGACGAAATGGGCCACCATCTGCTCGCGCCCATCCCAACACGATCGGGTACTCGCGCGTCGGTGTTAAAGCCCGAACAAGACACTTCGTTTGTCGCCACCCCGCCAAGGCGTTGTCAGATTGGCCGGACGGGCTGGACCGTGGCAGCTTGCGTCAGATGATGATGACCGTTCTCTATCGCGGCTTCCGCTTTCCGCCTGAGGTCAACGAGCACGCGGTGTGGCTGAATCACTGCTTCGGCCTGAGCCTGCGCGACGTCGAGCTGATCCTCGCCGCTCGCGGTGTGGTCGTGTCGTATGAGAGCATTCGAGAGTGAGGCCTGCGCTTCGGCCGGCTGTTCGCCAACACGCTGAAACGGCGAAGGGCCAAGCCGGGTGGTCAGCGGTACCTCGATGAGATGTTATCGCGCATTCGTGGCACGCCGCACTACCTTTGGCGGGCCGAGGATAAGGACAGGGTCGTGCTCGACATCCTGGTCCAAAGCCAGCGCGGCGCCCGCGCGGCCAGGCGGTTCTCCCGCAAGCTGTTGCGAGGCCTGCAATACGCGCCCCGCGAGATCATCACTGATAAGCCGCGCAGCTATGCCGCAGCGAAACGCGAGGTCCTGAGCGAGGTGGGGCACCGGCAGAGCAAATATTTCAATAACGGGGCCGAGCCGTCGCACCAGCCGACGCGACGGCGAGAGCGGCAGAGGCAGCGGTTCGAGCCAGCAAGGCACGAGCATCGCGTCCGCTCTGCCCACATCCGCATCCACAACCATTTCCAGCTCCGTCGCCACCGCCTATCCTCCGCCGAACATCGAACTGCCCAGATGTGGCTTTCCCGACCTGGCGCGAGGTAGTCGGCATCGCCTCGGTTGCATGAAGACCTAGACAGACCTCGTCCTTGCGACACGGACCTCCCCGCCAATCTGACAACAGTGTCAGCAGCAATTAAAGTCAAGCAATGTCTCGATGTCTCATCTTGACCTGCCAACGTGGGAACCCCCCATCTCACTCGGCAGAAGCCCTGTTGCTTAGACTTTGCAATCCGCAATACGAGGTTCCGCGCCATGACGACGCCCCCAACCTTTACAGCCCTTCCCCGCCGTAACTTCATCCGCGGCGCTGCGGCGCTCGGGGCTGGCGCGGCACTAAGCTTAACGAGCGGCACGGCGCAGGCGGCGGTGCAATCGGGGAACGGCGGCATGCCCGTGCTGCGCGGAAACCGGTTCGACCTGCGGCTGGACCGCATTCGCATCAACAAGAGCGGCACGGAGACCTGGGCCAACGCGATCAACGGCATCGTGCCCGGCCCGGTGCTGAACTGGCGCGAGGGCGACGTGGTCACCATCAACGTCACCAACAACCTGCCGGAGATGACCGGCATGCACTGGCACGGCATCATCCTGCCGAACGACATGGATGGCGTGCCGGGCCTCGAGTTCCCCGGCATCATGCCCGGCGAAACCTTCACCTATCGCTTCCCCGTCGTGCAGAGCGGCACCTATTGGTATCACAGCCACATGGGCTACCAGGAGCAGAAGGGGGTTTACAGCGCCCTGGTGATCGACCCCGCCGGCACCCCGCTGATCCAGGCCGAGCGCGACTACGTCGTGGTGTTGAGCGACTGGATGGATGGCTCACCGCTTCTCGTCCAGAACGACCTGAAGCGCATGCCCGACTACTACAACTTCAACCGGCGTACACTCGGCACGTTCATCTCCGATGTCGAGCAAAGTGGCCTGAAATCGACCGTAAAGGAGCGTTGGAACTGGGCCAACATGCGCATGGACCCGAGCGGTCTCCAGGAGCCGACCGGGGAGGCCTTCACCTACTTGATGAACGGCCTGACCGCGGCGCAGAACTGGACCGGCCTGTTCCAGCCCGGCGAGCGCGTCCGGCTTCGCTTCATCAACACCTCTGCTCAGTCTGCTTACGACGTCAGCATTCCCGGCCTGACCATGGACGTTGTCCACGTGCACGGCAACGACGTGGTGCCGGTGCCTGTGGACCAGTTCCGCATCAACACGGCTGAGACCTATGACGTCATCGTGCGGCCACGAGATGACCGGGCTTACACCATCTTCGCGCAGAACTTCACCCGCAGCGGCTACTCGCGCGGCACGCTGGCGCCACGGCCGGGCATGTCGGCCGCCGTCCCGCCGTTCGACGCGGCCCCGATGCGCAACATGGCCGACATGGGCATGACGATGATGCCGGGCGAGGTTGCCGCCTCCAACCCGGACCACACGCGGATGAACGGGATCATGCCGTCCATGCACGGGGTCACGGACGCGGAGAAGGCGCGCCGCACCGGTTACCAGGAGAAGCTCGGCCTGCCGGAGGTCACCAAATCGCTTAAGCCGGGTGTGGAAAGCCAGTACGTGCTGGACCACTCGTTCCAGCGCCTCGACTTGCCTGGCGACGGGCTGAACCACCTCACGGGAAGCCGCCGCATTCTGACGCTGGCAGATTTGCGCTCAGTCTTCCCCGGCGTTCACAAGGGGCCGGTGACGAAGGAGATCACGCTCACGCTGACCGGCAACATGGGCCGCTTCATCTGGGGCTTCAACGGCAAGAAGTTCTCGGAGGTTGGCCCGATCGACGTGACCCTGGGCGAGCGCTTCCGGCTGCGCTTCGTCAACAGCACCATGATGACGCACCCGATCCACCTCCATGGCATGTGGATGGAGCTGGAGAACGGGCAGGGCGATCACCTGCCCTACCTGCACACGATCAGCGTGCAGCCCGCTGCCAACGTAAGCATGCTGGTGACGCCGCTCGCGACCGGGCAGTGGCCGCTGCACTGCCATTTCTTATATCATTTCGAGGCCGGCATGTTCCGGACGCTCCGAGTCTTGCCGAAGGCCGCCTGAGGTGCGGGGCTTAATCGCCGGGCTCGCGGCCCTGCTGGCGCTCGCCGGACCGGCGCACGCGCAACTGTTCGGCAAGAGCGAGTTCTTCGGCTCTGGCCTCACCTCTGACACGCTGAACGGGGCCGCCCCCTACGGCAGCCCGATCCCGGACAACCGGGTCTATATCCACGGTTTCTTCAACCAGCTCGAGGGCCGGATCGGCGATGGGCAATACCTGCGCTGGGACCTACAGGGTTGGATCGGCAACGATTACAATAAGCTCTGGCTCAAGTCCGAGGGCCGCTACAACCCCGGAAATCGTGGGCGCATGGAGGACGGCGACCACGAGCTGCTATACGACCGGCCCATCAACGAATACTTCGACGTGCAGGCCGGCGTGCGGGTGGACCTGGACAGCGCCAGGACCCGGACCTGGGCGGCGCTGGGCATCCAAGGCCTCTCGGTCGGGTTCTGGAACGTGGAGGCGACGATTTACGCCAGCGCCAACGGGCATTACGCGCTGCGCACCAACGCCTCCTACGACCTCTACTTGACGCAGCGGCTGGTGCTGCAGCCGCAGTTCGAGACCAACTGGTATACCAAGATCGACCGCGCGCGCAGCAACGGCGCAGGGCTGTCGGACATCGATATGGGCCTGCGGCTTCGGTACGACATCACGCGCAAGTTCTCACCCTACGTGGGGGTGGCCTACCAGCGCTATTTCGGCGGAACATCGAGCCTGCGCCGCGAGGGGGGGAGCAAAATCAACGACACCCGCTTCCTGGTTGGCTTGCGAACCTGGTTCTGAAAGAGACGGCAATGGACGGCGGAGGCAATGTCAAGCAGGCAACCATTTACCGCATGGTGATGGACAAGCACATCTGTCCCTACGGGCTGCAAGCAAAGGACCTGCTAGAGCGCGAAGGGTTCACAGTGGACGACCACTGGCTCAGGACGCCCGAGGAAACCAACGCGTTTAAGCGCGAGCACCACGTCGAGACGACGCCGCAGGTGTTCATCGGCGGGGAGCGGATCGGCGGTTACGACAAGCTGCAGACCCATCTGGGCCATCCCCCGCCGGACCCGGAAGCGACCACCTACACGCCGGTGCTGGTGGTGTTCGCGGTGGCAGCGCTGATGGGGCTAGCGACGAGTTGGGCGGCTTACGATGCCCTGTTCACGTTCCGCGCGGTCGAGTGGTTCATCGCCTTCTCGATGTGTATCCTGGCCATCCTCAAGCTGCGCGACCTCAGCAGTTTCGCGACGATGTTCCTGAACTACGACCTGCTGACTCAGCGCTGGGTCCCGTATGCGCGCGTCTACCCGTTTGCGGAGGCGGGCGCCGGCATCCTGATGATCTCGGGAGCGCTCACCATCGTCTCGGCGCCGGTCGCGCTGTTCATCGGCGCCGTGGGCGCCTGGAGCGTGTATCGCGCGGTGTATATCCAGAAGCGCGAGCTTAAATGCGCCTGCGTCGGTGGAGCGAGCAACGTGCCGCTCGGCTTCGTGTCGCTGACGGAGAACCTGATGATGATCGCCATGGGGCTGTGGATGGGCGTGCGCGCCCTCAGCACATGAGGCCGGCAGTTGACCGCTACGACGGCGTCGCGCAGTCGTTCCACTGGGTGGTCTTGCTGCTGGTCGTCGCGCAGTACGCGACCAAGTGGCTGCCGGCCGGGTTCGCCACGATGAGCGAAGGCCAGCTGAATGCCTGGCACCTGGCGATCGGCCCCACAGTCCTGCTGCTGATGCTGTTCCGGCTGGCCTGGCGGCTGACGCACCATACGCCGCCGCCACCCGCCGACCTGCCGGCGCCGCTGCGGCTCCTGTCGCGCGCCACGCACTGGTTGTTCTACGCCATCTTGGTCGTGCTGCCGGTGCTCGGCTGGGTCGCCGCCTCGGGTTACGGGGCCAACGTCACCCTGCTCAAGCTCGTCCCGTTGCCGGCGCTCGTGGCGAAGGACAAGAGCCTGGCCGAGAGCGTCGGCAGCGTGCACGGTGCGCTGGCCTGGGCGCTTCTGGGCGTAATCGCGCTGCACGTGTCGGGTGCGCTCTATCACGCGCTGGTCAAGCAGGACGGCGTGGTGCGACGCATGGTGCCGGGCCGCGGCTGACCCGGGATCAGGCCGCCCGGTTCACCGCGTCGAGCCTGGCTGCACGCTGTTGCCGGGCTGGTTGCGCACCGTACGCCGAAGCTGGCTGCAAGCGGCTGGTAAGCCCTGAGTCTGAGACGTCGCAGCGGTTTGCGGAACGCCGCTGCACCGGTCCAGCTCTTCCTGGAGGGTAGAGGCGGGGGCGCCCTGCCCGTATGCCGACACGCTTGGCGTGCCATAGCCGAGGATGCCGGCTTCCTTGCTTGTCTGGGGGCCTGAGCAGGCGCTCAAAGCTGCCGATGCGACAAGGGCCGCGACAAGGCGTCCAAGCAGGCGAGGGGAATGCATTGAAACCATCGCGTCATCTCCGATAGCGTTGTCATCAGTTCGGCCTTGCCCGGCCCTCAAACAAGAACGTGTGCGTCCGAGGCCCCGGAACCCTTGCGGTGGTGAGCTCGTCGAGACGAAAACCCGCATCTCTGAGCAGAACGTCCATGGGACGGTTTAGGTGGTGATCCTCCAAGGTTTTCGTGGTTCTCCCGCACTTTGCGTGGATTGTGACGGAGTAGGACCGATAGTTGTCTCAGTCGGTATTGGTGCCCAACACACGATGGCATGACAGACTTCTTTCCCATGCCTGGCTGCCGCATTGACCAAGTGGCGCTGGACAGCCCGAACTGCATCTACGTTGCCGCTCACAGCATCATGCCTGGCGCGCGCTGCCCGGATTGTGGTCGGACAAGCCGGTGTTTGCGCAACAGACATCACCGGCAGCCAGCGGACCTGTCGTCACTTGGCCGTGCGACCCACGCCTGCCTGCGGGTACGTCGGTTCTACTGCGACAACTCCCGGCGTGTGAACAAACGCCGAACCAGGACCCCGCTGGTATCAGGCATACTGCATTGATCGCGTTCAGGACAGCGCCGCAACGGTGGGGTCCCGATCAGCGCCGGCCGGCCCCCCCTATCCACCACTTCTCACCGTCAAATCAGTCCGTTGCAGCCGCTTTCGGGAGGAGTCCCGGTTCGGCGCTTATTCATAGTCGGGGCACCAGCCAACTATATCGCGCCCTCCCCTACGCCGTCGCGGGCACCACACAGTTCCTTATGGTCCAGCCTTCTCCGCCACTGAACGGGTGGAGAAGGCAGCTTATTGCTGAAGCCGGTCCGCAGCCCGGGCCAGTGTGGCTTCCTAGCAGCCTGTCGGGGTGAGGTTGCGAGCGTTTTTGCGTGCCTGGGTCAATCGTGCGTTGCTGGGTGGCGCTGAAGCGGTTCTTGGCGGTCGAACTCGCTGACTGAAGAGTATGGCGGCCAGAATGGCACTATGGCGCCCCGCGGCGGTGCCATCCCAGGCCCAATTGGCGCGCGTCCGCCTCAGTTTGTGACCGCAAGGACGAACATCCGCTTCATGTTCCACGCCATGGTCACGAGGGTCCACTCGGCACGGACATTGTCGAGGCCGCGCAACAGGAACTGACGGAAGCCAAGCACGGACTTGATGATGCCGAATACTGGCTCGGGCGTCTGCTTGCGCAGGGCGTAGCGCTTCTTGCCCTCGGGCGTCTGTAGGCGGTGGCTCATCGCCGCAAGCGGCGTGGGGTCCTGCGGCGGCGATGGCGGCTCGGCAAGACGCTCGTCGAGCGGGGGGTGATGGGCCTCGCGCCCCGTCGCAATCACCGGCTCGATCCCTGCCGCGGCACAGGCGTTGACGTTGCCCTCGCTGAAATACCCATTGTCCGCCAGCAGCTCGCCGACCTTGCCCAGGTCCTTTGGCAGGCCAGCGATCTTGTCCAGCATCGGCTCAAGCTGCTGCTTGTCGTTCGGCGCTTGGGTGACATCGGCCGCGATCACCAGCAGGCTCCCCGCAGCGACTGCTGCCTGCGCGTTATAACACTGCTCGAACCCGCCGCCTGCCACCGGCATGATGCGCGATTGCTCGTCCGTCAGGTTGACCTGATCGGTCGGGAGCGGCCCCTCAGCCGGCGGCTGCGGCACGCGACCGCGGGGCTTTTTGCCCGTCGCTGCCGTCTTGGCCGCCCGCTGCGCCATCTTCGCGTCATGTTCAGCCTGCTCGCGCGCATGGCGCTCCTTAGCCCGCGCTTCGATCGTGGACTTTGCGGCGGCAATCGCCGCCAGGCGCGTCTCGCGCCGCGCCAGTTCTTCGGAGATCGACATCCCGTCCGGCACATCGGCCTGATCGGCCGCCGCGGCCTTCGCCAGCAGGTCCGCGACCTCGGCCTTCAGCTGCGCCTCGATCTTGCCCGCATGCTCATACGACAGCGCGCTGTGACGGCTGGCGTTGGCGTGGATCTTGGTCCCGTCCAGCGCCACCGTGCCCAGCTTCAGCACGCCCATCTCGCGGGCCACGCCCAGCACCTGAACGAACAGGCCTTCGATCTGCGGCAGAAAGCGCCGCCGGAACGCAGCGATCACGTCGTGATCGGGATGCTCGTTGGCCGCGATGAAGCGGAACGCCACGGAGTCGTAGGTCGCCCGCTCCAGCCTCCGGCTGGAAAACACGCCCGTTGCATAGCCATAGATGATGAGGCCGAGCAGCAGTTGCGGGTGGTAGGACGCCTCCCCCGATCCACGGTAGCTGCCAGTCATCGCCCGCAAGTCCAGCCCTGCGACCACCTCCACGACGAACCGGGCCAGGTGCCGCTCCGGCAGCCACTCGTCCACTGAGGGCGGCATCAGGAAGCCAGTGTCGCGGTCGATCAGGCGGAAGTTGCTCATGCAGGAGGTGTCCGGACGGAGAGGCAGGCGAATCGATCCACCAATCCTACAGCGTGCATCCGCGTCGCGCTAAGTCCGACAGGCTGCTAGAGCCGATGCTGGACCAGATCGCCGCCTTGCCCGATGCGCTTGGCCGGGTTGGCGCGTTGCTTGCGGACAACGGGTATTTCAGCGAGGCCAACGTGGAAGCCTGCGCCGCGGCGGGGATCGATCCGCTGATCGCGATGGGGCGCGACGCGCATCATCCCTCGCTCGGGGAGCGTTTCGCCGAGCCACCGCCGCCGCCGCAGGACCCCACGCCGCTTGCGGCAATGGGCCACCGCCTCCAGACGCCCGAGGGCAAGCGGCTCTATGCCTTGCGCAAGCACACGCCTGAGCCGGTGTTCGGCATCATTAAATCGGTGCTTGGGTTTCGACAGTTCCTACTCCGCGGCCTCGACCGTGTCCGCGGCGAGTGGACCCTCGTGACCATGGCGTGGAACATGAAGCGGATGTTCGTCCTTGCGGTCACAAACTGAGGCGGAAGCGCGCCAACTGGGCCTGGGATGGCACGGCCGCGGGGCGCCACGGCGCCATTCTGGCCGCCGTACTCTTCAGCCAGCGAGTTCGACCGCTAAAAACTGCCTCAGCGCCACCCAGCAACGCACGATTGGCCCAGGCACGCAAAAACGCTCGCAACCTCACTCCGACAGGCTGCTAGCCGCCATTATTCATCAGGCCGGAGCGACCCCGGGCAGAGACAGGCGTTTCTCGCGTGATGGTTGTGCGGGCGTGCGGGGTTGTTGCCACCTCGGGGGTGGCATGCTGTCGGCGC
>JAABUS010005146.1_pt1 | contig 17635 bp, 16 predicted proteins | sample 5560161 | NCBI WGS metagenome assembly JAABUS01 (sample SAMN10711885, study PRJNA513376) | rock metagenome | isolation source: Antarctica rocks | place: Antarctica: Victoria Land, Trio Nunatak nord | collected 2016-01-04
TGTGCCGATTCTATCACCCATACCGTACAAATTACAGGTGTTCCGGGCCAGCTTTTTGTGCCGAATGCCTTTATGCCAACCAGCAGGTTCAGCGAGATAGTTACTTTTAAAGCCAAAGGTTCGGGTATTAAACGCTGGCGGATGCGGGTATTTAACAAATGGGGACAAGTGATTTGGGAAAGCACCAAACTAACCGCACGCGGCGAACCCGCAGAAGGCTGGGACGGCATGATGAACGGCGCGCCAGCCCCGCAGGGCGTTTACGTTTGGCAAATAGAAGCAACCTACCTGAACGGCAACGACTGGGAAGGCATGCGCTATAAAGGCAGTGCGCCCAGCCGAACCGGTGTCATCCATTTGATTCAGTAGTTCTGTTGTTGGTTTTAGGTTGATAAAAGAAGTATCTTAGTTACAAGTATCATACTTCTTTTATCAACCTTTTTAATAGAATTAAAAATTGAAAGATTGGAGTTGTAAATCTGACCAGCGGGTTTTGATAGTTTAGCAAGATTAAAAATTTTATGTTTAAAGGGATTTTATCATCCCTCGAAATTACCATGCTTATTTTATTTCGGCCACACCTTCCAAAACCATAGGAAACCTGCTGAATAATGCTGCATCATGTCCGGGAATAATGAATTTAATGTTGTTTACCAGCGTTTTCATCCGCTCCATGGCTTTTACATATCCTGCCGGGTCTAAAGTACCGCCAGTTGAGGCAGGGGCTAAATGTTCCAAATTGTAATATATCCAGATATTATCGGATGCAAGAAGCACTTTATTAATACCTGTTTGAACAAGCACATATTGGGAGTTAAAAGTATGCCTCGATCCTGTATAAACGGTAATTCCTGGTAGAATTTGCTTATTATCGCCCTCCACCAGAGTCAACTTGCCATCCAGGTTTAGATCAACCAATTTCCGTACATCTCTTTTAGCAAAACCGCCGTTACTGCCTTCTTTTTGCCAGGCTGTGCCCACAAAACCATCAAAATCTTCTTTTTGAATCCAAAGATGGGCATTTGGGAACAAGCTTATACCATCAATGTGGTCCCAATGTGGATGACTAAGAATAATATCAGTAATATCTCCTGGCTTTACTCCTAATTTCAACAGTGCTGAATCAGGCCTCGTGTAACCTACAATTTTAAATTCTTTAGCATCTTCCGTGTCGCCTAAAAACCCTGCATCCACTAAAATATTTTTACCATTGTTCTCTTTAATAAGCCAAACCATGAAGTCAATTTTAACCTTTTCTGTTTTTGGCGCGCCATCTGCCCAGTCGGCCTCGGAAAAGGGATAACCGGAACTGGCAAACTTTATCGCATAAACTTTATATATCAAGTTCTTCTGGGCATTTGCAATCAGTGTTGCCAGTAAAATTGCAATAACAAGTAGTACCTGTTTTTTCATCATAATTGTGAGGCTCTTATAAATTGAATAATTACCAAAGGTAGTTTAAAAAAGTAGCTTTGTTAATGAACACGTTTGTAGTACACCTTGAAACAGAAGCACAGGAAAAAGCGGTTAAAGCAGTTTTGGAAGCTTTGCATATCAACTTTGAACAGGAAGCAGATGAAACTGAATATTTGATGTCTCCGCCTACTATGGTTGCAAGGATAGAACAAAGTGAAAAGGATATTAAGGCTGGCAAAGGTGTAAAGGTTGATATTACATATCTCACCTCAAAACAGGCAATAGGCAATTGAAAACAGGCAGCCGAAATACTTCTTTTATCATACAAAAATCCACAAGTCAACCATACTTATCTAAATCCAAAACTTGCAATAGTCAACTAAAAATTCACAACCCGCATTTCCCCAAATCCAAATTAACTTTTTCTACTTTACAAATCCCTTGCTGATTCCCAAAAGAATTGGTTACAAAAGTAATCACCTCCGCAATTTCAATCGGGCTTAATTGTGTTTGTGCAGGCATTTGACTATTGTACAATTTTCCGTTCACTTGGATCGTATCTTTTAAACCATTCTGCACAATACAAGCCAATTGGTTTTTATTTTTCCGGAGATAATCTGCTTCTTTTAAAGGCGGAAACAAAGTACCCAAACCTTCGCCGTTTTCGGCATGGCAGTTTTTACATTGCGTTTGATAAATGTTTTTTCCCTGGATAAAATATCGGCCGTATTCAATTTCCGATTCACTTTGGCAGGAAATAAGAACAGTAGCAAGTAGAAAGACACAAGTAGCAAAACAGGCAAAGACTGATTTCATGCTTTCTGGTTTTCTTCGTCCATCAGCACTTTGACATCCACAATCAATTGGTCAACCTGCTTTTTGTCCGTACCGTCATAAGCTCCGCGCACGCGTCCTTTTTTATCCACCAAAACCAGCCAGCCTTGGTGTACATAACCGCCAGGGGCTTCTTTGCTTTCGGACACGGAAACCAAATAATTCTTTTCGGCCAATTGGTAAACGTCTTCCTTTTTCCCTAACAAAAAATACCACTGATCGGCTTTTGCGCCCAGTTTCTCTGCATATTCCTTCAAAACCGGAATGGTATCGTGCCGCGGGTCAATCGTAAAAGAAACCAATTTAAAATCCGGTTTGCCTTCGTAAGCTTTAAAAACCGAAAGCATGTTGCGCTGCATCGTCGGGCAGATGGACGGGCAGGAAGTAAAGAAAAAATCGGCCACATAAATCTTCCCGTCTAAGTTCTTTTCGCTGATCGTTTCCCGGTTTTGATCCACAAAACTAAAAGGCGGAATGGTGGCGTAAACGGTATCCGTTACTTGTTTGCCGTCCACTGTTTTGGTAATAGGCTGCCGATTGCCATAAATAGGCAATTTGGTTTCTTTAACTTTATTATTGCAAGAGGCCAAAGCCAGCAAAGCCATCACTGGCCAGATCAGTTTTTTCATTTCTTTTTGTATTTTAACAAGTACTGGTTTGATGATTGGATAACGGAATTATACTGCGCTTTGATTTGCGTAACTATCTTTTTTTGCTGATTTAAATATTGCATAATTTCAGCGTGCGGTTTCCCGCTGAAATCCGGGTTGTATTGGTGCATCCAATCGCTCATGCTGTCATCCACTTTCAAAATCTGGCTACTTAAATTGCGAATCGTTTTGTTTTCTGTGGCAGTGTCCAAAGTTGGATATGCTTTTTTTAGGCTGTCTTTTTTCAGGACTAAAGTATCCAGTTTCATTTTGTTTTGCATCGCGGTTTCGCCCGCTCCCATCACCTTTTCGTGCAAATCCATCACCTGGCTTTCCAAAGCTTTTTCTTCTTTTTTGGAATCTTTGCAAGCTGTAAAAACGAGCAGCAAAGCAAAAAGTATTGATTTATTTTTCATTATTGTAATTTTAGTTTGATTGTTTTTCGACCAGGTCCATACCGCATTTCGGACAAACGCCTGGTTTGCTTTTGACAATTTCCGGGTGCATTGGGCAAGTATATTTGATGCTGTTTTTATCGGCGGAAATTGTATCCTCTGTGTTTTTGACAGTTTGCTTATGGCCTTGATTACAAGCCAGAATTGAAACAATTAAACAAGCAAAAAAGGTCATTTTTTTCATATTGACAAATTTTTAAACAGATTTATTTCCGATAAAAGAAGCAAAGCCAAACAGCGAAACTACCAAAACACCCAGAGCTGCCAGCATACTTACCAGATCCCGGATGTCTTTTCCTGCCCAGCTCATGCCAAAATATTTATGCAGAAAAATAAAAGACAAACCTTCTGCGCGGTCAATCCCGGCAACAGTTGTTGAAAGTTTGGACGAAGTGGTTTCGATGTACCAATTCTCCTGGTTCGGGTAACCAATCTTTTCTACTGGCAAACGCTTGTTGATAAAGCCGTATTCGTTGTCAAACTGTTTAATTTGTGTTACAACTATCGGTTGATCAATTATTTCATGTTGATTAGAATTACGGTAAAAGTTACTTAGATATAGAGCATATTGCTGATCGCCGTTAGGCAATTCTCTTCCGCTTTTTGCATCCAAGTATAAAACTTTTTTTTGCTTGTTCAGCACTTGGTAATAAACATGGTTGTTGAAACGGACCAATGCTGTTTTTAGCACACTAAAGTTTGCAACAGGTAATTTTAAATTGGATAAGATCAAATCTTTCCTGTTGATCAATTGTGCATATTGCATTTTTTCCGGTTGGATATTACGCAGTTTCACCAGCAAATGAAACGCGCCGCTGACAACAAAAGTAAACATTACAAAGGAAACAATTAATCCAATTTGCCGATGAAAACGGTGCAGAAAACGCTTGTCTTCCCGGTCTGCTGCTTTCTGTTTTTGCCTGATCAATTTGAATCTTTTCCAAAACAAACCATAAACCGTTAAACCACTAACAAGCGACAAAAACATAATGCTTACGATAATCAGCAGCACAATAATCCTGAATCTTTCGCCTCCAATTACAGCCAGAAACTGCCAGGTATGGAATTGTTCAAAAATCCATAAAAAAGTTTTGCGTGTATTGTTGTTGAAAGTTGCCAATCTGCTTTGGCTGGTTTCCACATAAATATCCATCCCATCTGGCCGGTCGAAAGAAACCTTCCAAACCGGCAGCAAATGATTGATGGGCTGATATTTATCATCAAAACCCGTTTGCAATCGTGCTTCTTTTACCGGTGTTTTTTTGTCGTTTGTAAAATACCGCGCCAGATATATGGCATAACTACGGTCTCCGTTTGGAAGCAGGTTTCCGTTGTCGGCCGAATAATATTGATAAGAACTGTCGCGGTTTAAAACCTGGTAAAAAGTAGATTGATCAAAATTGACCAAACTGAAATTTCTGATCTCTGTCAGATGATTTCGGTCTAAAATTTCTTGTAAAGAAAGCTGCGGTTTCATCTGATCCTGCGTTAAAGGCCGGAAAACTTCCTGCGGAATGAACGGCCGGAACCAGTTGGCCATGAAGGGATGCGATAAACCGCTGATCGTCCAGAATATTACCGGAACCAGCGCGGTCAAACTTAAAATCCGGTGCCATTTGTAAAAGTTCCGTTTGGCCGCCGGCTTTGTTTTGCTGTCTTTCCCTGCTAGGGAAGTTTCTGCGGATGCTGTTTTTATCGACATAAAATCAATGTTTGGAAAAGGAATAACTGATGCCTAAAGTGTAAATCCTTGGCGGCGCGGCATTATACGTATCGCCGTACTGATTGCTGGTTACCGTGGTTGCGTAAAGTTGGTTGGTGAGGTTGAGTACGTTCAGCCAGATGCCTGCCCCTTTGAGCATCTCTTTTCTAAAATCATACCCAAAGCGCAGGTTGTAAATAGCATAGCCTGAATAAGTTTTGGTGTTTGACGGGTTGGTAAAATAGGAGTTGATGTGCTGCCACTCTCCCGCGACGCGGAAACCTTCTAAGTACATAGGTTTATAAGTGATTTCGGAGTTGGCGATCCAGGCCGGCGCATTGTTCATGCGGTTGCCGTTGTAACTGATGACATAACTTTTTCCCGTCGAATAATTGGTGCGTACTTCGCTATAATCCAGATAAGTATGCTTTGCATTTGTACCGCTAAAACGGAACGATACTTCTTTTACCGGCAAAAAATTGATACTATATTCAATTCCGCGATGCCTTGTTGCACCAGCGTTTTGGTTTTGCGTTGTATTGTTTGGCAGCAACTGGTTGATGATCTCGTTTCGCCCTTCCAGATCGTACAAGCTCAGTTCCAAGTACAGTTTTTTATCCAATGCAGAAAACCATCCGCCCAACTCATAATTGTTATAAGTAGCTTGTTTCAATGATGTTAATTGCCTTGAACTGTATAAATCCCCGGTTTCCGGTGGTTGGAAACCAACGCTGTAATTGGCGTAAAAACCTTTGTTGTTCCCCAGGTCATAAGTCAATCCCAACTTGGGCGCAACAATATTAAAATTGTTGGTTTCCTGCTGTTTGTATTTGGTGTTGCCGGGCGGCAGCCCGTTGCTGAAATTATAATGTACACGATCATAACGCAAACCCATCACCACCCGCAAAGCCTCAACCGGTTTCAACTCATACTGTGCATAAGCTGCCGTGTTGAAGAGCTTAATCTTGTAATCGTCTATGTAAGTACCTGTGTTGCTAAAACCGGTGTAGTAATTATTCTCAATATCTTTTGTGATGTTGAGATATTGGGCATAATAAGAACTCGGACTGTCATCCAAATAAGCACCAAGAATCAACCTGGAATGCAGGAAATCAAAATCTGTTCGGTGCTGCGCCAAAAAGCCATAACTTTTAAATTTCTGGTCGTTCACCTGCCCGTTGGAACTTAAATATTTTCCGACTGAGTTCCGCACATCGGCAATAAAATAACTGGGCAATTGTGCTGTAGAGTTATCCCGAAAAAATGCCGTAAAAAAAGTATTGCTCTTTTCGTTCCAGGCATGTTCCAAACGGGCGCTTGTGCGGAAGGCATTTACTTTTCGGTAAGTAAAACCCTGGTTCGAGCCGTAACTCCGGTTATAAAAATGCGCACTGTCTAAACTTCCCGGCGTTTGTGTGTTGAGGTAATTGTAAGTTGCGGCAGCGGTCAAACGGGTTTTAGGGTCAAAATCATACGTAGCTTTTATATTGCCCGAATATTTATCAAAATCCGAATAATCTTGCCAGCCGTTTTTTTGGTGCGCCACATAACCGCCAGCATACAAACCAAACTTTCCACTGGTAAAACCAGCATTTGCATCCACCCTTCTGTAATGGTAATTATCACCCTGGACGCTTACATTTCCAGCATAACCCGAAGGCGGGTTTTGGGTGATGAAATTGACCGCGCCGCCAATGAAATTGCTGCCGTAAAGCGAAGACGCCGGTCCTTTGATCACTTCAATATCCCTTACGCCCGACATATTGATCTCGTACAAAGAATTATGGTTAAAAATCCCAGTCGGACGGATTGGCAAACCATCTTCCAGATACAGATACAAGGCGTTGTAAGTGATGGGCTGACGAATCGCCATCGTATGCTGTTCGTTGCCCAGGTCCACCATGTAAACGCCTGCAACTTTGTTCAGCAACTGGTACAGAGCTGTGGCTTTGGTATCCCGGATTTGGGTTGAAGTGATCTTGCTGATGGCAATCGGCGCATCCTGTCGCGCCTGCCTTTCCCGGCTGGCAGAAACGATAACCGGTTGCAGATCCAACGCAGCAGGTTGAAGTTCTATGTTTGATATTGAAGGTGCATCATCAACCAAAGCCACATTATAACCAACCATCGAAAACCGGATTTTAACCATTCCTGCCGGTAATTGAACTTGGTATTTACCCTGGGCATTGGTTTGGGCAAGGTTTTTAAAAGTATTCGGATCAGCCGTATTTGCAGCGCTAATGACCACGCCGAGCAAAGGTTCGTACGTAATTGCATCCGTAACGGTGCCTTTTAATTGGTTTTGGGAATAGGCAGCAGATGAAAATATAAAAAAGAACAGGTAAAAGAAGTATGGTTTCATAAAGAATACAAGGGGTTTTTCCCCCGATAAAATCAGTAAATCAGATAATTAAACAGAAGCTGTTCATGTTCAGGGTTTGCTTGTTGTTTTTAGGTTGATTAACCTGTATTGCTATTGGGGGAATTATAAAACAGGTTTCTGGCCTCACCCCCCCGCCCTCTCCGAAGGAGAGGGAGCCAAACACAAGCCTATCTAAACGATAGAAAAGTAGCAAACTATGCTACCTCTCCTTCGGAGAGGGCTGGGGTGAGGCTTTTTTATGCCCTAAAAGAAGCATCCAATATCAAAACAACAACAGAGAAAACCCTAAACAAAGCATAGCTAAAGGCTGAAAAACGCAGTAATTTCATTCATAAAAAATCGAACAAAAAACAACAGCCTTAAAAATTTTAATTATGCTGCTTGCGGAGGGCGAAAGATGGCGCCGTGGTTTGGTGTTGGGAAGGTATCATGATAAGGCGTTACAATAATCTGCAACAGCGAAGTATGAAACTTTAATGAAGAAGTTGCTGCGAAATCACTTTCCTGAAAAAGGCTTTTTTGCGTCCGACGTTCTTCGCTTTTCTCCTTTTCTTCGGCCTGCTTCACCTTTTTCATCAGGTAACATTTGCCGTTGCAATGGAGCCAGGGCTTGTCCCGGTTTTCACACAAACTTGCGGCGATGTATTTTTGGTTCATCCCGAAACAGGAATATACGAATAGCCGGCTAAAATTAGCCGAGATCACTGCCACAAGCAGCAAAAGGGAAACCACACGCCGAAGCATCATCGGGCGCAAATGTAAGTAGCAAAACTTTATGATTCAAGGTTAAGAGCCTGTTTAAAATTTGTTCAAAATATTTTCTATGCTTCTTTTATCACCCAAAAAATGGTAAGCGTTTGGTTTTGGATTTAAAAGAATTAATGTAAACACTAATTTTTATAAGGTAAAAGAAGCATTGATATTTTCTCCTGTATAAATTTAAACAGGCTCTAATTTATTAACCATTTTTACTTTGGCTGCTTCTCAAAATAAAAATGTATTTTCGGATTTATGTGAAGACAATTTAAAAAAGAACCGTACAACGCTACATGTTTTTTATCCTTTCCAAATTACTGGTCTATTTTCTTTCCCCGTTTTGCTGGATCATCACGCTGCTGCTTGCAATCTGTTTTATCAAAAACCGAAAATACCAACGCCGCGGTTTTATAACTGCCTTGGTTTTGTTGTTTGTTTTTTCGAACAGCTTTTTGTTAAACCATTTTACCAACTTTTGGGATATTGCACCAGCTCAATCAAAAGACACCAAAAGCTATAGTTGTGCCTTGATTTTGGGTGGATATGTTTCCAGTGACGAGGCTGGAAACGGCTATTTTAACGGTGCGGCAGACCGCTATATTCAAGCCATTGAACTAAAAGAAACCGGCCATGTATCCCACTTGCTTTTCACCGGCGGTAATGCAAGTTTAATGCCCGACGGATTTATAGAGAGCAATTGGATCCGTTCGGAAATAAAACCTTTTCATTTTCCGGACAGCACCTTGCTATTTGAAAAACGCTCGCGCAACACGATAGAAAACATCCAATTTTCAAAAGTTATTTTACAAGTTAAGCATTTGCCGCCGCCTTATTTGCTCATTACTTCGGCTTTCCATATGCGCCGGGCTTTGCTGATCTGCAAAAAAGCCGGCCTAAATGTTGTCCCCCATCCTTGCAATTATTCTTCGGCCAAAAGAAGTATTTCTGCGGATGATTTTATTCCATCCGGAGAAACCCTTGCCGGATGGAACGGCTATCTCAAAGAATTGGTGGGTTATATGGTTACTTCTTTTAAGGACTAAAATTTAACGTTCGATTATGCTTTTTAATTCTTACCCCTTTTTAATTTTTTTCATTGTCGTTACTTCCTTGTATTTTATATTTCCGTATCACAAAAGATGGCTATTGCTGTTATTGGCAAGCTGTTATTTTTACATGTCTTTTGTGCCCGTTTATATCCTGATACTTGGGTTTACAATTGTGATCGATTATTTTGCCGGGATTGAAATTGAAAAGGCAAAAGGAAGACAAAGAAAACTATTTTTAATACTGAGTTTGGCAGCGAATATCGGCGTCTTGGTTTTTTTTAAATACTTCAATTTCATCAATTTCAATTTAACTTTTTTATTCCATAGTTTCAATCGGAACAATCCGCTGCCCTATTTATCCATCCTTTTGCCTATTGGTTTATCGTTCCATACTTTTCAGGCCATGAGTTATACCATCGAAGTGTACCGTGGTAACCATCCGGCCGAAAAACATTTTGGTATCTATGCTTTGTATGTGATGTTTTATCCGCAATTAGTGGCCGGGCCGATAGAACGGCCGCAAAATATTTTATACCAGTTTAGGGAAAAACACGATTTTAATTATGCCAATGTAACGGGCGGATTAAAACTGGCGGCCTGGGGATTGTTTAAAAAAGTAGTTATTGCCGACCGGCTTTCCATCGTGGTGGATTCTGTTTACAACCATCCGCAAAGCTTCAATAGTTTAAGTTTGATCCTGGCAACTATCTTTTTTGCTTTCCAGATTTACTGCGATTTTTCCGGCTATTCTGATATGGCCATCGGCATTGCCAGGGTGATGGGTTTTAAACTGATGACCAATTTCAACAAGCCTTACCAAGCTAAAAGTTTGAATGAGTTTTGGCAATGCTGGCATATTTCGTTGTCTTCCTGGTTCCGCGATTATCTTTATATTCCTTTGGGCGGCAATCGGGTGGGCATACCAAGATGGTATCTCAATTTGTTTATCGTTTTTCTGATCAGCGGTTTATGGCATGGCGCCAGTTGGACTTTCATTATTTGGGGCGCTATGCATGGCTTTTATTTAATCTTTGCCTTGCTGACTAAAAACTTTCGGGAGAAAATCAGCCATACTCTTTTTATCGATAAAATTTCTTTTTTACCCACGCTTACCACGTTTCTGTTGGTGGCTTTTGCCTGGATATTTTTTCGGGCCAATACGGTACGATCAGCTTTTTATATCGCCGGGCACATTTTTACCGGCATTCCTGACCTCATCAAAAATCATCAACATCTGATCCAGGATTACAGCTTAAACAATAAAGGAATGATCTTGTGTATCCTGCTGATCCTGTTTTTGGAAACCGTACAATACCTCCAAAGCAAAATAAACTTAGTCCAAAAACTCATGCAAAAACCTTTTTACATTCGCTGGGCTGTCTATTATATCCTTTTGATTTTGATTGTGGTTTTTGGGGAATTCTCTCAACGTCAGTTTATATATTTCCAATTTTAAAACGTGAAAAAGTTTTTCCAAAAAGCATTGATCCTGATTATTCCAATTGTAGTTTTACTGATTGTGGCTGTCTTTTTACCACCCAAGTCGAGTAAACAAAACATGCTTTATGCACAAATTGATAAAAATGAATTGTTGAAAAATACGCCAGGCCCAAGGATTATTTTTGTTGGCGGCTCCAACTTAGGTTTTGGTTTGGATAGTAAACGGATCAAAGATTCATTGCATATCAATCCAATTAATACGGGCATCCATATCAATATTGGTTTAAAGTACATGCTTTCCAATACTTTAAAATATATCAAAGCCAATGACCTGGTCATTTTATCTGCAGAGTACCAGCAGTTTTACGGAAATTTAGCTGATGGTGAAGGAGAGCTTTTTTCTTTAGTAACCGATGTTGTACCCCAAAGCAAAAACTTACTGGATACTAAACAATATTTTAAGCTGATGACTTTGGTCCCGGAGTTTGCACAATCCAAGTTGCAGCCCCGATTTTTGTTTTACAAGTATCCGCAAGATACTATTATTGGCAGATATGACCGCAAAGCTTTTAACCAATATGGCGATGCAACTGTACATTGGAAACTTCCGGCAGAAAACCCAAAACCATATCCTGCAATTACAGCAGGTTTTAATGAGAATGCCTTACAAAATCTGATTCATTTCCGCAATGTTTTGTATCAGAAAAAAGCAAAATTGTATATTACTTTTCCGGGTTATCAATCTACATCTTATAAAAACAACTTAATCCAAATCAAACAAATTCAGCAGAAATTAAAAGACAATCATTTTGTATTGATCTCAACGCCTGAGGAATTTATGATGCCGGATAGTTTGATGTTTGACACGCCTTATCACCTCACAAAAAAAGGCGTGAATTTGCGTACAGGTTTGTTAATCAAGGATTTAAAAAAAATTATAAATCTAAATGTTATTTTTCCACTTTCGTTTGATACCCAATAACAAATTTCAATCATTTTTAAGGCATAAAAAAAGCATGACAATTATTTTCACGACAGGAGAACCCTTCTTCAAATAAAATTATAAATCTCATCTTGTTTGAAGAAGATTTCTTCCGTTGGTCGAAATGACAAAAAACCTAAATTTCAGATGCTTCTTTTATCTGCCTAAAACCTAAGGCAATTGAGATAACACGCCCCAGCCGGTGCATGCGTCCCAGCCCTTTCCGGCCGCGTAACCGGTATTGGTTTGTGTGGTTTTGTTATCGCCAGAAGTAATGTCCCGGCACAAATTTGGCGTGGAGTACAAAACCGGATTGATAAAGCCAGCCGGTTTTCCTTTTTGCTGGTTGATCAGCGCAATCAACCCGGCCATCAGCGGTGCCACGGCACTTGTTCCGCCGATTACAAATTGTTGTCCGTCAACCAAAACTTTATAACCTGTACTTGGGTCGGCATCTCCGGCAACGTCAGGCAGGCCTCGGCCTTTAAAGTTTGTATTTAAAGATACGGGGATATTGGTGTTGGCCTGATAATCCGGCAAAGGGAAAAAATCACTCACACCACCGCCCGTTGCCGAGTTGCTGGCGGCGTGCCAAACCGTTTCTGAAGTGATTTTATCACTACTGTCAGTCAGCAATTTGGTGCCGCCGCAAGCCAAAACATACGGACTGGATGCCGGAAAATCTACATGCACTTTGCCATCCGTTACACCATCGCTGGAGCCGTTATCGCCGGATGCAACACAAATCGTTACGCCCAATAAAGCAGCAGCTTTAAAAGTTTCGTTAAAGTTGGTCATGGCCTGCTGCGTCCAGTTCATTTCTGCCGCTCCCCAGCTAATGGAAACCACCGAAGGTTTATTGGTGGTATCGTGTACCGCTTTGGTAATGGCATCCAGAAAACCCTGATCCGTATTCGGCGCAAAATAAACTACCAAAGTTGCTTCTTGCGCTACGGCGCCTGCCACTTCAATGTCCAGCAGTACTTCGCCATCTGCACTATTGGGCGTAGTCGGTGCGTTCTTGCCGCCATCAACCGATACTGCTTTTACCACCGGTTTTTTTATGCCAAGTGTTTTAAAGTAATTGGTAATATCGGCCGTTTTGTAACCTCCGCCCAATTCGATAATAGCAATGCACTGGCCTTTCCCGGTTACGCCTGTAGGGAAACCATATATTTTAGCTAACTGATCTCCTGTGTAAGATTGTGTCGAAGCATGGCTTACAATTTTATTATCAGGTTTGTAAACCTGGAACATCGGACGGGCTGCCGGGCGTTCATCAAAACCAAAAACACCGGTAATGATCGCTTCCAGGTTTTCGGGAATATGAATATCACCTGTCCTCACCCGGAATTGTATGCCTTCTTTGTTTTCAGTATCATGCAGATCCACGACAAACGCTTCTTCAAAATCGCTGATCTTGCCTTTTAAAATAACGCTCCGGCGTGCTAAATCAACAGTAATTGTGGTCAGATGATGCTCATGTGCATAAGCTTCTACTACATCGGCATCTTCCTGCGAAGCACCAAACTCATTCTGATAGTCTTCGCGGCTAATAACTTGCCTGGCGGCAAGTGCTTCATCAATCGATTTCTTTCTGCGGATACGGACCGTAACTTCTATAAACGTTTCCGGATCAATTTTTTTAAGTTCTGTTTCTACAGGAGCTACCCGGGTGCTTCCTTTTAGGATAACTTTTTGTTGATTTTTCATGCTGGTCAATTTTTTATAAAGGTAAAAATTAAAATGAATTTTTACTAAAAATATTAGTAATTTATTTTTTATGATACTGTTTTTATCGGCATAAAAACAGCATCCTTTACAGCTTTTGAAACCCGTGTTTTTAAATTTTATTTTATATCTGCCATAAAATTAACCAAAAAAAGAAAGCCGGATTTTCCAAAGAAACAAATATATGTTTTTAGGAAAATCCGGCTTCACCGCTTTTAACTATGCTTGTTTTATCGACCTAAAATAAAGCTTACATTTTATTGTTATTGGCCGTATTTTTTTTGTTGATAGCTGTATTTAATGTTTCTGCTGCTGATAAGTGCATTTTTAGAACCGGCAAGGTTTTCACGGCAAAAGCTTTCAAATCAGGATCTTTTAAAGTGGTGGTGGCTTTTTCAAAATCAGCCACATCTTTTTTATGGGCAGCCACTATAATATCCATAAATTTCAAATCAAAACCGGCACTGCTTTGCAAGCTTAAAGAATCTACCCGGTCTTGCAAATCTTTTCCCAACGCTGGCATACTGTTCAGTTTTTTTCCATTTGCAATTTTTTTAAGTTCTGCATCTGCCTTGGTGTGGTCTTTAACCATCATCGCGCCAAATTCTTTTACTTTTTGGTTCAAAGCGTTGCGTTCTGCCAGTTGCCCCAACTGCACTTCCAGCATTCCGCCTTGTGCAGCCGTGTTTACAAAACCAGCATCGGCCGTATTCACCTGCAAAATATCCGTGGTTTTAACCGTATCGGCCAAGGCAACTTTTTGTGCCTGTTCTTTTTTAGCATCACTTTGTCCGCACGAAATAACCAGCAAAGAAACAGCAAGTAGCAAGTAATGGTTGTATTTTTTCATATCGAAGTTATTATCAGATCCAAGCTTACAACTATGTAGAAATTGATTTGTTTTTACAGAAACGAGGTTTGAAGTGCGAGGAGCGGTTTGGCGGGTTGTTAATCTTTCCGCTTTTGCTTTGATGTTTTCGATTTGTCTTTCGCTCTCCGTTCCTAATTCCTCACACCTCAATCCTATTCCCTATCTTCGCGCAGCAAAACGTTCTGCCGCTCCAAGGTTTTCCTTCGGGGAGGAAAGTCCGGGCAGCACAGGGCATCCTGCTTCCTAACGGGAAGGCGCCATGCGGATGGGCGACAGCAAGTGCCACAGAAAATAAACCGCCGCGATTTATCGGGGCAAGGGTGAAAACGTGCGGTAAGAGCGCACGGCCTGGCATGGCAACATGCCTTGCGGTAAACCTCAGGGGCTGAAAGGTCAAATAGGTTCCGGTAACCAAAGAAAGCGGCCCGCTTTCGTTGCCAACGCAACGCCGGAACGGGTAGGCTGATTGAGGTGAGAGGCGACTTTCATCCCAGATAAATGGCAGAAACCCGGGCAACCGGGCACAGAACCCGGCTTACAGGTTTGCTATCCGTATTTTTATATCAAACCCTTTTCCGCAACCGGAGAAGGGTTTGTCTTTTCAAAGGCAAAAATTCTATCTTAGCGGCAAAATCACACTACTCCTTTTAAGGAACAAAAATTAATGTCGAAAATTCTGATTGTAGATGATGAACGCGCTATCCGCAGTACCCTGCGGGAGATTTTGGAGTACGAGGATTATCAGGTAGATGATGTGGACAATGGTATTGACGGGCTGAACCTGATAAAAAAAGGAGATTACAACTTGGTGCTGTGCGATATCAAGATGAACCGCATGGACGGGCTGGAATTGCTGACCGATGGCCTGGCTTTTAAACCCGACCTGCCTTTTATCATGATTTCTGGGCACGGCACGGTAGAAACGGCTGTGGAAGCCAGCAGAAAAGGCGCATTTGATTTCATTAGCAAACCACCTGACCTGAACCGCTTGCTGATCACCGTCCGCAATGCTTTAGACCGTGGCTCTTTAGTTTCAGAAACAAAAGTTTTAAAGAAAAAGGCTTCTAAAACGCGCGAAATACTTGGCGAATCACAAGCTATCGGCAAGATCAAGGAAACTATCGACCGCGTTGCCCCAACAGAAGCCCGTGTGCTGGTTACCGGGGCCAACGGAAGCGGTAAAGAGCTGGTTGCGCGCTGGCTGCACGAAAAATCACACCGTGCCAATGCTGCTTTGATCGAGGTAAATTGTGCGGCTATCCCTTCAGAACTCATTGAAAGTGAATTGTTTGGCCACGAAAAAGGTTCTTTTACTTCTGCCGTAAAACAACGCATCGGCAAGTTTGAATCTGCCAGCGGCGGTACTTTGTTTTTGGATGAAATTGGCGATATGAGCCTTTCTGCCCAAGCCAAGGTATTGCGTGCTTTGCAGGAAAGCAAAATTGCCCGCGTAGGCGGCGAAAAGGAAATCGACGTAGATGTCCGCGTGATTGCAGCCACCAATAAAGACCTGTTAAAAGAGATTGAAGCCGGCAATTTCCGGATGGATTTGTACCATCGTTTAAGCGTGATCCTGATCCATGTACCGCCGTTAAGCGATCGCCGGGATGATATTCCGCTGCTGACCAGGAATTTTTTGGAAGAGATTTGTACCGATTATGGCATGCCGGTAAAAAAAGTTTCGGAAGCCGGAATGGACGCATTGAAAGCTTTGCCCTGGTCGGGGAATATCCGTGAGCTGCGCAACATGATCGAACGTTTGATCATTTTAAGTGATAAAACGATTACCGATGCAGATGTAAAAGCCTTTGCCAATCCATCTTCGCCGGTTGCGGTTGTAGCCAAAACAAATCCCCATGAGCCAAACTTTGATAATTTTAAAAGTTTCCAGGAATACAAAGATTTCGCAGAGCGCGAATACATCAAGTTTAAACTGGAAAAGAACGGCTGGAACGTGTCCAAGACTGCAGATGACATCGACATCCAACGCAGCCACTTGTATAGCAAAATTGAAAAGTTTGGATTAAAGCGCGGCGAGAATTAGGAGATTGCAATGCTTCTTTTATGCCTTAATTTTTTAAGTCAAAAAACGAACCGTCAAACATAAAAAAATCCATTTCAATTTTAGGTGAAACGGATTTTTTGTTAAAGCAAACCTAATTAAACTTGTTTCAAAAATTCTTTGGAACAAAAGCCTTCAATGTCCTGGTCGGTTTTGATATAATACCAATCATTGTACATCCTTTTGATCAGTTGTACCATAGAATTGTGTGCTGCTTTTCCGGCAATGTCAAAAATAGTCCCGGGGCCGGTGCGAATGTTTAAGTTGGATTCTTGCGTTACGACTTGCATTTTAAGATTTTGGGAAGTCAAATCTTCTATCTCAAATAAATTGACAACTTCAGTTACGCCAGCCTGTGCTTTTAAAGCTGCTACGGCCTTTTCGGCATCTTCTGAACCGGCTACAGTTCCGGAAACGGTCAGCTTTCCGTTGGTGTCAACCACTTTTAAATCCGGTATCGTGATACCTGCAGTCTGCAAAACCAATGTATAATCATTAACCTGTTGCTGATTGACAACAGCTTTGTTTACTTCGTCAAATAATCCCATGATGTTTAATTGTTTGTAGTTTGATTTATTGCCGTGCAAGTTACCGTGTTGCCGCTGTTTTTGAGGATCAGTTCAGTGTCCGATAATTTATCAATCGTATAAACCTGATTGCTTTTTCCGGCTTGTGAAATGGTGGATAAGTTTTTATTGTCCTTGTCCAATGTATAAGTCCCCTGATCTACGCCGATACCGCCCCCCGTATTGTAATGTCCGTCGGTGGTAAAAATCATTTGCGAATTGGAAAGCATTTTGGCTTTAAGCGAATCAGGCAATCTAACCACAGTTTTGATATTGCTTACCTGCCAGGTTTTGGCCAATTGCTTGGTCGAGTTATCTTTGCATGCCACCAGCATAAAGCCAAATATAACTACAAGAAGAGCGTTTTTTTTTAATTTTTTCATACTGTAAGGATTGATGGGTTTAGAAAAAGTCCAACAGTATTTACCTGCTCTTGTTTGAAAAACCTTTGCCTAAACGGTTTAAAATGGTAAACATGGTATCTTACTTAAAACAAAGACAAATCAAAGTTTTGTAATGCTTCTTTTATCGGAAGTTGTTTAAACTTATTACTATAGTTCTATTTTAAATGCTTCTTTTATCGAACAAAAAACAAGGTCGTCCCCCTAACCCCCTTCAAAGGCAGGGCTGTTGCGTTCTAAAACAAAATGAGGATAGTTAAGTTCAAAAGTGATGAAAAGCATTGTTGATTTTTTATCGGAACTACCGGACAACCGCCGTAAAGCAGGGCAGCGGCAT